>Ga0209330_1000098_pt1 | contig 41766 bp, 41 predicted proteins | sample JacPinW_OM2H0_O3_FD_187969 | JGI IMG/M metagenome (GOLD analysis project Ga0209330, IMG submission 187969) | Forest soil microbial communities from Algoma, Ontario, Canada - Jack Pine, Ontario site 1_JW_OM2H0_O3 (SPAdes) (version 2) | ecosystem: Environmental > Terrestrial > Soil > Boreal... | reverse complement strand
AAACGCGGCATCACGATGAACTTTGGAGGACACACTGACGCAAGACCCGGCAGGCCGCGCGATTCTCGCGCTCGAAGACGGGCGAGTATTTAAAGGCCGTGCGGCTGGCGCTCGAACGCGCCGCGGCGGCGAAGTCGTTTTCAATACCAGTATTACCGGGTATCAAGAAGTTTTCACCGATCCAAGCTATTCCGGCCAAATTGTCTGCCTGACGTATCCGCACATCGGGAACGTGGGCACGAATCTCGACGACGAAGAATCCCCGAAACCTTATATTGAAGGGCTGATCGTACGCGAATTTTCCGCGCTGGCTTCCAACTGGCGGTCAAACGAGAGCGCTCAGGCGTATCTGGAGCGCCACGGCGTCCCGGTGATCTGGGATGTTGATACGCGCGCGCTGGTGCGGCATCTGCGAGAGGTTGGAGCGTTGCGCGGGGTGGTGGCGACCGACGATACGCCAGCCGAAAGACTGATTGCGGAGGCTCGCGCGTTGCCGACGATGGCTGGGCTTGAGCTTGCGAGCCGGGTCACGTCTCAGAAAAAATACGAATGGAGCCGCGGGTCGATTGATCTTGGTGCGAGTGGCGTGCTGGCGCCGGCTGCTTCTGGTGCGCGAGCTGCGGGCGTTGGTGGTTCCGTCGGTAGTGACTCAAAACTCGCTGCAGCTTCGCAACCGAAACTGCGCTACAAAGTCGTGGCGTACGATTTCGGGATCAAGCAAAACATTTTGCGGCTACTTGTGGATTACGGGTGTGAGGTCACGGTAGTTCCGGCGCAAACGTCTGCCGAGGACGTGCTGGCGCTCAAGCCGCACGGAGTTTTTCTCTCCAACGGGCCTGGCGATCCTGAGCCCATTGGGTACGCAGTGGAGAACATTCGAAAGATGTTGGGGCGCGTCCCGATCTTTGGGATTTGCCTGGGGCACCAACTCTGCGGGCTGGCGCTCGGCGGACGCACGTTCAAGCTGAAGTTCGGACATCATGGCTCGAATCATCCGGTGCAGAATTTGCGAACGAAAAAGGTGGAGATCACGTCGCAGAATCACGGGTTTTGCGTGGACCCGGATTCGCTGCAGGCGAGCGATGTTGAGATTACGCACGTAAATTTGAACGATCATACGAATGAAGGCATGCGGCACCGGTCGCTGCCGCTGTTTAGCGTGCAGTATCATCCTGAGGCGTCGCCTGGGCCCCACGATGCACGTTATTTGTTCGATGATTTTGTTTCGCTGATGAGCGACGCCTCGCAGACGAGACATCGATGAACTGGTCCCGAATTGCGCGCCAAACGAAGTGGAAGGGCGGGGCTTGAGCCCCGCCGTTACGGGACAATTAGGAGAGGGGCTAGAACGACAACGTCGAGTCGAGCGGACGTTAATGCAGGAAGCAGCGAACAGTAAGGACAATGCCGAAGCGGACTGACATTAAGAAGATTCTGATTATTGGCTCGGGGCCGATTGTGATCGGGCAGGGGTGCGAGTTTGACTACTCCGGGACGCAGGCGTGCAAGGCGCTGCGTGCCGAGGGGTACCAGGTGGTGCTGGTCAATTCGAATCCGGCGACGATTATGACGGACCCGGAGACTGCGGACCGCACTTACATCGAGCCGCTGGCGAAGGAGTATATCGAGGCAATTATTGCGGCGGAGATGCCGGACGCGTTGCTGCCGACCGTAGGAGGGCAGACGGGGCTGAATCTCGCGGTTGAGCTTGCCGAGGCGGGGATACTCGAGAAATATAATGTGAAACTGATTGGCGCGTCGCTGGACGCGATCAAGATCGCGGAAGACCGCCTGCTGTTCAAAAATGTGTGCCGGGAAATTGGGTTGGAAGTGCCGGCTTCTGAGGTTGTGACTACTATTCCTGACGCGGTGCGTTTGGCCGACGAGCTGGGCTATCCTGTGGTGATTCGGCCTTCGTTCACGTTGGGAGGCACGGGCGGTTCGATTGCTTACAATCGCGAGGAATTTGCGGATCTGATTGCGCGCGCGCTGGACGCCAGCCCGGTGCATCAGGCGTTAATCGAGGAATCGGCGCTGGGATGGAAAGAATACGAACTCGAAGTGATGCGCGACGTTCGCGACAATTTTGTGGTGATCTGCTCGATTGAGAATTTCGATCCGATGGGGATTCACACCGGCGATTCAATCACAGTAGCTCCCGCTCAAACGCTGACGGATAAGGAATATCAACGGATGCGGGATGCGGCGGCGGCGATCATTCGAGCGGTGGGAGTGGAAACAGGCGGGTCGAACATTCAGTTTGCGATTCAACCGGAAACCGGGCGGATGGTTGTGATCGAAATGAATCCGCGCGTTTCGCGCAGCTCGGCGCTGGCGAGCAAAGCGACCGGCTTTCCTATAGCGAAGATAGCAGCGAAGCTTGCATTGGGCATGACGCTGGACGAAATTCCGAACGACATCACCAAGAAGACGCCGAGCTCGTTTGAACCCTCGATTGATTACGTGGTGGTGAAAATTCCGAAATGGCAATTTGAGAAATTTCCCGGCAGCGACACAACACTTTCCACGCAGATGAAGTCCGTGGGCGAAGTGATGGCGATTGGGCGGACGTTTCAAGAGGCGCTGGGAAAGGGAATTCGGTCGCTCGAACCGCACACGCCTTGGCGCGCACCCGCGGAAGTTTCCACAGCGCTGCTGCGTGAGAAGTTGACCGTGGCGGGGCCGGACCGGATTCACTGGTTGTTTGAAGCGCTCGAGCGCGGAATGAGCTGCGAGGAAGTTTGTTCGCTGACGAAAATCGATCCGTGGTTCATCCGGCAAATGATCGAGATGATTGAAGTGGACCGCCGGGTGAGCGCTGCGAGCCTGGAAGAAACCTCTGCTGAACTGCTCTTGGAAGCGAAGCGTTCGGGAACGAGCGACATCGAGCTGGCGAAACTGTGGAGCACGACGCCGGACAAAGTTCGCGCACGGCGAAACGAGTTGGGCGTTCGTCCAGTTTTCAAGCGCGTGGATACTTGCGCGGCGGAATTTGAGTCGTTTACTCCGTATCTTTATTCCACTTACGAAGAGGAAGATGAGACGGGAGCGGTAGAACGGCCCAAGGTTGTGATTCTTGGGAGCGGGCCCAACCGGATCGGGCAGGGAATCGAGTTCGATTATTGCTGTTGCCACGCGGCGTTTGCGTTGAAAGAAGATGGGTACGAAACGGTGATGGTGAATTGCAATCCGGAGACGGTGTCGACCGATTACGACACGTCCGACCGTCTCTACTTTGAGCCGCTCACTCTGGAGGATGTCCTTGCCGTCATCGAGCGCGAAAAGCCGGAGGGAGTGATCGTGCAATTCGGCGGACAGACTCCGCTGAATCTCGCGCTGGAGTTGAAACGAAACGGCGCGAAGATAATCGGGACCGATCCTGAATCGATCGATTTGGCGGAAGACAGGCGGCGATTCGGAGCATTGCTGAACGAGTTGAAAATTCCTCAGCCGCGCGCAGGCACGGCGTTGACGCCTCAGGAAGCGGTGAAAGTTGCCACCGAGATTGGGCTGCCGGTGCTGGTACGTCCGAGCTACGTGTTGGGCGGGCGCGCGATGGTGATTGCGTACGATTTGAAGACGGTGGAAGAGTATGTGGCGCAAGCCGCGTTGATCGGGACAGCTTCTGACCCGAAGCGGCCGATCCTGATCGATCAGTTCCTGGAGGATGCGACCGAGGTGGATGTGGATGCGCTCGCCGACGGCGACGAAGCGGTGATCGCAGCGATCATGGAGCACATCGAGGAAGCGGGAATTCACTCGGGCGATTCTTCGTGCGTGCTGCCGTCGGTGACGCTGAAGCCTTTGATACTGGAGAAGATTCGCGAATACACTTCGCGGCTCGCGCATGCTTTGAATGTGGTGGGACTGATGAACGTGCAATACGCGATTCAGCGCGACACGGTGTACGTGTTGGAGGTGAATCCGCGCGCGTCGCGCACGGTTCCATACGTGAGCAAGGCGACGGGTGTGCCGCTGGCCAAAGTAGCCGCGCGATTGATGACCGGGCGCAAGCTGCGCGACTTGAATCTGCCGTTCATCGAGACGAAAGGCGTGAAAGAACTCACTGTTGGAAATTTTTACGCTGTTAAATCCCCGGTGTTTCCGTTCAACAAATTCCGCGGTGTGGACACGATTTTGGGGCCGGAAATGCGGTCTACCGGCGAGGTGATGGGCATTGCTTCCACGTTTGGATTGGCGTTTGCAAAGGCGCAGCTTGCGGCGGGGCAGCGGTTGCCGCTCGAAGGCACAGTTTTTATTAGCGTGAACGATCACGACAAGAGGCATCTGGCGTTTGTGGTTCAGGATCTTCTGGCGGCGGGTTTGAAAGTAGTGGCCACCCGAGGCACTGCTGCAGCACTGGCGAGCGCGGGGATCGAAGTGGAGTCTGTTTATAAAGTGAATGAAGGCAGGCCGAACATTGTGGATTTAATTAAGACGGGCAAAGTGGATTTGGTGATCAATACTCCGCTGGGGCGCGAATCTTTCTGGGATGAGAAATCCATCCGGCGCGCTGCCATTCGTTACAACATTGCGTGCATTACAACCCTTTCGGCGGCTAGCGCGGCGGCTCGAGGAATTCGGGCGATGGCGGGGCATTCGGCTGATGTAGGCGCGCTGCAGGATTTACACCGTCGCAAAAGCGCGGCGGCAGCAGAGCGCCCGTAAGGCCAGACACGGAATTATTCGCGAGTTCCAAACGTTGAAGTCTAAGCCACTCTTTGAGATAAAATACTTAGATGAAACTTCACGGCATCTTTGCACCGCTTACCACTCCGTTCGAGCCTGATGGGGGCGTCTCGCTTCCACACCTGCGCGACAACATAAAGCGTTATAACCAGACGGGGCTTGCGGGATATGCGATTAACGGTTCGACAAGCGAGTCTGTATTGCTGCGCTGGGATGAAGTTTACCGAATCTGGGAAGCGGCGCGTGAAACCGCAGCGCCAAATAAAATTCTAATCGCCGGAAGCGGGGCCGAGTCCACCGCTGAGACTATCGAGCACACCAACCGTGCGGCGTCGATTGGTTATGCGGTGGCGCTCGTGCGAACGCCGAGTTTCTATAAGCCAGCCATGTCGGAAGATGCGCTCGCAGGGCATTATCTTCGGGTGGCGGATGGTGCGCGCATTCCAATCATGGTTTACTCGGTGCCGGTTTTCACTCACGTCAGCGTGGAAGCGCCGTTAATTGGACGCGTCTCAAAGCATCCGAATGTCGTCGGAATGAAAGACAGCTCAGGGGATGTGCAGGGTGTCGCCGATATTATTGCCGCAGCGCCAAAAGAGTTTCAGACGCTGGTGGGTTCTGCGTCGACTCTGTACGAATCGCTGGAGAAGGGCGCGGTGGGAGCAATTCTCGCGCTAGCCTGCACGTTTCCGGAATTGTGCGTAGAGATTTACGAAGCCTCGCGTGCGGGCGAGAGCGCGAAAGCGCATTCGTTGGCGCAACAACTCATCGCACCGGCAAAAATGTTAGGACCCCAGTACGGGATTGCAGGCTTGAAATATGCGCTCGAACGGCTGGGCTACTTCGGAGGTCCGGCGCGCTTGCCGCTCCTTCCGGTGGGCGAAGCTGCGCGCCGCGAAATTGACGATTTGTTGTCGAATCTCACGGCTCAATCCGCGCATCTCTTGTAGTGTAGGTGCCAACACCCTGAACAACCTATGAAATACATCTATGCCTATAAGCTTGCAGACGTGAAATTAAAGGGACTCGAGTTAGGACTTGATTTTTATTTTGCTAACTTCGCGGAATTCTGCGCGTCCCACTGTCGTTGCTGCGAACATTGCGCGCGTGTATCATGACCCCCTCCATGGAGTCCCACTGTCTGGCCTTTAGCGAGATCCCGCATACAACGAAATTATTTGCAACTTTCGTCGAGGATTTTGCGCGAGTGGCTCGCTATTACGCGCAGCCGCCCACGATGGCGGGGATCGTTGCAGCCGCGCGTAAAATCGACCTTCCTGCGCCAGTACGTAGCGGCGTGGTGGATGTTCTGCGGGAGCAGAATCGCGCGTTTGGCGCGGGCGACGATACGTTCCGAAACCTCGACCGCCTGGCCAATGGAGCGATTGCGATAGTCACGGGCCAACAAGTAGGGCTGTTTACGGGGCCGGCCTATTGCCTTTACAAGGCAATATCCGCAGCACGCTGTGCAGAAGAAGTGTCGAAAAATGGAGTCGACGCCGTGCCGGTATTCTGGCTGGCGACTGAAGATCACGACCTGGCGGAAGTTAATCACATAGCGTGGAACACGGAAGAGGGCTTGGCCGAATTTGAGTTGCCGGAGACCGCAGCGGACTCGGGAAGGCGCGTTGGGGAAATAAAGCTTGGGCCGGGGATTACGGGACTTGTAGGAAAGGCGGCAGAAAGTCTGCGAGGCGGATTCGCCGAAGAAATTGGGCGGGCTTTGCGGGAATCTTACGCGCCGGGGGAAACTTACGGTTCAGCGTTTGGGAAATTGATGGCGCGGCTGGTGGCCGGGCGGGGAATTATTTTCCTGGATCCGTTGGATGAGCGGCTGCACCGATTTTCGGCAAACATCTATCGTCGCGCGCTGGACGATGCGGATTCGTTGCGCGAAGCACTGCTGGCGCGTTCGAAAGAGCTCGAACAGGCCGGCTATCACGCGCAGGTGAAAGTGAGCGGGGGATCGACACTGCTTTTTTACAACGTGAACGGACGCCGCGAGGCGCTACGAAGCCGTAACGGGAAATTTCACGCGGGGAATGCGTCGTTTACGGCGGCGGAGCTTCGTGCTGCGATTGAAAAGTCGCCCAAGGATTTCACGCCCAACGTGCTCCTGCGGCCGATCGTTCAGGATACGCTGCTTCCGACCGCGGCCTACATCGCCGGCCCTGCCGAGATCGCTTACATGGCGCAAGCGCAGGTGGTCTACGAAAAGCTTCTAGGCCGCATGCCTGCGATTCTTCCGCGCGCAAGCTTTACGATTGTTGAGCCGCTGGTGGCGCGGAAGCTCGGGAAATTCGGCTTTAAAGTCGGCGACGTTTTCCGGGGCCGCCAGCAGTTACGGTCGCGGATGGAACAGAAAGCTTTGCCGCGCGCCCTTGCGCGCCGTTTCGATGCCGGCGAAAAGGCGTTGCGGCGACTACTGAAATCGTACCGCAACCCGCTAAAGAAACTCGACCTAACGCTGGTTGACGCGCTCGATTCCGCGGAAACCAAGATGCTCCACCAGTTTATGAAAATAAAAGGAAAAGCCGGCCGCGCCGAAAATGTGCGCAGGGGACTTCTCGACCGGTATGAAAAGTTGTTGCTTGATGGGCTGTATCCTCATCGAGGCTTGCAAGAGCGCTCGGTTTCGACGTTGCCGTGGATCGCGGGGTATGGCCCGGATTTTCTGGACGAACTATCGCGAGTGGCTTCTGTGGACGCGAAGCAGCATCACATTGTGTTTCTCTGACCTCGCAGCGAGGAGTACGCCGATGGGCGCGGTGTGATTCATGGCCTGCCACAGCTTCTAAATCCCATGCTAGAATCGGCCTTCATCCTCAAACTCGTAATTTTTGGAGGTCACACGCAATGAAGATTACGCCGGGCAAACAGAAGGGCCTGAAAGCAGTGTCGGATTCACGCGGAGTGATCGCCGCAGCGGCAATGGACCAGCGCGGATCGTTGAGGAGCGCTATTGCCAAGGACAAAGGTATCGACAAGAAAGATGTGACCGCGCAGATGATGGAGGAATTCAAGACCGCTGTGGTGCGGGTGCTTACGCCGCATGCCAGCGCGATTCTGCTCGACCCAGAGTACGGTTTGCCCGCGGCGAAGGTGCGTGCTGCGAATGCGGGACTGCTGCTGGCGTATGAAAATAGCGGGTACGACAACACGCGGCCGGGGCGATTGCCCGATCTCCTAGACGTTTGGTCCGTGCGGCGCCTGGTGGCGGCTGGAGCGGACTGCATCAAGATTTTGTTGTATTACACGCCGTTCGACCCGCGTGAAATCAATGACATCAAGCATGCGTGGGTGGAGCGAATCGGGGCGGAGTGTGTTGCGTCGGATGTTCCGTTCTTTCTTGAATTCGTCGGGTACGAAGAGGGTGGCGACGAAAAGGGCGCGGCCTACGCGCGAAAGAAGCCGGAAATCGTCGCGCGCAGCATGGAAGAATTCTCGAAGCCGCAATATGGAGTTGACGTGCTGAAGGTCGAGGTTCCGGTAAATATGGCGTTCGTTGCCGGATCTAAAGCTTGCAAGGGCGAGTCAGCTTACACGCGCGACCAGGCGAAGGATTATTTCCGCAAAGCCGCCGCGGTTGCGAAAAAACCGTTCATTTATCTTTCCGCCGGAGTAAACAACGACGTTTTTGCCGAGACGCTCGAGCTTGCTGCGGAATCGGGCGTGAACTTTTCGGGCGTTCTCTGCGGGAGAGCTACCTGGAAGGAAGGCATTCCGGTTTACGCGAAGCAAGGGGTAAAAGCGCTAGAAGACTGGCTGCAGGACCAGGGCGTGAAGAACATTAATAATGTGAACTCGAAGCTGGCCGCCGCGAAACCGTGGTTCAGCTTTTACGGCGCGGCTTCAGCTGCAGCTTTATCGTAGGTTGGAGCTGTTCGGCGGGCGAAGACTCACCGGCCTTCTTCATCCCGTCACGACATCGTCATTTTGTGCTGCTGCGAGAGTGTTTGCGCAACGCGCGAGTTTCCGTTAGAATCGTTGTTTAAGCAGATGCGCGCGAAGCTCGTGTGTAGCTGCCCGTAAGTCGCAGCCTTCTAGGCTCCCGGACACTCAGAGGTAATGGCGGAAAACCACCGTATCAATTTAACTTTTGACGCAGCTGACGAGTATCGCCCGGAAGCACCTCCCCCACCTGAAATTCCCGCTTGGAAAAACGGCAGCACCCGCATCGGAATACACACTTCGATTGCAGGCGATCTTTCGGGAGCGCTAGAGATAGCCCACGGACTGGGCGCAAACGCTCTGCAGATATTCTCCTCAAGCCCGCGAGTATGGGTGCGCGGCCCCTCCAGAATTTCGGAGGCGGATGCGACGCGGTTTCGCGACCGGCGCAAAGTGCTTGGGCTGGGACCTCTGGTCGTCCACGACAATTATTTGATCAATTTGGCGTCACCGAACCCGGTGCTGCGCACGCGCTCGGTTCAGGCGTTTCATCAGGAAATTGTGCGAGCGCTGGCGCTGGGTGCGGACTTCCTAGTCGCGCACCCTGGGTGCTGCAAGGAAAGTGGAGCGGATGCGGCAGTGTCCGCGATCGCGCAAGGGCTGAAGCAGGCCGCTCGCGGGCTGAAACTCGATGGGCTAGAGATTCTGCTTGAGAATACCGCTGGGCAGGGAACTTCGATGGGTTCGCGCTTTGAAGAATTGCGCGCCGTTCTGGATGCGGCTTCGGACTTGCCTCTGGGCGTTTGCATTGATACCGCACACACTTTCGCAGCCGGGTGGGACATTCGGACGGCAGAGGGCCTGGAAAAGACTTTGCAGGCAATCGATCGCACGGTGGGCATTGACAGAGTTCGCGTGGTTCACGTCAACGACTCGAAGACGCACCTTGGCTCCCGGGTCGACCGTCACGAGCATATTGGTAAAGGGAAGATCGGCCTAGAAGCATTCGAGCGCATCCTGAATCACCCATTTCTCGCGGCGCGCACGTTTATTCTGGAGACGCCCATCGATAAGCTGGGTGACGACCGCAGAAATGTGGCGGCATTGTGGAAGCTGATCGGAGTAAGCATCCCAATCACCGGTGGTCGCGACGGAATGAAACCGCGCCGCAAAAAGAAAAGCAAGAAGAGAGCCCGGAGAAGTGCAAGCGGAGCGAAAGCAGCGGCGAAGAAGCGTCAGCGCAAGAACATGTGAAGCAAAACTCGGGGGAAGTGAACTTGTTCGATTACGATCCGCGCCAAGTGGAGTTGAAGTGGCAAAAAGTGTGGGCGGAGAGCAACGCATTTCGTGCGGTGGAAGATCCTTCGCGCCCCAAGTATTACGTCCTGGAAATGTGGCCTTATCCCTCCGGGACGCTGCACATGGGCCACATGCGCAACTATACGATTGGCGACGCCGTGGCGCGCTACAAGCGCATGTGCGGGCTCAACGTGCTGCACCCCATGGGATGGGATTCGTTCGGACTGCCTGCAGAAAATGCGGCGATCAAGAGCGGAACGCCTCCACGCGAATGGACGAATTCGAACATCGCGCAAATGAAGGCAGTGTGCGAAAGGTTCGGCTTCGGTTACGACTGGGAACGCGAAATCTCGTCGTGCGAGCCGGAATACTACCACTGGAACCAGTGGTTGTTTCTGCGCATGCTGGAGAAGGGTCTCGCCTATCGCAAACGCAGCCGCGTGAATTGGTGTCCGCAATGTCAAACGGTTCTAGCGAACGAGCAGGTCGTCGGTGGTTGTTGTTGGCGGCACGAAACAACCGTGGTGGAACCGAAAGAAATCGAGCAGTGGTTTTTGCGCATCACGCATTACTCCGATGCATTGCTCGAAGGGACTAATGAGCTAGCGGATGGCTGGCCTGAACGCGTTCTGGTGCAACAGCGCAACTGGATCGGCAAGTCGCGAGGAACCCGGGTGAAGTTCGGAATCGCGCAGATGCCGGGCGAAGCGCTGGAAGTGTTCACTACTCGCGTAGACACGATTTATGGCGCTTCCGCGATTGTGCTTTCGGCGGGGCATCCTCAGCTTGAACGCCTGCTCGAAGGCGTGCCGGGACGCGCGGCGATTGAAGGGCAACTCAAAGCGATGCGCCAGAAAAGTATGCGCGCGGCGGACATTGCGACGGCAGAAAAAGAAGGCTTCTTCACCGGGCGGTTCGCGGTGAATCCGTTTTCCGGCGGAAACATTCCTATTTGGGTCGCGAATTTTGTTCTCGTGGATTACGGAACAGGCGCGGTGATGTGTGTTCCAGCGCACGATCAGCGGGATTACGAGTTCGCGGAAAAATATCATTTGCCGATAAAAATTGTGATTCAGCCGGTGAATGGGCCGCCTGTCCGGCTCGATCGAATGAGCGAAGCCTCGACGGAACATGGAAAGCTGGTGGATTCGGGGCCTTACAGCGGACTTGCGTGCGATCAAGCCATTGTGAAAATGGCGGAGGACGCCAAAGCGAAGAATTTCGGCGAATCCGAGACGACGTATCGGCTGAAGGATTGGGGGATTTCGCGGCAGCGTTACTGGGGCACTCCAATTCCGATAGTTTATTGTGAGAAGGACGGCGTGGTTGCGGTGCCGGACGATCAGCTTCCTGTGCGTTTGCCGGAAAACGTGAAGCTCACCGGTGAAGGGCAGTCGCCGCTGGCGAGCGTTCCAGAATTTGTGAACACTACATGCCCGAAATGCGGCGGACCGGCTCAGCGCGAAACGGACACGATGGACACCTTCGTCGATTCGTCTTGGTATTTCTACCGATTCACGGATCCGCACGACGATCGTACTGCTTTTGCGAAGGACAAAGCTGCGTACTGGTTTCAGATCGATCAATACATCGGCGGGATCGAGCACGCCATCCTTCATCTGATCTATTCGCGTTTTTTCTGCAAGGTAATGCATGACCTGGCGATGGTGAAGGAAAACGAGCCGATAAAGAGGCTCTTTTCGCAAGGAATGGTTCATAAAGACGGCGCAGTGATGTCGAAGTCCAAAGGTAACGTGGTCGGTGCGATGGATATGGCGGACAAATACGGTTGCGATACGGCGCGTATGTACACGCTGTTCGCGGCTCCGCCTGAGCGCGACCTGGAGTGGAGCGAGCAGGGAATTGAGGGTTGTTCGCGATTTCTTAATAAAGTGTACCGGCTGATTGCGAAGCACGCAGACCATGTGCGCAACGTCGAGACGGACGTTAGCGCGCAAACGGATTTTGCCACTGCTACCGCAAAAGAGAAGTTGCTGGTGCGGAAGGCGCATAAGACGCTTAAGCGCGTGACCAACGATTTCGAGGTTCGCTGGCACTTTAATTCTTCGGTCGCGCTGATTATGGAGCTGCTCAACGAACTCCAAGGGCAGGAACCGCTGGATGTGGAAGTGTCTCCCGTGATTCTCAAGCGCGTGCTCGAGATCCTGGTGCTAATGCTTTCGCCCATGACTCCGCACATCGCAGAGGAGCTATGGGAAAAACTAGGCCATCCCACGAGCCTCGCGAAGGTGAAGTGGCCGGCGTATCGCGAAGACCTCACGCGCGAAGAGCAAGTCGAGGTGATCATTCAAATCAATGGGCGGCTGCGCGGAAAAATGCTGGTCGACGATGGCCTTACCGAAGACGAAACTGTAACTCAGGCACGGAACGACCCGCGCATTTCCGTCCTGATCGCGGGCAAAGAGATGGTGAAAATAGTGGTGGTCCTGAAGAAACTGGTTAACTTCGTTTTGAGATAGATCGGCGGGATAAATGACATCAGGTAGCGGCGCGGCCGCGGTGAAGTCCGGCGAACAAAGTGAAAAGGCGGGAGGCATAGTGAGCACGCGGCAAGGCATCGTCGTCCTCGATTTCGGCGGGCAATATACGCAACTGATTGCGCGGCGCATCCGGGAGCAGCAAGTGTTCTCCGCGATTCTGCCTTGTACCGCGGACATTGATGAAATTCGCGCGCTCGAACCCGCCGGGATCGTGCTGTCCGGCGGTCCGAGTTCCGTTTATGACAAGACCGCGCCGGTCTGTGACCCGAAAGTTTTGCAACTGGATGTTCCGGTTCTGGGGATTTGCTATGGGATGCAATGGCTGGCTCATGCGCTCGGGGGAAAAGTGGAACCAGCCGAGCGCCGTGAATACGGGCGTGCAGAACTAGCGATCGAGAACAGTTCGAAACTTTTTGCGAACTGCCCGAGCCGCTTCAAAATCTGGAACAGCCACGGCGACCATGTCGTTGGCCTGCCCGAGGGATTCAGCGTCACGGGGCGCACCGACAATGCCATCGGGGCGGTTGAGAACGCCGCGAAGAAACTCTACGGTGTGGAATTTCATCCGGAGGTAAATCACACGGAGCGGGGCACCGAGATTCTGAATAACTTCGTCTTTCAGATCTGCGACGCAAAACGAAATTGGGACCGCGCTGGATTCATCGCGTCCATGGTGGAGTCGATCAGAAAGCAGGCTGAAGGCAGCCGAGCTATCTGCGCTCTGAGTGGCGGAGTGGATTCCGCGGTCGCGGCTGCGCTGGTACATCGAGCTATTGGAGATCGGCTTACGAACGTTTTCGTGGATAACGGGCTTCTGCGGCGCAACGAATTCCGAGATACGCTCGAGCTCTTGCGCGCGCGTCTGGGATTGAACGTGATCGGCGTGGACGCGTCAGATCGCTTTCTAAGCAGGCTAAAGGGAATCACGGACCCGGAAGAAAAGCGGAAACGAATCGGCGGAGAGTTCATCAACGTGTTCGTGGAAGAGGCGAGAAAGCTTACTGCGGCATCGCAGGGGCCTCCGGTAAAATTTCTAGTGCAAGGCACTCTTTACCCCGACGTGATCGAATCCGTATCAGTGAAGGGCCCCTCGGCGGTAATTAAGACTCATCACAACGTGGGCGGGCTTCCCGCGGACATGCCTTTCAAGCTAATCGAGCCTCTGCGCGATTTATTCAAGGACGAGGTGCGGCTGATCGGCCGCGAGTTGGGTTTGCCCGAGGAGATTTTGATCAAGCATCCTTTTCCCGGACCTGGACTGGCCGTGCGGCTGCTGGGTGAAGTGTCGCGGGAAAGACTCGACACGCTGCGGGCCGCGGATGCCGTAGTGGTGGAGGAAATTCGTCGCGCGGGACTATACGAAAAGGTATGGCAGGCGTTCGCCGTGTTGTTGCCGGTGCAAAGCGTGGGAGTGATGGGGGACGGCCGGACGTACGGGTATACAATCGCGGTGCGGGTTGTTAATTCGCAGGATGCGATGACGGCCGACTGGGCACGGCTGCCGCATGAAGTGCTTGAGCGGATTTCTGTGCGCGTCGTAAACGAAGTTCCGGGGGTGAACCGGGTGGTTTACGACATCAGCTCAAAACCGCCAAGCACGATTGAATGGGAGTAAGACCGAGACCAACCGCAAAGAAGCTTTTTCCGGTAAAAGAAAAAACTAGCGGTTCGCCATCTTCTGGGCCATGTAAAGCAAAAGCCGACGGTCGCCATCGTCAACTCGGCTAAGCAACCGGCGGAAGCGTCCCAAAAGCCGCGCCTCTTTTCCCTTGCTTCCCCACGCGATATCGTCCGCAGTCTTCCGCTTGGGAAGATTCGGCAACACAGGTGGTTCCTCGCCGTCGTAGAATAGCTGGTAGAGGGGGATTTCCATGGCCCGGGCCAGCTTTTCCAGAGTCTCGATAGCCGGAACGGTGTGGCCGTTCTCGACGCGCGAGATGTAGCAGCGAAGAAGTCCTGTGCGCTTCTCGATGTCGCCTTGAGAAAGTTTTTTCGTTTCACGCAAAAGACGGATACGTTCTCCGATTATCATGGCGGGTATTGTTGCATGGACTACTGGTTGTCGCAAGAGCGAATCTTAAGTGCGGATACGGGTTTGCGCGGACTGACCGGAAGTCAGTACTATAAGCAAGTACCATAAGTTTGCGGGGCGGCGAGCGCGTCGCAGCTCCTGGCGTTTGTAAGGTGTATCAAGATACGAAGGCTTTCTTCGGCGTAACCAAAACCGTATGGCAGACGTCCCAAAGACTATGGCAGCAAGCGCGTCGGCGATTTCGCTCCCGGCCCGTGCGAGGAAACGGGAGGAAGAGGCGGAGCTTGTGCGCCTAGCTCAGAGCGGCGAGGAGGCTGCTTTTGAGGAGCTGATTAAGCGCCACCAGCAGCGCGTTTTCGGGTTGGTAAACGGGATTCTACGGCGCCGGGAAGATGTGGAAGACGTGGTGCAGCAGGTGTTTTTGAAGGTGTTTGTTTCGATAAAACGGTTCGATCTACGCGCGGCCTTTTCGACTTGGCTTTATAAGATTACGGTGAATGAATGCTGGGATTACTTAAGGAAAAAGAAAGTGCGTCCGTTGGTTTACGAGACCGATCTTTCCGAGGAGCAGGTTTCGCGGCTGGATGGAGTGGCTTCAGCCGAGCGTCCGCCGGAAAGTCCGGCACGGCAGGCCGAAGCGAGAGACATTTTGGAGCAGTTGCTGGATGAATTGCCGGAGCGAGACCGGGAATTGCTGGTGCTGAAAGAAGTGGAAGGGTTTTCGGTGCAAGAGTTGGCTGAGATGCTCGATCTCAACGTCAACACGGTGAAAGTGCGGCTGTTTCGTGTGCGCGCCCGGCTGATGGATGTTTACCAGCGCCGCGTGGGAGTGCACGAGGATCATTCGGCCGCAAAAGGAAGGAGTAAAACTGATGGAAGCGAGATTTAACCAAATGGCCTGTCCGGAATTTGAAGTGCTGCTCGAAGATCATCTCACGGGCGATCTGAGCGGCGCGGACGCGAAGATATTGGCGGAACACCTGGAAGACTGTGTGGCCTGCAGCGCCGCGCTGGAGCATGCGGCTCCGAGCGTGCAATTGTTGCGCGCGGCGCCACCGTCGGCAGATCCTGGTCCAGGTTATTCGCGTATGGTGATGGCGCGGATTCGCGCCGAAATATCCAAGCGAGGTGAGCAGAAATCCATCTGGCAGCCGTTCGTTTCGCTGGCATGGCGTTTTGCTGCTACCGCGACGCTTGCTCTTGCGCTGCTTGTTACCTTTGACGCGGTCCGACACGTGCAGTACGACCGACAGACGGACTTAGCGTACGTGCCAGTGACGGAAACGCGCGATCTGTTTCCCGACCCTGCGGGGCTGCCGGCAAATCGCGACGAAGTCTTAATGATGGTGGCGGATACCAACCATGGAAAACAGTAAGAAACGCAGTGAAGCAGCGGTTCTCGTTCTCGTAGTATTCCTGCTAGGCGCGCTGCTTGGCGGGGTGGGGAACCACGTGTGGGGCGAGCGAGTATGGGGAAAGCAAACCATAAATACGCAGCCCACGCGCAACCAGCTCGTCGGTGATTTGACGCGGGACTTGCAACTCACGCCGGATCAGCAAAAACAGTTAGGGTCTATCGTGGACGATACGCGCGCACAGTGGCGGACGCTCTACACCACGATTGAGCCGCAACACGAGCAGATCCGCCAGCAGGCCCGGGATCGTATGCGCGCGATACTTACTCCAGAGCAGAAGCCCAAATTCGAAGAATTCATGCGCCGCATCGACGAGCAACGCCAGAAAGACGAACAGCAGTTACCCCGCTAAGCGCGTTCGCGAAACCAGCCTAAAAGGGAATATCTTCGTCCGAAATTTCCGGTCCTGAAACGGAAGGTTCTTCGAGCATCGGTCCGCCTTCCATGTCCGGGTCGCTCGGCCGCGATTGTCCGCCGCTGTGACCGGAGCCGGCACCAGCAGCAGCTGCTGCGCCATCGGCTCGTCCGCCGAGCATCCGGAAATTATTCGCCACGATTTCGAAGCTGGTGCGCTTCTGGCCTTCTTTATCCTGCCACTCGCGCGATTGAATGCGGCCTTCAACGTAGATGAGGGAGCCTTTCTTTAGATATTGTTGCGCAATTTCCGCTTGTTTTCCCCACACCACGATCTTATGCCACTCGGTGCGCTTCTGGCGTTCGCCGCTCTTGTCTTTATAGGACTCGTCGGTGGCCAGAGAAAAATTGGCTACGGCCTGCCCGCCGCCGGTGTAGCGCGTTTCGGGATCGCGGCCCAATCGCCCCACGAGGATTACTTTGTTGACTGACATGGATAGCTCACCTGTTTGCAGAATTTCAAGATATCGCGAGTATAGCTGAAGTCCGGCTTTGCGGAGGGGAAAAGTAAGCGAACGGGCGCTGCGGCGAAAAATAACCCGAACGGCGAGAGTGATCCGTGAGTTTCGTTCCGGAACAATCGAAGTGAGCAACTCTGCTAAGATTCTTCTGGAACGTAAAGTCAATTTAAACTGGAGGGATACGGTGGCACAGAGTTTCGAGAATCATGTAAAAATTGTTCCCGCTTTTCACTTCTTTGTTTTACCGGTGTTCGCGATCAATCTGGGCTGGTCCATTTATCGCGTATGGCACGCCCTTTCGTTCGGCACCGTAATTTCGCTGCTTTTAGCTGCTGCTTTCGTCCTGCTGGCGTTCTGTGGACGGATTTTCGCGCTTACGGTTCAAGATCGAGTAATCCGCCTGGAGATGCAACTGCGTTTGGAGCGTATTCTGCCGCCGGATCTGCGAGCGCGTATCCCGGAGTTTAGCGTGGCGCAACTGGTGTCGATGCGTTTTGCAAGCGATGCGGAATTAGCGGAGCTCGCGCGGAGAGTCGTGGATGAACATCTGACCGACCGCAAAGCGATAAAGAAGCTGGTTCGGAATTGGCAGCCCGATTTGCTGCGCGCCTGACTTTTTGGAAATTTAGCGCGGCGCCGGCGCGCGCGGAGTTGTGGCAGCCCCGAGTTCCTTCAGCTTGGCCTGCGCACGGCGCGCTTCGTCAGATCCGGGGAACCGCCGGACGATTTCGCGAAGGTCGCGAATGCCGGTTGATTTCATTCCCAGTTCAACCTCGGCGAAGGATTTCTTCAGCTGGGCCGCGGCGAGCTTGAAACTTTTGGGATAGTTCCCGATCACGATTTCGTACTGCGCGATGGCGTCCTGATAATCTCCTTGCGCGTAGGAAATTTCGCCGAGATAGAACTGCGCGTTGGAAGCCAAATCGTTTGCCGGGAAATTCTTGACGTAGTCGTTAAACTCCTGACGCGCGAGATCGTATTTTCCGGTGCTGAAATCGCGGAGGGCGTTTTGATAGAGAGTGTCGGCAGAGATGGCGGGCATGGAAGGAACCGAATTCGTCGCTTGTGGTGGTTGCGAAGCTCCCGGGTTCGGCTGGACGGATTGCGCACCAGGCGCGGGCGCACCGGAATAGGTAGTCTGGGCGCTCGACACTCCCCCGGAGATTTTCCCGTCGATGCTCTGCAACAGACCTTGAATGTCGTTCATCTGTTGCCCGAGTTTAGCCACGCGCGCCTGAACATCCTGCATGTTATCGGACAGGCCTTGCGTCTGCGTGCTCATGGTGTCGATGCGCGACCCGCTATTTGCCGTGGCTTCCTGCAAGTTTTTTTGCAGAACGCCCATTTGGGAGTTCAACTGATTCGTGGCATCCAGGGACTGCTGCACCAGGGTGCGCAGGGTCGCGTTGTTTGTGTCGATTGCGCTGCGCAGATCCCTTTGACCCTGCAATAGCTGCGACACTTGCTCTTGCAACTGGATCATGTCTTTCGAAACAGCGCCGGTGGGTTTGGCGGTGAGCATCGCGCCGCCGAGAGCGCCGATTAGTACCGCTGCGAGTGCGAGCACAAGCCATCGTGTGCGCAAGGGAAACCTCCTATTGTTTCTCTTCGATCTTTCTTCCGACATTGTGCGGGCGGCCCGTGGGACGCCAGAGCCGTCCGCGGTTTCAGATTGCTGTTTGTCAGCCTAGATGATTAATGCCCCGCGACGAAATGCGCGCGCCGATTCTGTTGCCAGCACGCTTCATCGTGTTCGGTGCAGAATGGCCGCTCTTTGCCCCAGCTCACGGTATCCATGCGGTCGGCAGGAATGCCAAGCGAAATAAGATAATTCTTGGCAGCCTGGGCTCTGCGTTCGCCGAGGCCAATATTATATTCGGTGGAACCACGCTCGTCGCAATGGCCCTCGATGGTTACTCGGATCTGCGAATACGACCGCAAAAATTCAGCGGTCTTAGCCAGATTAGCGCGGGCGTCGGCGCGAATGTCGGATTTGTTGAAGTCAAAATACGCGTCCTTCACATTTTGTTCGAACAACTCGCTCAAGCTCTGATTTCCGCTCGGCGGAGCTTCCACTGGCGCCGCACCCACGGTGACGCGTGCGTCCGCCGTGGCGGTGCCGCCGGGTCCTGTCGCAGTGATTGTGAAGGTCGTCGACTGCGTCGGGTTCACTGGCGTGGTGCCTTGTGCTACTACTTTGCCTACGCCCGGCTCGATATCAAGATCGGTGGCGTCGGTAGAAGTCCAACTCAGCGTGACCGTGTCGCCGCTCTTCACGGACGTCGGCGAAGCGTTCAGCGTAACAGTGGGTTGCGCGGTCGGCTGCGGCGCAGCTTGAGTAGGCGGATGGCTGGCAACCGGCTTTTTGCAGCCGCCGGCGAAAGCTACGAAAGCTATCACCCCCAACAACAATCCCAGCTTTGTAAGACAACGATCCTGCATCTATTGCCTCCTTCGGCGTCCCTGCCAGGGCCAGGCAGGTGAGGTCGTTTATAATTTGATCAGCTCAGTGATTATTTTCCCCTGCTAGAGACTGTTCGTTCAAAAGACGATGGCGACTGAAAGCGCATTATCCCTGCGATTCAGCGCGGCGACCAGTTCGGTGATTCGTTCTGTCCTTGATACGTCAACTGGCGCGCTGCGCTACCATCTGCCAGCATGGACCAGATTTGCAACGTACCGGTTCGATTGGACTCAAACACAATATGCCGGCCGTCGGGCGCCCAGCTCGGGCGCTCATTGCGGCCGACATCTCGCGTAAGCTCGACCAATTGCTTGCTGATGACATCCATAACATAGATGTCGAAATTGCCGCTTGGGCGTCGCCAACAGAACGCCAACAACTGTCCATTGGGTGACCACGACGGATCTACGCTGTAGCCCATGTCCGGCAGGTCGAGCTTCTGGACGCTTGAGCCGTCTGAATTGGCCAGATACAACAAAGGGTCGCCGCCGCGATCGCTCACGAAGGCAATCTGTTTGCCGGTTTTCGGATTCCAGGCGGGTGACGTACTGACTCCCGCGGCAAAAGTGATTCGGTGGAGATTGCCGCCGCTCGCATCGGTCACGTAGATTTCGGGATCGCCGTTCTGGCTCGACATGAAGGCAAGCTGGGAGCCATCGGGGGAAAAGGCGGGGGAGCTATTCGACCCGCGATAGCGCGGAAATGAAATCAAACGGTCCGAGGCGGCGGAGTAAATGCAAATCTGCGGAGAAGTGATCCCGCGAAAAGGGACGTAGCAGGTAAAGGCAATTTTTGTCGCGTCAGGGGACCATCGCGGCGTAAGTGAAATCGACTTTAGATGAGTTATCTGATGCTGATTCGAGCCATCATAATCCATGGACCAGATTTCTTTGTTTCCACTCTTACCGCTAACGAACGCGATTTGCGTCTGCGCGATGCCGGGCAGGCCGCCGCTCAACTTCGCGACGATGTCGTCGGCAAACTGATGCGCGAGGCGGCGCGCGTCGGCGTCCGTGGCCGCGCCGCGATAGATTTTCTGCAACGCAACGGGAGCAGCAGGGTTGTGAACATCCGACAGAAACCCTGCGGCGGCCAGATTTGTGCCTTCGACTGAAAGGTTGCCGTAGGCAATCATGTACGCACTGGCGGGAGCGTTCGACCAATCCGCAAATTTTAATTCTCCCGGTTGGCTGGGCGTTTGGGTCGGGTAAAAGCTGGGGCTGACGAGATCAAGAATGCCGCAGTATTCGAGGTCGGCCCAGAGAACGTCGTGAAAGGTTTTTTCCAAGGCTGGCGGCGCGGGGGCGCGCAAACCAAATTCCGGAACGGCCAGCCGCACTTTTGAAACGCCCAGGCCAGTGCCGGTCTTGAACCAGTCTTGGGACGAGGCTGTTCCAGCGCAAAGCAGTAAAGCTATTGTGACTGCCACAAAGATTGCAAGTTTTCTAGTCATATGAGTCTTTCGATTTTCATCCCATCCTTATCATCGTTTGTAGTCGAACCAGAATTCCACGCCTACTTTCGAGCCTGAATATTCCGCGGGCAAACGTCCGAGCGGGGTTGAATCACGCACCGCGCGAACCGCCGAGGTATCTACAGACGCGTTGCCGCTGGACTTAGTGACCTGCACATTCGTAATTGTGCCGTCTTTCAAGACATCAAACGTGACCACCACTCTGGGCGCGAACTGAATTCCGGGGTCGACAGTCGCTTGAATCCAATTGCTACTCACGCGGCGCTGAACTGCCTCCACATACCACGAAAAGCGAGCGCCGAAGTTCCCGCCGCCGGCATCATTGCTAAATCCCATACCCGCTTGCGTGGCCGTTCCGGTGCCCATCGCGAATGACGTGTAAGGAACGGTTGGGGTGCCACCTCCGCCGTACGGCACTGCGTTTGTCGGAGGCGGCGCCTTGTTCTCGAGGACTTTAGAGGGGCGTGTCACATATTTTGGCGGCTTCAGACGATCGAATTTTGGAATCGGCGTGGCATCCGGTTGCTTTTCGGGGATTTTTGGAGGCGGCTCGGATTTGTAAAGGCCTTTCGATTCGTCCACGACCCGATTAGGGCTGGCCAGTTCCGGGCGCGGCATTGGAATTCCCGGAACGCTGCCGACCACACCTACAGAAATCGCGCCACCCGGGCCGCCCCACGATTCCTCTTTACGAGAATAAGTGGCGGAGATGACAAGCAAGGCAGCGAGCACGGCATGGAACACAACCGACCCGGCAAAGAACTTGCCAAGGGGGCGCGACCAATTATCGAAAGCCGGATTTTGTGCGATGGAAGCCATGTCACCGAATCTGAGAACGCTCGCTGAGCGGCTGGGTTACGACACTTATATTTTCAATTCCTGCCTGACGCAAGGAGTCCACCACGGTGGCCCAACTGCCGAAGGGAACCGTCTCGTCGCAGCGCACGTAGACAGCTTGACGCTTGATGTCGTGCGATTGCAAAACGACTTGTTGGCCGAGGTCGTGAATGTTGATTGCTTTGTCGTTCAGATAGACCCGTTGCGCTTTGTCAATGGTGACGACCATGCGCACTTCGGTCAGTTCTTTTACGGTCTTGGTTTTTGGGACGTCCACTTCAATGCCGGACTGCAGAATCGGCGCAGTGATCATGAAAATGATCAGCAGAACCAACACGACGTCGATAAACGGCACCATGTTGATTTCTGAAAGTGAACTTCCGGTTTCGCGATGAATCTGAGGCATGGCGGTTTTTTACGAGCTGTATAGAGTTTCGATTTTCGCGACGAACTCTGAAGCGAAACTATCCATTCGGTTAGCGAGGGCACGAATGCCCCCAAGGTAGTAGTTGTAGGCGATGACCGCGGGGATGGCGGCGAAAAGTCCCGCGGCAGTTGTGATCAACGCTTCGGCGATTCCGGGCGCGACCGCTCGAAGACTCGCGGAGCCCGCATCGCCCAATCCTGAGAATGCATCCATGACGCCCCACACCGTGCCGAATAGTCCGATGAAAGGAGACACCGAGCCGGTAGTTGCGAGCCAGGGCATCCATTTTTCCAGACGGCGAACTTCCTCGCCTGCGGCCACTTGCATCTCAACGCCCACCGCATGCGCGTTTCGCACTTTGGTGGGAGCGGCGGCAGCTCCTGGACGATTGCCGGCGCCTCCGAGCTGCGCTTCTAGTTCGCGGTAGCCTGCTTGATAGACGACTACGAGGGGAGTTCCGCCCGCGCCGACGCGGAGAGTATTGGGATCCGGGAGCCCTCGTCCGGCTCGAAACATTTGCAGGAATCTTTTGGTTTGCGGCTCGATTTGACCGAAGAGCCGCGATTTTTGAAAGATGATTGCCCAGGAGAACAGAGACAGGACAAGCAGGATGCCCAGGACTACGCGTGCGACCCAGCCCGTTTGTTCAAGCAGAGCGAACGGGCTGGCAAGAATGATCAGCGCCAGACCAGAAATAACATCCCCCAGGAAAAAAATATATAAAACCTTGCTCTGCAACCGTAGCACACGCATACAGGAGGGTCAAACGATTCGCCCAGGGCTGAAATTTCGATGATGCTCAAAAGGACACAACAGAAATCGACTAATGCAGGGAAACGTTGCCTCCCGGACGAGGGTCATTTTTTACCAAAAGGAACGAGAAGAAGAACATGCATGCGCAGCAAATCGAAAGAATCCAATAAGTATCGATGTAGGAAAGCGTGGAGGCCTGCGACTGAAGGCCGGCATAGATTCTGGCCAAGGCCTGCCGTTGCGCGTCGGGCAAGCTGAGACCCGCGTGGTTGAGCTGTTGCGTCAGGCCATTGAGCGTGTTGCGGAACTGAGTGCTGTATGGGTTGATGTGGTCACCGAGTGCAATTTGATGAAATTGGGAACGTCGGGCAATGATCGTAGTCACTACCGAGGTGCCAACGCTGGAGCCGATGTTGCGAGTGAAATTTACCAGACCCGCGACGGCGTTGCTTTTTTCGCGTTGTATGCCGATGTACGCCGCCGTCGTAGTCGGTACAAACACAAAACCTAGCGGTACGTACTGAACGATGCGCAGCCAAGTTGCATGTCCAAAACTCATTTCCTGATTGAATTGCAAGACAGAGACATACATTCCGATTGCCAAGCCGAACCAACCGAAAGCGATCAAGTAGCGCAATTGGAATACAGAAGTGAGCCGGCCAACGAAGGGCAACTCAAAAAGCAAGAGTATTGCGGCCGCCGATAGCACCAAACCCGCGTTTTCCGCCGTGTATCCCATGATGGTTTGAAGAAATTCCGGCATCAGAACGGTTGTGGCGAAGGCCATGGCGCCCACCATGAACAACATCATGTTCGCGGTGGCGAAATTCCGATTTTTGAAAAGCCGCACGTCTACGATGGGGTCTTTGTGAAACCACTCATAGAGAACTAAAGCGGTCAGACACACCGCTGCGGTGATTGCAAGAGTGACGATGAAATGGGAACCGAACCAATCGTCTTCCTGCCCTTTGTCCAGCATGATTTGCAAGGCGCCCACGCCCAACGCAAGCAGCGAGAATCCGATATAGTCGAGCTTGATGCCGCCTTTTGCCACGCGCTTCAGGTACGGCGGATCTTCCACCAGTTTGTAAACCAAGAACAGAGCGGCGATACCCACCGGCAAATTGATGAAGAAAATCCAACGCCAGGAATAACTGTCTGTCATCCAGCCGCCCAGAGTTGGACCGATAGCGGGAGCGCATACTGCCGTAATGCCGTACAGCGAGAATGCCAATCCACGCTTTTCAGGAGGAAAAGTATCGGCGAGAATCGCCTGCACCATGGGCTGAAGGCCGCCTCCACCGGCGCCTTGCAGAATGCGAAAGAAAAGAAGAAGACCAAGACTTGGCGCAATTCCGCAGAGCAGAGAACTCACAGTGAAGATGGTCAGGCAGGTCATAAAAAAGCGCTTGCGACCGAAGATGGTTACCAGCCAACCGCTGATCGGCAGCACGATCGCGTTGGCGACAAGGTAGGAGGTGAGCACCCAGGTGCTTTGATCGTTGCTCGCCCCGAGATTCCCCGCGATGTGGGGCAGAGCGACGTTTGCAATCGAGGTGTCCAGCACTTCCATGAAAGCAGCCAGAGAGACGACGACTGCGATCAGCCAGGGATTGGCTTTGGGGCGCCAGACTTCTTGAGGAAGAGCTATAGCGGCAGCGCTCATCGTACCTTTCACACGCGCGAACTGAAGAATGATTTTACCGCGAGGTCAAACGATTGCGCAGAGCAGAATTGTTTGGTTGGATTTCGGGCACATCGCGTAGAGACCGAACTGTTGGTTGTGGTTCGGTTGGAGTTGCGAGCCGTCCAAGCGCGGAGTATCATGCGCGTGAATTTGCGGCCCGGTAACTACTCCGATTTTGTTGCAGAGCAAGGCTTCGCGAGCTAGTTTCATCATACGGCAGGTTCCCACACTCCGTGACAGATACTTCGACAACGATTCCGGGCGGCGAGCGCATCGGCGACTTTCAAATCGTCGGGAAGCTTGGCGCGGGCGGGATGGGAGTGGTCTATAAGGCCACCGATCTGCGTCTCGACCGCACGGTGGCATTGAAGTTTCTTCCGGCGGAACTCGGCGTGGAGGAAAAAGAGAAGGAATCGCTCGTGCGCGAGGCGAAGGCTGCTTCGGCGTTGGATCACGCGAATATCGGCGTGATTCACGGTTTGGAAGAAACAGCAGACGGACGGCTTTTCATCGTCATGGGATATTACGAGGGTGAAACGCTGGCGCACAAAATTCGGCGCGGGCGGTTGCCTCTACAAGAGAGTTTGGATATTGCTTGCCAAGTGGCGCGAGGGCTATGCGAAGCGCATGCGCGGCACATCGTCCACCGCGATATCAAACCGTCAAACATAATAATCACGGACCGCGGAGTGGCGAAGATTGTGGATTTTGGACTGGCGCGCGTGATCAGCAGCGCGAGCTCCTCGCAAAGCATGCGTGCGTCGGGAACCGCGGCGTACATGTCTCCAGAGCAGGCGATGGGAAAGCCCCTCGACCATCGTACGGATATTTGGTCGTTGGGAGTGGTGCTGGCGGAGATGGTTACTGGATGCCGGCCGTTCGGCGGAGAAACCTTGACCGGTATGATGTGGGAAATCCTAAACAAGCCGCCGAGCTCGACGGATAACCTTCCCCCGGAAGTGCAGCCGATTGTGTATCGAGCGCTGGCGAAAGATCCGAGCCAGCGTTATGCGAATTGCGAAGTGATGCTCGCGGACCTTGAGCGGGTGCGCAAAGAATTGCCCGCAGACGCGCGGCCAGAGCGCGACGTGGACGTTACAGCGTCGCTGCGGTCGCCGGGTTTTGCGGAGGCGGTCAAGAATGCCTCGCAGCCAAGCTGGAACCAATCCGGCGTTGCGGTTGCGCAGAAGAAAGTTCACTGGTGGTATGTGATTGCGCCGCTTGTCGTGCTGGTGCTTGCCGCGGGTTCGCTGCTGATTCCCTCGATTCGCGACCGCGCCGCGGGAGCGTTGACGGCGGGCGGGGAGAAACACATCGCCGTGCTGCCGTTCGACAATATCGGCAACAATCCGGCAAACGAGCCACTTGCAGAAGGGCTGATGGATAGCCTCGCGGGGAAACTTTCTGACCTGGACGTCGGAGGGAAATCTCTGTGGGTCGTGCCTACCAGCGAAGTGCGGAGTCGCAAAATCTCCGACCCTACGTCGGCGTTGCGCGAGCTGGGCGCCACGCTGGTGGTGAAAGGCAGCATCGCTCGAGATGGGCAGGACGTTCACCTCAACGTGAACCTCATCGACACGAAGAATCTCCGCCAGATTGGGTCCGCGAGCCTCGAGGACCGGGCTGGCGACCTCGCGGCGCTGCAGGACGAAGCCGTATCTCGCCTCGCCAAGCTGATGCACGTTAACGTCACCGCCGATATGCTGAAGAATACCGGCGGAGCAGTTACTCCTGCGGCATACGAGGGGTACCTGACGGCGCTCGGTCTGATGCAGCGCTACGACAAGCCGGGGAACCTCGATCAGGCGATCACAGCGCTCAACGGTGCCGTCAAGGCCGACCCGCAATTCGCGGTGGCGTACGCGAAGCTCGCCGACGCCTATCGGATGAGATACGGCTTGGATCCAAATCCGAAATGGATGGAAGAGGCTGCAGCGAACGCCAGCCGGGCGGCGCAGATTGATAGCCACATCCCGGCGGTTTACGTCACTCTGGCGCGCACGCACGCGATGCAGGCGAAGTTCGACCTTGCCCTGCAGGAGTATCAGCAGGCGCTTCAACTCGACCCGCACAGCGCCGATGCTCTAGTGGGATTGGCCGGAACGTACGAACGAATGGGGCGCCTCGCCGATGCGGAATCGACATTCAAGAAAGCGGTAGCGCTGCGGCCCGATTCTTGGGATGGATACAATTCGCTGGGTCTTTTTTACAGCCGTCGCGGGAAGAGTACGGAAGCGATCGCACAATTTCAGCATGCCATCGGTCTGACTCCTGACAACGCCCCGGCTTACCTCAATTTGGCGGCTGTGTACCTCGACATGGGCGACCCGAAGCAGTTTTCCGCAGCGGAGCAAGCCCTGAAGAAATCGATCGAGCTGAGTCCCAGTTATCCGGCCTATGCAAACCTTGGGCTTCTTTACTACAACGAAAGACGCTATGCAGATTCGGCGGCCGCGACGGAAAAGGCCTTAACGTTCAACGATCAGGATTATCGCGTTTGGTCAAACCTAGTGGCCGCTTACGAGTGGCTCAAGGAAGACGACAAGGCCAGCGTTGCACGCGAACGTGAGTTCAGGCTTGTAGAACAAGCAGCCAAGGACCAGCCACAGGACGCGACGGCCCAGTCGGAACTGGCGGGCCTGTATGCGGCGCAAAAAATGCCCGATAAGGCCTTGCTGCGAATTCAAACGGCACTCGCGCTTTCGCCCGACGATCCGCGTGTCCTGGTAAATATTGGCGACGCTTACGAAAAATTGGGCGATCGCCCCAATGCTGTGCGCTGTGTGCAGAAGGCCCTCGGAAAAGGTTATCCGCTCGATGACTTGAAATCGGACCCCGACCTGCAGGCTCTGTTGCAAGACCCGAAATTCCGACCCAACGGAAAGTAGTCAAATCCACAAAAAGGAGAAACATCGAATGGCAGAACCAAGGAAAGCACCCATCGCTGGCGCACCTCGACTGAACATCAATATCAATGCCAATTACAATTCCAACGTGAGTCACGGAGCCGTCGATAACGGCGGCGCGGTTTATTTCAATTGCGCCCCCTCAGGAGGCGCCTTGATCTACACCTCGCCTGCGGACGCTTTCGACAACGAAACCAATGGCTACCTCACGATCCCACACGGAGATAGCGGTCCCTACACTCCCAACGGCCATGATTTCACAATCGCCTATTGCTGCTGCGCGCCAGGGTCCTCGTGCACTCCACAGGGACCGATGGAGGGCGGCGGGTACACAATTAAGGTCGGCGATCCGCCAGAGGGGGGCAAAAAGAAGTAGCGGATTGTGCAGATTGCAGCGAGGGCCGGCGCGATTTTGTTCGCGGCGGCTTCTCGTCTGAAACGGCGTACGGGAGCGTAGGGGCGCATGTGGATTTAGGTGGGCGAAGAAAAGGCGAATATGGTAGGATGCGTTCGTGGACGAAGGACGCAAACGAGTCTTGGCAATACTGACCGCGATCCTGGCGGCGCCGCGGCTGGCGGACTGGAACTGGGATGGGCGCGCTGGGGCACCGGCGTGCGAAAGCATCGTGATTACTGCGATGGGAGCAGCCGAGCGAATCTTGCAGATGATCGATCGCAGGTACGGAAATAAGGCTCCGGTTCCTAATGAGGTGAAGAGGGCTGCGGCGCCTTAGAGTCTGTGTCGCAACTGTAAAGACTCGTCCCTCAGCGGCTGAAACCGCATCGATTTTGCGCTGTTTACGGCACGATTGCCCTTCGCAGCTCAGGGTAAAGAGTCGTGCCCTGACGAAAACCGGAGTTGCGACACAGACTACTTAGGGTTAATGAGGCGTTTGCGCCTGCGCACTGCAGAGCGTTCTGTGAGCAGCCTAGGGTTGCCGAACGTTCACCCGCGCGGCGATTTCTTTTGTAGGCGTATGGATGGCGTAGTGTTCGTTCTTTGATTGCGCGGCTAGCTCCTGCAACTTGCGATGAGCTTGTTCCAGGCCGTGCACGTAGTCCTTCCACAAATCCGTACCGTCCGGCAGCCGTTCAAAAATATCGTATTCGCGATTCAATGGACCCACCTTGTGGCGCAATGTGCCCTGCGTTGCGACCGCTAAGCCAGGATGTGGGGCTGCTGTATATACCACGGGGGTATTCTTTTCACTGTTCAATGTTAGACATTGACACATGATGAAGGACGTTTGAATCCGACCTCCGGTTTCGCAGGAATCAGCGGATAAGAGGGGTACGTTCATCCGTGTTAGAATTGAATTCGTGCATGAGTAAATCCTTCGACATCGGGATCGAATCGCTGGCAGGCGGGGCGACTACGGGGCGTGAAGGCAGACATGGCCACTTAGGATCGTTCGCTGCGACCGCCGCGGATGAAGTTCTGAACTCGGACAATAGCGCGTTCGAATCGGATGCCAGTTCTGCGTTAGCGGCAATTCCCTCAGACAATAAGAAATCTTTCTACATCGAGACATTCGGCTGCCAGATGAACGCGCACGACTCGGAGAAAGTTTCGGGAGTGCTTCTGGGGCGCGGATACCGCGCGGTTGAAAATCCGATGCATGCGGATTTGGTTCTTTACAACACGTGCAGCATACGCGAGAGGGCGGCGCAAAAAGTTTTTGCGCGGCTTGGCGACTGGAAGACGGTCGCCAACGGGAAAATAATCGGGGTGCTGGGATGCGTGGCGCAGCAGGAGGGCGAAGAGATCTTCGAGCGCGCGCCGTGGGTCAGCCTGGTGTGCGGCTCGGCGAGTTATCGAAAACTTCCAGAACTGCTGGCGCGGCTTGAAGCGGGCGGGCGACGGGTCACAGGCTTGGATTTGGATACTGACGAAACTTTTGAAACGGAAATCACACGTCGGGACAATCCGATTCGTGCGTATATAACGATTATCGAAGGTTGCGACTATTCGTGCTCGTACTGCGTGGTTCCGCATACGCGCGGGCCTGAGCGTAGCCGGTCGAGCGAAGCGGTAATCGCAGAAGCCATGCGTCTTGCTGACGCTGGCTACACCGAGATTCAGCTGCTGGGGCAAACGGTGAATTCCTATCGCGATCCGTCGGCGCGGAAATGGAATTTTGTGGATTTGTTGCGCGGCGTAGCAGCGGTGCAGGGAATTCGACGCGTTCGGTTCACCACTTCGCATCCGAACGATTTTCGGCGGGAGATCGTCGAGGCAATCGACGCGACGCCTGAACTTTGCGATCACGTGCATCTGCCGGTGCAATCGGGCTCAAACACGATTCTCCGCGCGATGCATCGAACGTACACGCGCGACGAATACCTCACCAAGATCGAGTGGATTCGCGCGGCGAGCCGGCCGATCAGCATTACGAGCGATATCATCGTCGGATTCCCAGGTGAGACCGAAGCGGAGTTTGAAGAGTCGCTGACGCTGCTGGATGCGGCGCAATACGACGCGATATTTTCGTTTACATATTCGCCGCGGCCGAATACTTCGGCGAAGGACATGCCGGACGCGATTCCAGAAGCCGAGAAGAGCCGACGGCTCGCGGTATTGAACGAGCGCCAGCGCCAGATTCAGATTGCGCGCAACGAACAGCTTGTTGGGGAGACTTTTGAAGTGCTAGTAGACGCGAGGCACGCTGCGCGCGGACAGTGGGGCGGACGTTCGAGCTGCAACCGGCTGATAAATTTCACTACAACGCGCGAGAATCTTCTGGGAGAATATATTTCAGTGCAGGTGACGCGCGGCGGACCGAATAGCCTAGTTGGCGAGCAAGTGCTGTGAGTAGCGGGAGGCCACCATGGAACTCGAAGTAAAGATACGAGGTCTGATGATGGATCCCGTGACCAACATGCCGGTCGTGGTGTTGAAAGAAACCGCGGGCAACGGCGTGCTGCCGATCTGGGTGGGCATCTACGAAGCAAACGCGATTGCCCTGGAAATCGAAAAAGTACAAACTCCGCGTCCTATGACTCACGACCTATTGAAGAATGTTCTTACGGGATTAAATGTGCGCGTCCAGCGCGTGGTGGTCTGCGATCTGAAAGACGATACTTTCTATGCGTTGATCTGGATGGAGCGCGACGGCCAAACGATGTCTATGGATTCGCGGCCCAGCGACGCGCTCGCACTCGCTCTTCGCCTCGACTGCCCGATTTTCGTAGACGATGAAGTTTTGAAGCATTCCAAGATAGCCAGCGCCATCTCAGAAAAAAGCTCGAGCGAGGATTTGCGCAAGTGGCTCGAGAACCTCAACGACGAAGACCTCGGCCGCTACAAGATGTAGAAGAGCGATCGCTCGTCGTGGATTGCGCCTACCGGAAGTCCAACGTAGAAGGGGTTATTTCAGAAAAATAGAGCGAACTGATCGGGGCGGTACTTTGCCAGCAGGCTCAAGGCGATGCCGGCGAACGCGTCCTGCATGGAGTTGAATCATTCCCGGACGCAGGCTCTTTCGCGCGATGGCAAGAATGCCGAAAAGGGCGCCGTAGATCGTGATAGAGGCCATGCCTTTGACGCCCTGATAACCATGAGCTACTCCGAATACCAATGCTTGTGCAGCGATGGCTGCGGCGTTGTTTCCAGTGATGGCGAAAAACTGCTTCTGCAAATAGCCGCGGAAAATAAATTCTTCGCAGAACCCCGCCGAGATTGACAGCAAGACCCACAGAAACATTTCCAAGGCGCCGCGCGGCATCAAAACCTGCAAGGCTTTCTTGGCGTGCGGATTCTCGCCTAAAGCATGTCCTACGATAATCAGGAAGACTATGACAACGAGCCAGAACACGAATGCCACGCCGATATCGCGCCAGACGTCGGCCGCGCGTGCCCACCTTCCGCCAACAACGTCCGCAAATCTTGTTCCGCTGCGGCGCACACCGAGGAACCATACGTAGGCCCAGAGAATCAACTCGAAGAAAATCGCGAACAGATATACGGGCACTCGACTTCTGAGTTGTAAAGTTTCCGTACGCGCCGAGAAGTGCACTTGGAGTAGGGAATAGGAGACGACGAAGAGCACCAGCAGGGCGGTGTGCCACAATGGAGCGAGAAGCTTGCGGTCGTCGGCGTTGCGGCCAGCGTGGTTGCCATTACATTCCCTACTTTTTAGCGGTTCGGCACGCCGGAGTATAGCAGCACTGGAGGGATGTGGAGTTGTGGCGGTTAAGCGGATTAGTTTTTTGCCGAGCTGGCGCCGATCATGAAATTGGACTCTCATCTAAGCGCCGGATTGGCTGACGGCATCTGGGGAGGGGAGCTCGGCGTCGGGGGTGAAATCCCGGTTATCTACAGCAGGGACGCATTTTTCGCTTGCGCAGCGTGCGGGCAAATGGGTAGAGTTAGCCTACTTGTGGTGTGACCGGGGCCGCAGGCGGCCATATATAGGCCCACGGTTGCAGCACGGTTAGCGGGGGCAAAATTTGACCTACGTCATCGCGGTCGCCAATCAAAAAGGCGGCGTCGGCAAGACCACGACGTCGATCAATCTAGCCGCCGCCATCGCGCTGAAGAAAAAGAAAACACTCCTAATTGACCTCGACCCGCAATCGAACGCTTCGATCGCGTTTTTCGAATCGTCAGATATTCAGACTTCGATGTATGACCTCTTCGCCGAGCATCCGGCGGAAATGTCCAAGATCGTAAAGCCTACGAAAGACCCTTATCTATTTGTGGCACCTGGAAAGCTGTCTTTGGCGAGGCTGGAGACCCAGCTCGCGGGACAGTTCGATGCGCCGTATAAGTTGAAGGACGCACTCTCGAGCGTGCTAAAAGAGTATGAATTCATCATTCTGGACACTCCTCCGGCGCTGGGCATCTTGACGGTGAATGCGCTGGTGGCGTCCACCCATTTGCTGGTGCCGATTCAAGCTGCGTATTTTGCAATTGAGGGAACCGACGATTTACTGGAAACGTACGCGCGAATCCGGTCGCGGCCCAACCCGGATTTGAAAGTGCTGGGCGTGGTGATCACTCTGTTTGACAAGCGCACCAATATATCGCGCGATACCCACGAACAAATTCGCGCTGTGTTCGGCGAAGCGCTTTTCAAGACGCGGATCAGCAAAAACGTCCGGTTGGAAGAAAGCCCGGCATACAAAGAAACTGTGTTTTCGTTTGCGCCCAAATCTTCGGGCGCGGAAGAATACAAAAAGCTTGCTCAGGAGGTATTGCAACGTGTCCAAGAGGATCGGGTTGCCCGTCACTCTCAAGATGCGGCATGACGCGCACTACGTAGAGACGCTGACCAGTTTCAGTGGCGCGTCCGTGGGACGGATGATCCCGCTCAATAAGGTTCGGCCGAATCCGGACCAGCCGCGAAAAGCGCTGGGCGATCTGCGCGAGCTGACGGACTCGATACGCGAAAAGGGCGTGCTTGAGCCGCTGCTTGTACGATTCATTCCCCGCGAAGACACCTACTACATTATTTCCGGCGAACGGCGTTACCACGCCTCGAAAGCCGCTGGGCTGCACGAGCTTCCTTGCATCGAGAAAATTGCTGACGATGCGGAAACGTTGGAGATTGGACTCATCGAAAATTTGCAGCGCAAAGACCTGACGCCGTTTGAAGAAGCGGATGGCTTGCAACGTCTCGCGACGCATTTTGACTACACGCACGATGACATTGCCAAGAAGATCGGACGGGCGCGTTCGTCTGTGACGGAGACGATGTCACTGACGGTTATTCCGGAAGCGGTTCGAAACGATTGCATCGAGCGCGGGATATTCTCCAAGTCGCTTTTGTTGCAAGTGTCGCGCCAGCCGAACGAGAAGAAGATGCATGAGATGGTCAACCGCATTGCGCAAGGCGGTTTGACGCGCGACGAAGCCCGTAAAGCGCGGAAACAGGAGTCCGGCTCGGACTCAAGGCCGCGGCCGTTTCTTTTCGACTATCGCTCTCCGGACGAAGCTTTTCACGTGCGCGTCCAATTCCGCAAGAGCCACGTGAGCCGCGAAGAATTGGCGGCAGCGCTTCGCACAATTCTGCGCGAAATCGAGTCAGGCTCAATTTCCTCCTCCGCCGCGTAGCAACGCAACGGTGATCGGCGGCTCGAAGGTGAGCGGCCGTGGGATTCATCTACGTTTCCTCGAAAATCGGTAGGCTCGAATCTCCCAAGACGCGCAGATACGGGAAGGTGGGCTAACACTACATCGGTTTGCTACGTCTTATATTGCAACAGGCGAATGAGTGGAGGTTTATATGGAATCGCGATTTGCTGCAAAAGCGTTTGCGTTCTTGCTGTTCCCGCTGATAGCCCTTCCTTTCGTTCGTTTCGGTGACACTGGTAATTCTGCAACTTCCAGAGCTGGTGCGATAGCCGAGGTCCGGCATATGCAGACAGCGCGTGCCAGTCACTCTTCAACCTTACTGCCAAATGGCAAGGTCCTCATCGCCGGTGGATTTGGCGGCAGCGGCACGGAGAGCAACCCCTACCGGAGCACGGAGATTTACGATCCTCGAACCGGGAGTTTTCAGCCAGCCGGCGACATGGCCATTGGAAGAAGTGGACACACAGCGACACTGTTGAAAAGCGGCAAGGTGCTCATCGCGGGTGGCTGGACAGGCAGATACAATGTTCGTCGATCGGCCGAACTTTACGATCCAGCGACCGGAGTATTCAAGCCGACTGGGGACATGGTCATCGAAAGGGCCGGTAACACGGCAGCCCTGCTTCCAGACGGCAAAGTTTTAGTGGCTGGCGGCGAGGATCGCAGCGAGAATGCCCTCGCTAGCGCGGAGGTTTACGATCCGGCGACTGGTAAATTTACAAGGACGGGAGACATGGCTGAACCTCGCGGAGAGGCGACGGCCGCGGCTTTGAGAGACGGCAAGGTCTTGATCGTGGGAGGTGGCTCCGGCCATTACCCGTCGCAAAGTGTTTATCGCAGCGCGGAACTCTACGATCCCGCGACCGGCAAATTCACATCCACCGGACAGATGAGCGTCGGTCGTCACAAACATGCCGCTGTTTTGCTGGCGAGCGGGAAGGTGCTTGTGGTCGGCGGTTCTGACAATCGCGATTGGCACGGTGAATATTCGAGCGCGGAGATTTACGATCCCGCGAGCGGCGCGTTCAGCGCCACCGGCGCCATGAGCACTTCACGGTTCAAATTGCCGTACGCAGCGGTCTTGCTAGACAACGGTACAGTGTTGGTGGCGGGCGGAGGCAGTTTCGCCGAGGTCTATGACGAGACAAAGGGAAATTTCAGCAAAGTGGAAGGAACCTTAGGATCTCCGCGGTTCTTTGCATCCGCAACCGTGCTTCCAGACGGCAAAACCTTGATCACAGGAGGATACGCAGAAACCGGAGGCAGCTTGCCGTCCACGGCTGGCGCTTGGATTTATAAGCCTTAGATCGCTCCTGATAGTGTCCTTCTGACTTGTCTTTGTTTAACGCCGCATCTATTCTTTCCGCTGCCGATATGATTCACGAGCAAAGCAAGCTTCTGCTCTGGGCCGATTTGGCAGGCACATTCCTGTTTGCGGTGGAAGGCGCCTTGATCGCCGTTCCCGCGAATCTCGATCTTCTGGGCGTCATGGTGCTGGCGTTTTCTACGGCTCTGGTGGGAGGAATTATTCGCGACATCCTTATCGGCGCGGTTCCGCCGGCATCCCTTCGTGATTGGCGTTACGCGACGGCAGCGTTCACGGGAGGCGCTATCGTTTTCTTTTTGCATCCCTACGTTCGAGTAATTCCGCCTCCGGTGATCGTGACACTCGACGCCGCAGCCCTGTCGCTATTTGCCGTCGCGGGAACGGAGAAAGCGCTGCTCTATAAGATGCATCCATTCATCGCAGTCCTATTGGGCGGAATCACAGCCGTTGGCGGAGGAACGGTGCGCGACATCCTGCTGGCTCAGATTCCGAATGTTCTTCGCTCGGACATTTATGCGACTGCAGCCCTTACGGGCGCAGTGGTCATGGTCGTCGCGACAAGACTGAGGTTACATCCTACGCTGGCGGCCATTTCAGGCGGACTGGTTTGCTTTTCGCTTCGCGTCATCAGCGTTTGGCAGCATTGGAATCTCCCCAAGGCCTTCACCACCTGAGATCTACAGCGTTGCGCGCGGTTCTCCTCTCCTTTGCATTGATTCCGCGTTCGTTGTGAACTGCGACAATTAGCTGTTATTCTCGCTGTCGATGGACCTCACGCCGCAGCAGATTTCCATTCTCGAACGCTTGCGGGCGCATGACTTTGGGATTGTGGCGTTTCCGACGTACGCGAACTACATTGGTGTGCGCAAAGGAAGCTGCGTCGCGCTTCTTTCTCCCGTGGCCACCGGTCTATTCAGCGTCCACGGTCAACCGGCATATCTTATCGGTGAGAACTTTAGCGTGCGGGTGAAGAGGGAAGGCCGCGATTGGTTCGTCTGGAAAAAAGAGAAACTTGAGGTCACTGAGGCACGCCTTGCCGAGCTTGAGAAATTTACCTCGCAATTATCGCAAATCCTCACGCCCGTTATTTAGAACCGAGAGCGGTGGTTGAAAGTTTACCCTCGCTCAGCGCACACTATGTAGATGATCGATTCTTACGACGTTATATGTATCGGCGCCGGACCAACCGGACTCGCTTGCGCTATTGAGGCCAAGCGGGAAGGGATGCGTCCGCTCGTGATTGACAAAGGATGTCTGTGCAACTCGCTTTTTCACTATCCCATTAATCTGCTGTTCTTCACCACCCCAGAGCGCATGGAAATTGGCGACCTGCCCATGACGATTTCCGGCGGCAAGCCGACTCGAGGTGAGGCTCTAAAGTATTATCGTCGAGCGGTCGAACACTACGGGATTGAAGTCCGCCAATATGAGCGCGTGGAGGAGATCACAGGGCACGATGGCGCGTTCGTCGCGCACACGCGCAATCAAGAGGGCGTTGCCCTCGAATATCACTCTCGCAAAATTATATTGGCTACCGGCTACTACGATCTGCCGAACGTGATAGGAATTCCCGGAGAAGATCTGCCGCACGTTAGCCATTATTTTCGCGAAGCGCACCCTTACTGGAACCAGGATGTTGTTGTGATTGGGGGCAGAAACTCAGCTGCAGAAGCGGCACTCGATCTATTTCGTTCGGGGGCTCGAGTCACTCTGATTCACCGCGGTGCGGAAATGGGGAAGAGCCTGAAGTATTGGGTTAAGCCCGACATTGAAAATCGTATCAATGCCGGGGAAATCCGGGCGATGTTTAAGAGCGAAGTCACGCGCATCGAACCGGACAACGTATGGGTGAAAAATAGAAATGAAGAGCGTGCGATTCCGGCAGCGCAAGTGTTCGCGTTGACCGGTTATCATCCCGATTTCGAGTTCCTGAGGAAACAGGGCGTTCGACTGGATCGCGATTCGCTAATGCCGGAAATCAATCCTGAAACACTGGAAAGTAATGTCCCGGGTATCTATCTCGCTGGCGTAATTGTCGGTGGAAAACGCACGTCGGAAATCTTCATCGAGAACGGCCGTTTTCACGGCCGCCAGATTATCGCGGCGATCGCGGGCAAGGGAAGACTTGCGGAAAATGCGCCAGTTTCTCCGCCCGGGGAATAACAAGAATTTGCCGCGTCATTCCGACATCGGTCACTCCGCGACGGGTTACTTCCCCCCGGCAGGGGTTCAATCGCCAGCCCTACAACGTCTGACGGCTCATCGGATGTTTCGTTCTTAGTCAACCTCAGGCTGAATTGCCTGCCTTCAGCAAGTCTGTTAAAGTCGACGGGATGGCATCAATCGTAAAAGAAATCGGCGAAACTTTCTTTACACTCTACAAGGGCTTCAGCGTGACCTTGCGGACGATGTTTCGCAAAACCACGACGGAGTCTTATCCGGATGTGCCTGCAAGCGTTCAACCACGCTATCGCGGAATTCACGTTCTGCAGCGCGACGAGAATGGCCTTGAAAAATGCGTTGGCTGCTTTCTGTGCTCTGCTGCCTGTCCCGCGAATTGTATTTACATTGAAGCCGCGGAAAACACAGAAGCGAATCGCTTGTCGGCCGGCGAGCGCTACGCCAAGGTTTACAACATCGATTATTCGCGATGTATTTTTTGCGGCTACTGCGTGGAAGCTTGTCCCACTGATGCAATCACTCATGGCCACAATATTGAGCTCGCTCCCTACGACATTAATGCCCTGATCTATCGCAAAGAACAACTCCTTGAACCCTGGCCCCCTCCAAAGTCGGATTCGCAGAGTTAATCATTTGTCCCGCACAAACCGCATGATTGTCGCTCAACCGGAGCACCTGCCGCGGAAAATCCCTCCCGACATGAGAATTTCTCTCTGAAAGAATCTGCGGAGTACGCCGCACGGTGATCCGTTGATTTCAGAACGAATTCGGTCGGGGAATGTATTCGGCGTCGCGTCGCGAAGACTTAAATTCTGCGTTTTAGCCTGCGAGACCTTTCTGCTGATGACCTGACTTACGTCCCGGTCTTCATACGGCGTGGCGATACTACTCACAGAGGACAAGAAGGACATGCCAAATCGTCAGGGCGTGACCTCGCGGAATTCGAACTCACCATTTCGACCGTTGCAACGAATTTCCCGCAATTCAGCCGCGATCTCCGATCACCCTAAACTATTAAGACGCCTCTCGTCATTCCAAGGTCTCACGTCATTAAGAATCTCTTGAACCAACACGCTGTTCCAGCCCGCGCGACCCTTTGCACAACACAAGTTGCCCTTCAGTCACTGCAGTTCGAGAACGGATATCTTCGGAAGCGAGGGGATCGGGGAGGAGAGGGGATGTGTTTATTGAATTGAAGAATAAGGTTAAACCGCCCTTCGTTGCGGGGCCGAAAAACGCATTGACGCTCGAACTGGAAGAGAGGGCCGCGGGTGTTCTCTGCGCACCAGTGGGACGACCCGAGCGAGATCGGCCGAACCCGCAGAATCCGCGACGGCGCGGTGGTTTATTACAGGAATCCGTTCCACGGGCCCCGAGCACTCGTACTCGACTACTTCAAAACGTTCGACAGAGTCGGAGAAGAGCGGTGCGGCCCCAGAACCGTTATGCACGCGCCGATTCTCTGCAGCGTGGCTGGTCGAGCCTGACGCCGGGCCAGTTCGATCTGTCTGCGGTTCGGATTTATGCGGACCAATTCCGATGGCCGCCGTCTCCGACCGACCTTGTTGTTCCAGAAAAGTCAGGGCGTCCTCTGCTCTTTCAGAAAGCTTTGGCCGCAGCATCGACAACGGATGCTCTGGGGTCCGCGTGTTTCGACGAGAAAGGGGGAAGCTATCAGAAAGCTCAGCCATACGCAGAGGTCGAGTCTCCGGGGGCTCCGGTTGACGGTGAGATGGTGGGAAAAGACTCGCGGCAACGTCGTCTACAAGCAGAGGCACATCGCATTCCGACGGCTGTGTATGCGCGTCGTCTTGGGTGCGGCGGCATTCGAGGATCCAACGTGCAAGTCGAGACTGGATTTCGGCCTCGATCCACTCCTCGACCAGGTCGCGTAATTCCTTACGAAGATTTGCTATTTTGTTCATTTTGCCGAGCTCGAAATTTTCCAGCCCGGCTTTAGACGAGGTGACGAGATATTCGAGCGGTGGCGGGCTACTCATAATTAAAGGCCCCTTAACTATAAAACGCGCTCCCAGATTAGGAGACAAGCGGGCGCATAGTAACACGCAGGGTACTTAACTCAATAGTACTTTAGTTCGAGTACGGCGCGATTGGTGCGTTTAAGTGGGCAGTTTTCCACAGGATTCGCACAATCGCAATTCGCGGCAAGGGCCTAAATAAGGAGACGCAGAACTCGGATGCGACAGAGATTTCGATCGTAAAAAACTGTGAGCGGCCGCGGACGCGTGCGTGGAATGCGTAAGTAATGTTCGGTACGAGGAGGAGCCATGGGCGGAAGGCGGAAACCGGTTCCAGCGGAACTCTCGGCGCAAGGCGAAGCGGCAATTCGCGCAGCGCGCCTCAAGAGACGGCGCGCACGCAGCCGCGAATACATGCAGGAATGGCGGGCAAATCCGCAGCATCGTGAGGCTGAGAGGAAAAGGCGCGATCGCGATTACCTAATCAGAGAGCAGCGGAACGCACACCGATTGAGGCTTCGTCCGTACACTGGAGTTCAAGGGCAGCCGCAATGTGGATTCTGCGGACATGGAAGGCCAGTGGAAATCGTCGAACGGCTTCGCATTTCGGAAACTGCGGACGAGGAGTACGTAAAAGAGTTCATCCCATATTGCGGACATTGTTGATGAAAGAACAAGAATGCACCTGAAAACTGTTTTCCGCCAGTGAGCTCGTAAAATGCGCGAGAAGAATTTCAGCACCGGGTTGCGAGGAGTGCTTTTCGAAGCGCGGCATTACGCGCGAATGGGTTCAGCGCTTTGGCTTTACGGTTGGCTGGTATTACGGCAAACGCACCAGTCGGGATCCGTGGGTTGGGTGCTGGGAGGTGCGCCGGTTCGCTATCGGGAAATCCAAGAGGAGACTGGCTTCAACTGCCGCACGCTCGAGCGCTGGCTGAGCACTCTGCGGCGCGAAGGTTATATCGAGACGACGGCGGTGCAGGGAGGGGTGCGCATACGCATCACGAAGGCCAAGAAATTTCCACAGGGTGCCCGCAAATCTGCGGAGGGGGTACGCAAAAATGCGGGCGATGGTACGCGGAATTGCGGGGCAAATACGCAGCAAAACTATACGTACGAACAATTTGCGGACGGGATGAATAGCTTATCAATAGTAAGAATAAAAGAAAGAGAAGCGCAGTGTGGAAATCTTGAAAGCTGTGGAAATCTAACTGAAACTCAAAGGCAGCAGCGGAACAGAAATGAAGGTCCCAGAGCATGTGGAAATTCGAGTCAAAACCCTTCCGGTTTAGAAGAAAAGCAAAACCGAAATCACAATCAATATCAGAAGCACGAACAAAATCAACAGCGCTACTTTCTTTGGGAGATGCGTTTGCGGCAGCAGCTGTTGCGCGCTGAGCGCGACGAAGCGGTGCGGCGGGAGCTCGCCGTGGGCGCAGGGCCGTTGGATCGCCGATGAATTTATTCTCCCGATTGCGCAGAGAAGTGGGACACGGAGGAAACGTGCCGGCCGGATATCAACTGGCGTGGTATGAGCCGCGTCGGCGCATGGGAGTATATTTTCCTGCTCCGCTGCATTGGGTGCTGCGAGCGTTGCGCGAAGCCCGCCATCGCTTGCAGTTAGCGTTGCGGGCCCCGCGAATCGAGTGCATCGAAGTGTTTCAGATGCAGCGAGCGCATCGCGAACGGGAACGCTTAGCAGCGGAATATGCTCGCGGATATATCAACGGGTGGCGCGAATGTTTTCATGTTTGCCTCGACGCCGTGGAAGAGGAAATCGAGCGCGTGGATGAGGCGTGGAACGTCGGCTCGATGCTGCCCATGCCGAAGCCGCCGCGGAAGAATTAGAGAAGCGCCTGCCTTTGCGGTTCTCTGGTTTCGTAGCTCCGTAAAGCGGCGGCAAGCCGCGCACTCCAAACGGGCTGGCGCCAAGGTTCCGTGGAGTGCGGGACCTGCAGGCCTTGTTCCCGATTTGGAATCGAACGCCAGCGTACCCCGGCGCGGCGAACTGGGTTCGAAGCGGTTTCGTAGGGCCGGGGCTTCAGGCCGGCATCTTCCTTTGTTTGTCTTCGCAAAGGGAAGACAAGATGCCGCACTAAAGTGCGGCGCTACAAAAGCGAACTGTGTCCCGTGTTTCGGCAACGATGCAACGCCGGCATCGGAACTTCACGAACTCGGAGGTGATGCTGATGAAAGCTGCTGAAATGTTCAACGCATGTCACGCGCGGTATCGTGGGCTGCACGAGTGGCTGGATGACTCGCTCGGCCAGGTGCGGGCGCTTGATCTCGATTCGCCGTCGTGCGGCTATCAGTGGCGGCCGGAACGGTCGCGTGCCTGCGAGTACGTGGCGGATTTCGAGCGCATCGGGCGCCAGGCGCTGAAGCGGCCGGCGTGGAAGGGACGTCTGAAATTGTTTGAGATTTATTTTGTAGGCGGCGTTGAGTATCGCCGCGCGATTTCGCTGGTCGGAGTCGCTGAAGGCACGTTCGACTATTGGCTGCAAGAGGTTAAGAAAGCCGCCGGGCGCGAATTCTCGCGCACCGGGTTGTATCCGCCGTCGCATTACTTCCAATCGACGCACGCGCACCACAATCAGAAGAGTAATTCCCAATGACGGCTGAATAGTTGACTCATGTAAAGGCGGCCGGCGAATTACGTACGTAGGACCGCCCCGTTTTACCCCTCACGAAATTCACCCCTCTGATTTTCCACGCCAAAATTCATTCACTTTCCTGCGTCTTGCCACACTCCCAGCAGCCGGGCTTTTCTCTTTGCGCCATCGCGCGTACACGCCAGAGGCTCGCCCTGGCATGATAACTGGCCGTTTTCTCCTATATGAAGGAGATATTTGTGCGCGGTCGGCCTTTGTAATTGCGGTCGCGTGTGTTAGACAGAGATTGCGCATGCGCGCTTCTCCACGACTCAGCAGAACGAGCCGGGCGGGTCTCTAGT
>Ga0209330_1000097_pt1 | contig 42001 bp, 36 predicted proteins | sample JacPinW_OM2H0_O3_FD_187969 | JGI IMG/M metagenome (GOLD analysis project Ga0209330, IMG submission 187969) | Forest soil microbial communities from Algoma, Ontario, Canada - Jack Pine, Ontario site 1_JW_OM2H0_O3 (SPAdes) (version 2) | ecosystem: Environmental > Terrestrial > Soil > Boreal... | reverse complement strand
CGCCAGTTTGCAGTCATAGACTTCATACGACCACTCTCCGAAGCGACTCGGCTTCGGCACCTTTACGAGGACATCGGGACGCCCAAACCAACGCCCTACGGTTAAGCTGCCCTGCGCGATAGCCGCCACTCCGCGTTCCATGCACGAAAGGGTTTCGGCAATCGCTCGCTGCTCGTCTTCGATTTCCCGCAAATCGACGAATGACGCCTTCTTAACTTGCAGCAATTTCAGATAAGCGGCCTCATGACGCAGTCCTAATTCCTGAATGACTACTAGGTCGGGAGACTTCCAGTCTGGAGCGCCGCGCTGTCCATGGGCAACGCCTAGGTCAAGTGAGGTGAGGTGGTGACACGCTAAGTGGTTGCTCAGGTCAGTGGCGGAAAGTCGAATTTGTCCTGGCGCAGCCCGCATATTACGTAAGTTAGGGAGACTCCCCGCATCCTTTATGAATATTGCTTCTGATACTAGCTTAACTAATTATCGTAAACAGCGCGCGACTATAACCGGCGTGCCGGATGTATTCACCAATTCTAACGTGAGTTCTAGAGGAACTTAACTCTGTTCCTCTATTCTCCACGCGCTCAATTACCGGAGGAAAATCTCGAAGGGGCTTAATTTCGTGTAGGCAGGGAGCGGGGGTTTCGTTATAATGGGAAATTGTGTGTAGTGTGCTGGCCCCACCTGAGCGGGTCTGCCCGGAAAATGAGTCATGAAACCGATAATTTCTAAAGTACAGCAGTCCCAACTCCGCAAGGATCATCCTGTGTTTCGTCCGGGTGACACGGTTCGGGTGAACGTCCGCCTAAAGGAAGGCGAGGAAGCCAAAGAGCGCATTCAGCCCTTCGAAGGCGTGGTGATGAGCCGCCGCGGCGAACTTCTAGGCGAATCGTTTACAGTGCGGCGCGTGAGTTTCGGGATTGGCGTGGAGCGCATCTTTCCGGTGCATTCGCCGATGATCAGCTCGATTGACGTTGTGCGGCAAGGCCGCGTCCGCCGAGCCAAGCTCAATTATCTTCGCCAGCGCAAAGGCAAAGCCGCCCGCATCAAGCGCGTGGAGACATTTGAGAAAGTGGCCGCAGCGACAGCCGCAGAGTAACCTCACCGAATCTAATTCCGCCCGTTCCGAGAAATCGGGGCGGGCTTTTTTGTTTTCGGCCCACTCACCTGGCGCAACATTCACTGTTTGTGGAAAGCTGCGGGTCTGGCGTGTGCTAAAATCCGTGGCCGATGGGCAGACTCTGCTGTACGCGATACGAGCGCGACGCGCGCCAGCACGGATGGCAGCGCATCGCCGGGTTGGATGAAGCCGGTCGCGGGTCGCTGTTTGGTCCCGTAGTGGCTGCGGCGGTCATTTTGAATCCCCGCCGCCGTATCGTCGGCCTGGATGATTCCAAGAAGCTCACGCCTGACCGTCGCCAAGAACTGGCGCCGCGCATTCGCGAACACGCTTTGGCTTGGGCAGTAGCGGAAATAGAAGCTAGTAGGATTGATGCATGGAACATCTACCAAGCGAGCCGCCAGGCCATGATGGCCGCTGTTTCGCAGCTCTTTCCCCTCCCGGATTATCTCTTGCTGGATGCCATTGAAATTGATTTACCTATCGAACAGAAAGCATTGATTCACGGCGATGCGCGTTCGGTTTCGATTGCGGCGGCTTCTATTCTAGCGAAAGTCGAGCGCGACCAGCGAATGCAGGAATACGACCAACTCTATCCGCAATATGGGCTGGCCCAAAATAAGGGCTACGGCACGCCAGATCATTTAGAGGCCCTCCAACGCCATGGGCCTTCACCGCTGCACCGCTTTTCGTATTCTCCCGTACGGGAGGCAGGTTGCTGGGCCGTCGGAGCCATACAGGATGTTCTGCCCCTCACACCCGCCACGGATGCCTTGGGCAGCCATGCAGACGGAACAACGCTTTCGGAGTCGTGAAACGCCAACGACTGCTACTGCACTGGATATCCAGCTCGGGGGGAACCTACCCGGATCGCGCTCCCTACCTCTACGTTCGGCCTAGGCGCCTAAGAGGCACTGTTGTCGCCTATGGCACCATGCTTCGCTCGGTTCATTGCCCCTTGTTTTTCGCGCATGCTAACCTTCTGGCCTGAGCCGCCACTTGGCCCAACCATGCCGCCGCGCCGAAGGTGAAGGCGAGGCTGCCGAAATTACCCATGGCCTTTAACAAAAGCAAAGCGCTGGAAAATGCGCTGAAGTTCCTCAATCAGGGCAAGGTTGCCCAGGCCATCGCCGAATACCAGCAAATTTTGCGTCACGACCCGAAGGACCAAGCTACCTTGATGACCGTGGGCGATTTGTATGCCCGCCAAGCCGATTTGGGACATGCCATTGAATACTTCGAGCGGCTAGCACAGGTGTATCTGGACGATGGCTTCAACAGCAAGGCCATCGCAATCTACAAGAAAATCGGCAAATTAGCTCCCAACGAACTTCCGCCGCTCGAGCGCCTCGCCGATCTTTACGTTCAACAGGGCATCTTGAGTGAAGCTCGGCCGCTGTTTTTGCAGATCGCGGAAGCACATCTGAAGGCTAATCGAGCTCCGAAAGCCGTGGAAGTGCTGCATCGCTTGCTGGAAGTTGAGCCCGAAAATCTGCGCGTGCAGATGCGCCTGGCCGAACTTTACAACGTGATGGGCCTGAAGAAGGAGGCGGCTCATACCTATTTGAATTACGCGCAGAGATTATTCGATCGGGGCGAGAACGATGAGGCGGAAAAACTCATCGAGCGCGCCGTAGAAGTCGATCCCTCGAACGCTTCCGCTCTTCTTTTGAAAGCGAAGACGCTGAACGCGAACAGTAAAACCGCGCAGGCGATTCCGATCCTGGAATCTCACCCGGAAGCGAACGCCGGTGGCGACGTCACCAACATGCTGGTGGATTACGAATTGAGCTCGGGCCAAGTCCAGAAAGCCGCGGATCGTGCCCGCCAAGTTTTGGCCCGTGGACATGCGCATTTTGGAGTGCTTTACAAGGTAGCCGAGACGCTTATCGAGAGTGGACAGGCAAACGCTGCGCTTCCGCTACTGCGAGAGCTCCGCGGCGCCATGATCGAAGCCGGCGAGCAGGACAAGTTCGTGAAGTCGCTGACGACAGCGAGCGAGCGTCTGCCGGGAGATCCCGAGCCGTTGGAAATGCTTGTCGATTTCTGCCGAACTACGAGCGATCCCTTCCGGCTGAATGCCGCGCTCGGCCAGCTTTCAGATGCCTATGCCGCCGCGGGAAACTTTCCCCGTGCGGAAGCGCTGCTGCAAGAACTCGTCGAACGCAATAAGGACGACGAACGCGTAGTCGCGCGACTGAATGAACTTCGCGAGCGCACAGGCAGTTCGCCGGTCCCGGCGCCTGAACCATTGCCGCCTGAGACCGACGAGGAAAAAGCTGAGCATCGGGTTCCGCAGGCTTCCGTAGCAGCGGCTCCGGTTGTCGAAGAAACTCTCGACGAAGAGACACAAAAGTACATCGCGCAGGCTTTGACTGATGTCGATCTCTTTTCTAGCTACGGTCTGACCCAGAAGGCTACACATCTGCTCGAAAACGTCTTACAGCGCGCGCCGCGACATACGCCGACACTGGAGAGACTGCTCGATCTCTATCTCGGAGCAGGCAACGAAAGGCGCACGGCTGAGCTGGCTGGGCAGTTGGAACAGATTCATCGCGAGCGCAACGACCAGGTGAATGCCGATCGTTTCGCGGAACTTCGGCAAAGATTCCAGAAGGCCGCGGGAGTATCAGCGGAAGAATTGCAGGCGGCTCCGCCCATGGGAGCGCCAGTTGCGACTTCGGAGGCCGCTCCTGCGGCGCCGGAAGCCCAAGCGCGAGTGATCGTGGAAGCTACGCCCGACGCCCTCGTACCGGCGGACGAACTTGTCCCGATGAGTCCGGCAGACATAGCGGCTGAATTTGGAATACCTCTAACAGCACCGCCGGAAGCTGTTGTTGAAGAATTTGCAGTCACTCCTATACCGATTGAAGAACCCGCCGCGACGTCCGTTGTAGCCCAGGCTGCTCCACCGGCTGCAGCGCCATCCGTGAATGCTGGAGAAGAACTCGATCTATCTGACGAATGGGAAGCAATTTCGCAAGATGTCGTGGATGCCGAGAGGACTGCGCTGGAGGAGACTCCTTCTGCGGCTGCGGTGGGGAGCGAAGCAACTCCAGCTGAGCCCGAGCTGAAAATCGCCTCAGAACCGGAACCTGAACCCATTCTCGTGATAGAAGAATCTGACGCCCAGCCGGTCATTGAACAGGTAGCTGTCCAACCAGAACCCGCCGAGCTTGAACCAGAAGCGCCCATCGCTCTGGAAATTGAGCCGGAACCCGTCCGGACCTCGGCTCAGGATTTTGCCGTGCAGCCCGATTCGTTCGAAATTCAAGCCCCTGCGGAGGCGGACGAAACTCCCACGATCGAAATCATTGAAGAGCCGGCAGCCGAAGCTCTCCCTGTCGAATCGGTTCCTTCAGAAAATGGCGAATTTGAATTGGAGCTAACGCCGGAGCCCGGTGCCGTTGAGAGCCATGCCGGCCCAGCAACTACTGAGGATTTTCTTAGCGAGCTAGCCGCCGAAGTGGAAGACCTGGAAGCACCAACGTTGGAAAGCATCTTTGCTTCAGCTCCCAAAGACATAAAAGAACCGATGCCGCTCTCTGCGGCTAGTTCCTTGCCCGCTCCTGCAATTTCGGAGAACGGAAGTTCCAAGACATCTTCGGCTCCTATGCCCGAGATAACGGCCGAAAGCTTGAACGAACTTGCGGAAGTCTTTCAGGAATTCCGCAGTGAGCTGGGCGAACTTGGCGAGGAAGACGAAGATCTGGAAACACACTACAACCTCGGCATCGCCTACCGCGAAATGGGGTTGCTCGACGAAGCCATCGGAGAATTTCAGAAGGTTGCTAAAGCGGTACAGAAGGGCAAACCATTCCGCTACACGATGAACTGCTCGACGATGCTCGGGCTCTCGTTCATGGACAAGGGCGAGCCGAATATCGCCTCGCTGTGGTACCAGCGTGCGTTGGAAGTTCCCGGGCTCGAGCACGAGACGATTCTCGCGCTGCGTTACGATCTCGGCTTGGCGCTGGAAGCTGGAGGAGATTCTTCAGCGGCGCTCGATTGCTTCCGTCAAGTCTATGCCGCGAACATTGAATACCGCGACGTCGCCGACCGCATCTCTACGCTGCAGAAACGCTAAATCCTCTTTTCTTTTCAGAATTGCCCGACGACTTGCTCAACTTTAGCGCGCAGTCAGGCTGTGTATCTCGGTCGTGCGCGGAGTAACGCGAGGCTTGCGCCGCCGGTGAGTGTAAGAATCGAGCGGCCCGGCCTTCCCCCGCAAAAGGCGAAAGCCGGGCCTACGATGGTTACGCCGACGCTGTAGTCGCTGCGCCTTTGAAAAAGGCGAGCAAGTCGGCATTGATCTGGTCCGCATTGGTGGTGGGCATGCCATGAGGAAAGCCCTTGTAGACTTTCAGCGTTGCGTTCTTCAGTATTTTCGCGGACTTGAGTCCTGCCGCGACGATCGGCACGATCTGATCGTCGTCACCATGCATCACTAACACAGGAATTTCGATTTTCTTGAGGTCCTCAGTGAAGTCAGTTTCCGAGAACGCCTTGATGCAGTCATAGTGGGCCTTCATGCCCCCCAACATTCCCTGCAACCACCAGTGCTCGCGGATGCCTTCGGAAATCTTAGCGCCCGGACGGTTGTAACCATAGAACGGCAGAGTGATGTCGATGTAGAACTGTGGGCGGTTGGCCGCGAGTTGTGCCCGCAGGTCATCGAACACTGATATGGGGGCCCCTTCAGGGTTCTTGTCGGTCTTCAGCATGAGCGGTGGAACCGAGCTGATCAGCACGGCCTTGGAGACACGCTTGGAACCGTGGCGGCCCAGGTAGCGCGTGACTTCACCGCCGCCAGTCGAGTGCCCAACCATAATCGCGTCCTTGAGATCGAGATGTTCAAATAGGCCGGCCAAATCATCCGCGTAGGTATTCATTTCGTTTCCGTCCCAAGTTTGGCCGGAGCGACCGTGGCCGCGGCGATCGTGTGCAATGACGCGGTAACCGCGTTGTCCGAAGAACAGCATTTGTCCGTCCCAGTCGTCCGCAGTCAACGGCCAACCGTGGCTGAAGACTATTGGTTGTCCCTTTCCCCAATCTTTGTAGTAAATCTGCGTTCCGTCTTTGGCTGTGATTGTTGCCATGGAAAGCTCTCCTTGTCTTGGTTTAGTTGGTGCATCGTGCGTGCGGTTGCTCCCAAGAATTCTCTAAGGGCCTCGAATCGGGGTATTGTACTCCCCTCTAACTGATTGGCGATATCGTGAGCCTGTGATAGGCGGCCCCGGCGCCTCATGACTCGGGTAAATGTTGCGGCCACCGGTGGAATCTCCCATAATCCTTAGCCTGATGATGAACCGGCTCCTGCGGGTTGTGCTCCTGTTGCTTTGGCTCGAAATGGGGCTAGCACTCATCCTGGTCCCCTGGTCCGAAATATGGGATATGAACTATTTTCTCTACCAGTACCCGACGCTGGCTTTTTTTGTAAAGAATTCTTTTCTGCGCGGGGCAATCTCCGGGCTGGGTATCATGAATGTGGTGTTCGCGCTCGAAGCGTTTCGTCGCCGGACTGGTATTGTTGAAAGCCGCAGCTAATAAACCGCTCGTTTGCTACGTCACCGACCGGAGGTCTTTATCTGCCGCGGGGACCGAAGCCAATGCCATCGAAGGAGTGGTGCAAAGCACGCAAGTCGCCCTCGCCGCGCGTGTCGATTGGGTGCAGCTTCGTGAGAAGGATTTGCCGGCAGGACAACTGCTCGACCTCGCGCGTCGAATAGTCCGCTTTGCTGAGGAGCGGGTCCTCGAAACGGAGCGCCAATCGCGAATAATAATCAACGACCGGTTGGATGTCGCGCTAGCCGCGCGCGCCGACGGAGTACATTTGGGACGTGAATCCGCGCCAGCGCACGAAGTGGTGCGGTGGTGCCGTGCCGGAAATGCACCAGAAAGATTTGTGATCGGAGTTTCCTGCCACAGCATAGACGAAGCCCGCGAAGCGGAGAACGCGAAAACTGACTATATTTTCTTCGGCCCGGTCTTCCAGACACCTTCGAAGCAGCCGTTTGGAGCGCCTCAAGGCATAGAAAGGCTCGCCGAAGTTTGCCGCACTGTGGAAGTACCCGTGATTGCGATTGGCGGAGTGCGTCAAGAAAACGCGGCGAGCTGCATCCGTGCCGGCGCGTCCGGAATTGCTGCGATCCGGATGTTTCAGGAATCGCCGGACCCGAAAACCATCAGAGAGTCGGTCGCGTCTATCCAGAGTTTGGATGGAAAGGAAATCTAGCTATCTATGGAGCTACTAAAATTATGCGCTGAGCCAGCGGCCAACAGGTTGCCAGCTTTCCTTATGGTCGCAGATCACTTTGATAACTGCCGTGATGGGAATCGCGAGAATCAAACCCATCGCGCCCCACAAAAATCCCCAGAACAGAAGCGACACCGTTAGCGCTAGAGCATTGAGCCGCACCATGGAGCCGACGAGCGCGGGGACTAACAAATTTGCGGCAACAAGATGCAAGAAAGTGAGCACGGCGAAAATACCGATGAAAGGCGTAACAGTGTGAAATTGCTTCAGGCCGATCAATAAAGGCGGCATCCAGGAAAGGACCACGCCGAGATATGGGATCAGATTGCACGTACCGGAGATAAGCGCGGTGAGAAATGGAAACTCGAGTCCAATCAAGAAGAAAAAAATCCAACTCAAAACAACTAGAATGACTCCCACCATTGCCGTCCCAACCACATAGCTGCGAAGAACCATGGAGATATCCGTTAGGGTCTCTTTGACTAAGGTGCGTTCGGTGGCTGGAAATAACTGCATGGTCGCATGCCACACTTGGCGCTTCGCTGCGAGCATAAAAAACAACAAGAAGGGTATGAAAGTAGCTCCCAGCACTACTTCATATAGCCCACTCAGCCGAGAGAACACCGCCGCGCGAACGGGATGCGATTCGGCGACGGCTACTATGTGTTCAGCCTGCTTGCCAACCTGGTCGGGAGAGCCAATCTCCGAAACGTGTTCCTCTACAGAAGCCAGCTTTTGTTCTACGACATTGGCGACTGCGTGCAAGGGAGCGCGATACTTAGGCCAATCCCTGCCGAACTGATCCACACGTTCGACCAGCGACCATGCTACGAACAGCAGAACTGCAATTGTAAAGAGAACGATAATGAGCGATCCCAACGCGCGCGGGATATGCCAGTTTTCCATAAACGTTACGACTGGATCCAAAAAGTACGCGAGCAACACGGCCACCAGGACCGTTACGAGCACAGATGACGCCCAGTAGCAGAAAGCGATCACAATTCCCGCCGCAATAATCTTGGCGGGTGTCGAATTGTCGTTTACGACTTTCGCGTCTTCCAGTGGCATTCTCGTACGATAACACAGGCTGTGCCGGGGCACCTGCCGATGTGCCCACGCGTACACCGGTTGCGTCCCGTTCGGTGAAATGCGCAGTGGAAACCGGGCTCGCCTGGCGGGACTACCGCCCCGCGGTGATAGAATTACCTCCCGTTTTGCGCGGGATAAGAATAGGAGCAAATGGCCAAGGAACTTTTCGGCACGGACGGCATCCGCGGTATCCCGGGCGAATATCCGCTTGATGACGCCACCTTGGATCGTGTTGGCCTCGCGCTGGGAAACTACCTGCGTTCGCAAGGACGCGTACAGAGTGAAAGTCCCCGCGTTCTCATCGGACGCGACACGCGCGAGTCGGGCCCGCATATCGCCGAAAGAATTGCCCGCGGGTTGGCTGCGGGCGGCGCGAATCCGATTTCGGCCGGAGTTCTCACCACCCCGGGCGTGGCGTGGCTCGTGAACCGCGAAGGATTCGCCGCCGGCGTGGTGATTTCCGCTTCGCACAATCCTTACCACGACAATGGTGTGAAGCTGATCTCGTCCTCCGGAATGAAATTCCCGGATGCGATAGAAACAGCGCTCGAACAGTTTGTGCTTTCGTCACGCGACACGGTCTCAGGCGCAAGCGCGTTGCGGCTACACGATAACGAAAAGATTGACGATGATTACCTGGCCGGACTGGCTTCGGCGATTTTGCCTGGCGCAAAACTCGCCGGAATGAAAATAGTGCTGGATTGCGCGAACGGAGCAGCCAGCGATCTGGCGCCCCGGTTGTTCCGCTCTTTGGGAGCGGATGTGACCGCTATGAACCACTCTCCCGACGGAAAAAACATAAATGCGAACTGCGGCTCGCTGCATCCGGAAGCTATGCAAAAGCGAGTCTTGGAATGCGGCGCTGCGTTGGGCGTGGCATTTGATGGAGATGCGGACCGGGCGATTTTTTCGAGCGCGAACGGGAAGCTCGTTGATGGCGATGGAGTTCTGTTCGTCGTGGCGCGTTATTTGAAATCAACGGGAAGCCTAAAGGGCGACGTAGTGGTAGGCACCACTATGGCCAACCTCGGGCTCGAACGCGCCCTGGAAAACGCCGGACTGAAGCTTGCGCGCACTGCCGTGGGCGACCGCTATGTGCTGGAAGAAATGCGGCGCATCGGCGCGAACTTCGGGGGCGAACAGTCCGGTCACATTTTGTTTCTCGATGACGCCACGACCGGCGACGGAATGCTTACCGCCTTGAAGCTGGCGTCGATTATCTCGATTGCCGGGCCGCTGAATTCGCTCGTCGCTGATCTCAAGATTTATCCGCAGAAAATTGTGAACGTCCGCGTGCGCTCAAAGCCGCCCCTTGATTCCCTGCCCGAAGTCGCCCGCGTGCTTCGCGAAGCCGAAACCACGCTCGGCAATTCCGGGCGTGTGGTGCTGCGTTATTCGGGCACCGAGCCGCTCGCTCGCGTTATGGTCGAGGCCGAACGCGATGAGGATGTCCGCCGCTGGACGGAATCCCTCGCCGGCGCTTTGCGTACCGCAATCGGGGCCTAATCCTTCGCACTCTCCCTTTTTGTTCCTACTCCTGCTGAAAAAAAGCCGCAAGCGCGGGAACTTTTGGCGTTCTCTGGACATTACAGATATAGAAGCATCTGAATCGGGAGGACGCGCCGCTCGGGTATGCATGAATCCGGGCTCGTGATGAGCGATGACCAGCGATGAGCAGCTGATCCTGGAACTTCAACAGGGCTCGGACGCAGCCTTCACCGAACTCTTCTTGCGTTACCGCGAACGGGTATACGCGTTTTTCCGGCGCCGTATGAACGATGCTGCGCAGGCCGAGGAATTGGCGCAGGAAACCTTTCTCGCGGTGCTGCGGGCGGTTCAAAGATACGAACCCCGCGCTACATTTCGCGCCTATTTATTTGGGATCGCCTTCAACATTCTTGCGGCCAATAGGCGCAAATCGGCTTTCCACCCGGCGCAGTCGGATAGCGCGGCGGAAGAAGTTTTAGATCGATCCGGGACAAATCCGGACAATGTAATTTGGGTGCGGCAAGCCGTGGAGCAGCTCGACGCCGCCGAACGGGAAGTTTTGCTGCTGCGCGAGTTCGAAGAATTGAGCTACGAAGAGATCGCGAACATGCTGCGTACGCCAGTAAACACCGTGAGATCGCGATTGTTCCGGGCGCGCATGGCCTTACGCGAAATCCTGGCAACCACGCCGGGAAATTTTGGGGGGCGGAAATGACTTCATCCACTCATCCTTTTGAGCAAGAAGAGGTGATGGCTTATCTCGACGGAGAACTCTCTGCGAATCGCGCGGCAAGTGTTGCGGCGCACTTGCGCGAATGTACGGAATGCGCGGCCTTGGCGGAACAGATGCGTGACGTTTCGATTCGGCTTTCAGATTGGAGCGTGGAACCGGCGCCTGCAAGCCTGACCAGAAACCTGGACGCCGCGCGAGCCGAACATGTGGTGGCCAAGGTGAGAAGACCCCGAGGATTCGCCGGTCGGCCGGGTGGAAAATTCCCGTTTCTAAGGAATCGTTGGGTGTGGGCGGCGGCGAGCGCCACAGCTCTGGTGGTTCTGCTGCTGGGTATCAGATTACCAACGGCCCGACGAGAAGCTCGACATTCCGAGGGGCTGCAATTGGCATATACCGAACAATTAAACTCCGCCAGCGTTCCAGAAAGCAACGCTGTGGTAGACGATGATCACGCAATGATTAGGCCCGCGCCGCCTGCTGCGTCCGCCCGGGGGGCCTCACCCAAGTTCAGTTCAACCTCGCCGGATGGCCAGTCAACCCCCGAGCCGACAGAGCCCATGATCGCGCGAACAGCTTCAGTTTCCTTCACTGTGAAGGATTTCGCGCCCTTGGAAGCGAGCGTGAAGGCGATTGCGCAACGCCACAATGGGTACATTGCTAGCCTGAATTCCACTTCGCCGCAGGACACTGCGCGCACCCTAACAGCCACGCTGCGAATACCGTCGGCGCACCTCGAATTTGCCATTGCGGAATTGAAACAACTGGGGCGCGTGGAACAGGAATCCCAGTCGGGCGAAGAAGTGACTAAGGAATTTACCGACCGCGCGGCCCGGATGAAGAATGCTCGCGCCACCGAGGAAAGGCTGCTGGACGTTCTTCGCAACCATACCGGACAGGTAAAGGACATCCTCGCCACCGAACAGGAAATCGCGCGAGTTCGTGGCGACATCGAACAGATGGAAGCCGATCAACGGGCGTTGCAAACGCGAGTTGATTTCGCCACCATCGAACTTTCAGCGCAGGAGGAATATAAGGCGAGCCTGCAGGGTGCGCCTACTGCGACGGCCACGCGGCTCCGCAATGCAGCGGTCGATGGGTACCGCTCAGCAATCGACAGCGTGATAGGAGTCGGAATCTGGGCGCTGCAGGCTTTGCCCACTATTCTAGTATGGGTCTTCGCTCTCTTCGCGCCGGCGCGCTGGATCTGGAAACGATTGCGGCGTACTCCGGTATCGCAATCCTAGCTCCCCGCATCCTTCTGAGCACACTGCCTCCGGCAGTCCTACTATTCCGTTGCATAGACGTGAAGCTTCGTGTATTCCTCCGCTTGAGCAGCGACTGCGAATGTGCCGCCGGAGAGTGGTTATGGCTTATCCGAGAATTGCGTTGGTTGCGACGATCACCTTTCTAGCGACCACGGTCGCCTTCTCTCAGGACACACAGCATCCTGCATCAGGATCGTCGCCAGCCACCGCGGCCGCCCTCGCAGCAAATCCGCCCGCCGCCGACATTCCTTCTTATCCGGACACCGCCCAGGGTCTCGAGAAGGAGATGAAGGATATGATGAAGCTTGAGAAACAGGGCAAATCGCGAGAGCTCGCGCCGTACGCAAAATCGCTGCTGCTGCCGGACGCAGATAACTGGTTCAAGTCTGTGTTCGGAGATTCCAGCGGAGAAGCACTCGCATCCGCCTCTGAACTGGCGCGCAACGGAATCGAATTCGGCGCCCCCGAAACCCTCGCAACCTTGCGGAAGAAAGATCTGAGCGAGGTGCGAGCCGTCCGGTTTGACGACTCCTGTAGCCCGCTGGCGACACCAGCAGAATACCCGGTTCTCCTTCTGCGCCAGCGTCCCGAACCGCTATACGACGTCCGCTTTAGCGATGGCTCCAAAGAATCTGTATGGGCGTACTTCGCCTATGTGGATGGCGCATTCCGTTTTATCGGGAGCCTAAAGAAAGCAAACGCGGGCTATCCATTTCAGCGAACAAAGGCAGAATCCTCGGCCGATCAAGCTGCAGAGCCACCTCGAAAGTCGATTCGGGTCGGAGGCAACGTGGCATCCGCCAACCTTATTCATCAGGAGACCCCGAGATATCCGCAGGAGGCGAAAGACAACCACATTCAAGGCACGGTGCTGCTGCACGCGGTCATCGCGAAGGACGGCACGATTCGACTGCTTGATTTAAGCGAAGGCGTTTGCGCCCTGGCGGTGCCAGCAAAGGAAGCGGTGAGGAGCTGGCGATATAAGCCTACGCTCCTAAATGGTGAGCCTATTGAGGTGGACACCACGATCTCCGTGATCTATACGCTTGGCAATCATTAGGTCGAAGCATTCCAAAGAACGTAGAAAAACTGCTGAAGCTTTTCAGAAAGCGGAGATGGTCTCGCGCAATTTAAGAACACAAACGGCGGGTTCTCAGCGTAAGTCTTGTCGCGCCAACCTAAGCGGTCTTCCAGTCAAGGCCAGACCTCATGGCACTCCACGTGCAATCAAGCTAACGGCTGTCTCTTATCCCGGGGTGGGCCGGTTTCGCCGCGCCGAAACCGGAACTAGGGGTAGAGCAAAGGGGACTCGACGGAGTCCCCTTTTTTTATTCCCAGCGCTTTGATTTTAGGCCGTTCTCGGCGGGTTTAGCTGCAGCCCGAAGTGCTGCCGCAATTAGAACACTTGTAACAGCTGCCGTTCGGCGTCATCAACATGCCGCACTCTGAGCATGACGGCGCGTCGTCAATCGCTGCGCGTGAGCGCGTGGACGTTTCAGGTTCCGGCGCTTTCATCACGGTAACAAGGGGCTTCACTTCGGGCGCAACTGTTGCCGCCGGGCCCGCAGGATCCCCCGCAGCGACTTCGCCATCGAGATAGTCCGGTGAAATGAACTTCCCGCCCAGCCAACGCCCGATGTAATCCACCACCGATTTTGCGTAGCGAATTCTCGGATTGCCGGTATAGCCGGAGGGCTCGAAGCGCGAATTCACAAATTTGTCGACCAAAGCTCGAAGCGGGACCCCGTACTGCAGCGCGACGGACACAGACAGCGCGAAAGCGTCCATGATGCCGGAGAGCGTGGAGCCTTCCTTGGCCATCTTGATAAAGATTTCGCCCGCGGTGCCATCGTCATACTTGCCGACGGTGAGGTAGCCCTCGTGTCCGCCGATTGAAAACTTGTGAGTAATGGAACTGCGTTCGTTCGGCAGCTTGCGGCGCTTGGTGCGGTCAAAGAGTTCCTGTTGCTCGTGCGCTGGAACCTCAACCTTGGCGAGAGGTGCTTCGATGGCAGCGGATGCGACTGCCGTCGCGGGCTTTTCTTCTTTCTTCTTGCCCGAAACCGATAGCGGCTGCGAGCCTTTCGAGTTATCGCGATAAATGGCCACGGCTTTGAGCCCAAATTTCCAGGACTCGGCATAGGCTTCCATGATGTCTTCTACCGTGGATTCTTCCGGCATATTGATCGTCTTGCTGATCGCACCGGAAAGAAACGGCTGAGCGGCGGCCATCATTTGCAGGTGACCTTTCCAGGAAATTGACCGGCCGCCCGGAGTAGCCAGCGAGCAATCGAACACCGCCAAGTGTTCTGGTTTCAACCCCGGCGCGCCTTCTATAGCGCCGTTTGCGTCGATAAAATCCACGATCTGCGCAACTTGCTCCGGCGGATAACCTAGATTCATGAGCGACTGCGGAACAGTGTTGTTTACGATTTTGATTACGCCGCCGCCGACCAGCCGCTTCTGCTTCACCAGCGCCAGGTCCGGTTCAATTCCAGTGGTATCGCAATCCATCATGAAGCCGATCGTCCCGGTGGGGGCCAGCACGGAAACTTGAGAATTCTTGTACCCGAACTTTTCGCCTAGCTCGAGCGCATCGTCCCACGACTTTTGCGCCGCATGCAGCAAGGACGGTTGCACGTGTTCTTCCTTGATCGGCCGCAACGAATCGCGATGCATGCGAATCACGTCAATCATGGCTTCGCGATTGCGTAGATAGCCGCCAAAAGGTCCCATGCGCTCGGCGATGCGCGCCGACTGCGCGTAAGCCTCGCCGGTCATCAGAGCTGTAATCGCGCCGCAGAAGTCTCGTCCTCGATCGGAGTCGTAAGGCATGGCGAGCGACATCAATAGCGCGCCGAGATTCGCATAGCCGATGCCGAGCGGACGAAAATCGTGCGAGTTGCGGGCGATTTTCTCGCTCGGATAGCTGGCATTGTCCACCAGGATTTCCTGAGCCGTGATGGTTACGTCCACAGCGTGGCTGAATCCCTCCGTATCGAACTGGCCGTTCGAACCCAGGAATTTCAAGAGGTTCAGCGATGCCAGATTGCAAGCCGTATCGTCCAGGAACATGTACTCGGAGCACGGGTTAGAGGCATGAATGCGATCTGTGGCTTTACAAGTGTGCCAGCGATTGATAGTCGTATCGTACTGCATTCCTGGATCGCCGCACTTCCAGGCAGAAGTCGCCATCTCGCGGAGCAAATCTCGGGCGCGGAATTGTTCTACCGCCTTGCCGTCATTGACGTTGCGTGTCCACCAGTCGCGGTCTTCTTCCACCGCGCGCATGAAGTCGTCGGTGACACGCACGGAGTGGTTGGCATTTTGGAAGAAGACGGAAGAATATGCTTCGCCGTCGATCGCAGGATCGTAACCCTGTTCGATCAAGACTTGCGCCTTGCGCTCCTCCTTCATCTTGGATTCGATGAATTCCATGATGTCTGGATGATCCACGTTTAGAATCACCATCTTGGCGGCTCGGCGCGTCTTGCCGCCACTCTTAATCACGCCGGCAAAGGCATCGAAACCCTTCATGAAGCTCACTGGGCCGGATGCGATACCGCCGCCGGATAGCGACTCGTGGCTACCGCGCAACGATGAGAAGTTGGTTCCAGTACCCGAACCCCACTTGAAGAGCATGCCCTCCGTCTTTGCCAGGTTCATGATCGAGTCCATGTTGTCCTGGACCGAGTTGATGAAGCATGCCGAGCATTGCGGCTTAGCCTGAACGCCGACGTTGAACCAAACCGGCGAATTGAATGCCACTTTTTGTTCCACCAGCAAATGGGCAAGTTCATCGCGGAAGGCATTCTTGGATTCCTGTGTGGAGAAATATCCGCCTTCCTCGCCCCAACGAACAATTGTCTCCACCACGCGGCTGATTAATTGCCGTACGGATGTCTCGCGCTCCGGCGAGTTTGGCTTTCCGTGAAAATATTTCGAAGCGACAATATTTGTCGCTGTCTGCGACCACGATTTTGGGACTTCTACGTTGTCCTGCCGGAAAATTACCTGGCCCTTATCATTGCCTATGATTGCGGGACGGCGCTCCCACTCGACTTTGTCATATGGAGATACTTTCCCATCCGTGAAGCGGCGCTGGAATTCCAGGCCGGAAGCACGTCGGGTAACTTGTTCAGTTTCGGATTTGCCTTGCAAGGTCACTCTTGCCTCTGCCATTTTTCTGCCTCCGCGCCGGCAGTGAAGCCGTCGTACGTTGGCTGGGCTGCGGTTCGGGGAGAGTTCTATTCTACTCCCAAACAACCGAGTCCAGGGTGTTGTTGTGTGTATCGAGAAATACACGAAATATGGGGGAACATTGAGCGCACGGCTGGCGAAACGCTTGCATGACGCCTTCCGAACCGAAAAATAGAAAAGCCCAGCTAAGCCGCGCAAGAAAATGCGATGCGCGGTGCGAAGTAGGGTTCTTCCCCGCTAGATTTTCGGTATAACCCGGACCGTTACCCCGTTGATCGATGCCAGGAAGTGAATCATCACCGAATCAATTTTCCCCCGAGTCTGGTTGGGCAGTATCATGGGTTGTGAAAAACTTGTCAAGAAAAAATCGACGAGTAACCACAAAATGTTCGGCACGAGTTGTCGAAAGCGTCTATCTATGGTGTTATCTGTGCCGATAGCAACCATAACCGGGCTTCGGCGCTTTTCCCCGTCAGCGAAAAAATTACTCGACTCTGAAACGATTTGATTTCTCTTAGTCTCTTTTTCTTCTAAGTCCTACGCAAACGAAATGATTTTTGAACGTTCTTGCTTTCTCTCGCTGGAACACCAGCCATGCTGCTCAGGTTATACTTGCTCGCCGCATCGCTACCAGGAGCGTGTCCTCCGCCGATGTCTGGATCTCATGATTCAAAATTTGACGGACGAATCGCATTCACCTACCCGCCTTTTGTCTTCTACGAGTTCGCGCGTTTCTTCGTGGTCGCATCGCTCGAGATGCAATCCGTTGCAGTAGGATGGCAGGTTTACGACATCACGCATCGCGCGTTTGATCTGGGCCTCGTTGGACTTTGTCAATTCTTGCCGGGAATCCTGCTGTTTCTTGTTTCCGGCCATGTGGCAGACCGTTTCAATCGCCGCAACTTACTTGTCATGTGTTACGCGGGATTCGCAACTTGCTCCGCGTTGTTGCTCTTCGCATCGCACCAAGGCGTGCGCGCAGTGAGTCCGATCTTTGTAGTTCTTGTTCTGCTGGGAGTCGTTCGCTCATTCAATGGCCCGGTGAGCCGGGCCCTCCTGCCCCAATTAGTCCCAGAACAACATTTTCCAAATGCCGTGGCGTGGCACTCAACCATATTCCAGGCGGCGACGATCCTTGGACCGTCGATTGGAGGCGTGCTGTACGCTGCTTTTCGCGGCCCCTCCGCAGTTTATGCGACGGCTGTGGCATCCGCCGGAATCGCGGTGGTCTGCACAACGCTGATTCAGCTGAATGTAAAAGCGCGGGTGCGGGAACCGGTCAATCTAACCACCGTTCTTGCGGGCCTTCGGTACATTTGGCACCAAAAAATTGTGTTGGGCTCCATCTCTCTGGATCTTTTCGCCGTTTTATTGGGAGGAGCGGTGGCACTGCTCCCGGTTTACGCCCGCGAAATTCTTCACACCGGACCATGGGGACTTGGTTTGTTGCGAACCGCTCCGGGAGTGGGCGCGGCGGCGATGGCAATACTGCTGGCACATCGCCCGCTACGAAGCCGAGTAGGGGCGACGATGCTTTGGTGCGTGAGCGGCTTTGGCGTGTTCACGATAGTTTTTGGACTTTCGCGGAGCCTCATCGTATCGCTTCTGGCACTGACGCTCGTGGGTGCCACCGACATGGTCAGCATTGTGATTCGCGCTGTTTTCGTCCAACTGATGACTCCGGATCACATGCGCGGGCGCGTGAACGCGGTGGACATGATGTTCATCGGCGCGTCCAATCAGTTGGGAGAATTCGAGTCGGGGCTAACGGCGAGTTGGTTTGGAACAGTCCCGGCGGTCGTATTGGGCGGGATCGGCACTTTAATCGTCACCGCTATCTGGGCCTGGCGCTTCCCCGAACTTCGCCAGGCGGACAAGCTAACGCCTTCTGGAAACTGACTCCTTCCGGGTCTTCACTACCGCTTTTCATGAGGAAATCGCCGCAGCCGGATGTGTCCTCCGAAGCAACACATGAGTATTGACACGAACGGCAGAGTCGAAAAAAAATTAGAATGACAAGGCCATGGGCACACCGGCAATCGAGATTGATGGACTCACCAAAGACTATACGGTCGGGTTCTGGCGCAAACGCAAGCGCCGGTCGCTCGACAACCTGACTCTCCAGATCCAGGAAGGCGAAGCCTTCGGATTTCTGGGCCCGAATGGCGCAGGCAAAACCACCACGCTAAAGCTCCTGATGAGCCTGATCTTTCCCACCGCGGGGACGGCGCGGGTTCGCGGGCGCTCGATAGACGATGTGCGAATGCACCGCGAGATTGGATACCTGCCCGAGCAACCATATTTCTACGATTACCTGACTGCGCGAGAATTGTTGGATTATTACGCTCGCTTTTTTGGGTATCCGGCGGTAGAGCGGAGTCAACGCGTAACACGATTCTTGGAACGCGTGGGATTAGCGGAGGAAGGCAACGTTCAACTGCGAAAATTCTCAAAGGGCATGATGCAACGCGTCGGTATCGCACAAGCAATCGTCCACGATCCGCAAGTCATTTTCTTGGACGAACCGATGTCGGGCCTCGATCCGGTGGGACGCCGCGAGGTGCGCGATATCATTCTCGATCTCAAGCGCCAGGGACGAACGGTTTTCTTTTCCACTCACATCCTCTCAGACGCGGAAATGTTGTGCGATAGAGTAGCCGTGCTGCTTGGCGGAAAATTGCAAGGTGTGGGCGCCCCGGGAGAAATCGTTTCTATGCAAGCATATGCAATGGAGATTTTCTTTGAAATGCGCGATGGACGCTTGCTGCCAAGCGCGCTTGCCCAACACGCCACGAAAATCGGTGAGCGTTTTCGCGTCGAGGTTCCCGAGGAGCAACTTTATTCTGCGTTGGAACAACTGCGCGGTTGCGAAGCGCGAATCCTTTCGGTCGCCCCGCTGCGGCCCACGCTTGAGGATTACTTCCTCAAACTCGTCGCGAGGGATAGAGCCAGTCAACATCCGGCCGAACCGGGAGACGCGCAATGAGCACGGTACCGGGCGTTGTCGCTATCAATACCTTCCGGGAAGCGGTACGCGATCGTGTGCTCTACAACTTGATCTTCTTCGCTCTCATGATGATCGGCGCTTCGATTCTGGTCGGTGAAATTTCGATCGGCATTTCGCGGCTCGTGATCATCAATCTGGGCCTTTCAGCTATTTCGATTTTCGGACTGGTCATGGCGATTTTTATCGGCGTCGGGCTTGTTCATAAAGAGATCGAGAAACGCACGTTGTATACCTTGCTCTCAAAGCCTGTGAAGCGATGGGAATTTCTCGTTGGAAAATTCGGCGGGCTGCTCCTGACGCTGACCTTGAACACCGCGTTGATGACTCTGGGACTGGCCGCTGCTCTCTACTACGTCAGCGGGAATTTCCTGCGCGCCGACTTCTCGATCCTGGTGGCCGTTTATTTCATCTTGCTCGAACTGGGGCTGGTCACTGCATTGGCGCTTTTCTTCTCCTGTTTTTCCAGCCCCATGCTTTCCACACTGTTCACGCTGGGCATTTACGTGGCCGGTATTTTCTCCGCGGACATTCGTGATATTGGAATGTTGACCCGAAGTCCGGCGATGGAGGCGGCGGCTCGGGCAATCTATTACCTGTTGCCAAACTTTCACAATTTCAATGCAATCACGGCAGCCGCTCACGGCGACGCCATTCCAGTTTCGCTGATTTGGCAAAACACAGCTTACGCGGCCTTGTACGCTGCATTGGTGTTGGTAGCCGCCTCCGCCGTCTTTTCCGGCCGCAATTTAAAATGAGCGGCCAAAGCCACACTCGCTCGCTACGCTTTGCCCTCGTAGCTGTCCCTTTATTGTTCGCGGCAATTGTGTGGCTGCAAACGCGGATCGATGCTGAGACCGCCACAATTGCAGCGCAAAAAGACGAGCTTCTGCTGCGCTCGGGGCCGCTGCTGAAAAAACTGAGCCTGGGATACGACTCACTGCTGGCAGATATTTACTGGACGCGTGCCGTCCAGTATTACGGCAGCAAGGTTGGGAATGCAGGAGAAAAATTCGAATTACTATGGCCGCTGCTCGACATCACCACCACTCTTGATCCAAAGCTCATGATCGCTTATCGGTTTGGCGCGATTTTTCTTTCCGAGCCTGGGTTGGGAGCCAACCGTGCTGACCTCGCTGTCGAGCTGCTAAAGCGTGGCGTCGCGGCAAATCCGGACGACTGGCAGTTAGACTCTGACCTTGCTTTTCTCTACTACTGGCACCTGAAAAATTACCCCCAAGCCTCCGCAGCATATTTGGAGGCAAGCAAGAAAAAGGACGCGCCGGTATTGATGAAGATGATGGCTGCGGAAGTGGCGGCGAAAGGCGATTCATTTTTAGCCTCGCGAGCAATCTGGACGGAAATCTTCGAGACCGCGCAGGACCCCTCCATAAAAAAGAATGCCTTTCAACACCTGCAATCATTACAGGCGCAGCAAGATCTGCTGGAACTCGACAAATATGCCGAAGATTACCGAAATCGCACCGGCCGCTACCCCGCTTCAGCAAAAGAACTGTATGAAAGCGGAATCCTGTCTGGCATCCCGCTCGACCCTGCTGGAGTTCCCTATATCCTCGGTCCAGATGGCAAATCGCGACTGGATCCCAAAAGCCCAGTCACTCTGGATAAGGTTTTGAATCGTTGACCGCGGGGACTATTCGTAGCGAAGAGCTTCTACAGGATTGAGTCGCGCGGCCTTGGTCGCCGGCCAGACTCCAAAAATCAAGCCGATACTTACAGAAACCGTGAATCCCACAATGATGGCCCATGCCGGCACAACCGCTTTCAGCGAGCTGACCACCGGGACTAGTAGCACGATACCGCTGCCAACGAGAATGCCGATCAGCCCGCCGGTTCCGGTTAATGTCATGGCTTCGAAGAGAAATTGCCAGGTAATATCGCGGCTGCGCGCGCCTATGGCCTTGCGCACACCGATTTCGCGCGTCCGCTCGGTCACAGAAACAAGCATGATATTCATCACGCCCATGCCCCCGATCAATAAGCCGATCGAGCTTAGAACTATAACGGCCAACACCACTCCGCCGATGATGTCGTTAAATCGACGCACCACTTCCACTTGGGTCTGAATCGAAAAATTATCGGGTGCAGTGTAGGCAACGTTCCGGCGCCGCCGCAGCACTTCGCGTAACTGATCCACTGCGGCGTCCAGTTTACCGGGATAAGCCAGAAATCGATATCCGAGTTCGAAGCTCGACGGATACAGCTTCATGAAGGTGTAGTAGGGGATGACGGTGCGGCGGTCCTCGTCATTTGTGCCGAAGCCGCCTGTGGGCTTTTCGAACACGCCGACAACCAGATAGGTCGAACCATCTACCAGAATTTCCTTTCCCAGCGCGTCATCCATAGTCGGAAAAAACGCTTTGGCCACATTTTCGCCGATAACCACGACATTCTCGCGGTGCTCGTTCTCCGCCGCGGTAAAAAAGCGGCCCGCCTTCATCGTGGCGTTTGAATAAACCTCTAGATAAGCCGGAAATGTCCCGCGGAAGTCGGTCCCTTCGACCTCATTCTTCTGGTACCGCGCCGTATGTGTAAGTTGCCATTGGAACGCTGAAACCGCAATCTGCTTCACCGCAGGGCAAAGCTCGCGGATCGCCATGGCATCTTCGAACGTCAGCGGCTTCCGAAGTTTTTCATCCTTCGGTCGATGTCCGTTTTGGGGGCCCTGATCGAATCGTGAGACGAAAGCGGTGTCGATTCCCTCAGCAGTAAGTTCGTCTTGAATCGTTTGCCGAAAACCCTCCACCAGTCCCACAACCAGAATAATAAGAGAGACTCCGATCATTACGCCGAGAATGGCGAGAAAGCTGCGCAGTTTGTGGGTGCGCACTGTGTCAAACGCGAGTTGAAGGTTTTCTTTGAAATCCTGCTGCATGTTTATTCCCTAGTTTTCAGCGCGCAAAGCTTCAATCGGATCCAGCCGCGCGGCCCGCATCGCGGGATAGATTCCGAAGAATAATCCTACCGCCGTAGAAAGCACGAGCGCGATCGTGATCGCAAAGATTGGAGTCGCAATCGGAATCGGCGTCGCGGCGCGAACCAATCCCGCAATCGCAAGCGCAAGGCCTACGCCCACAAGGCCCCCCGACGCAGCAAGCAATGATGACTCCACAAGAAATTGCAAAATAATGTGGCCGCGCCGCGCTCCGAGCGATTTCCTTAGGCCAATTTCCCGTGTGCGCTCCGTCACGCTTGCCAGCATGATGTTCATGATCACGATGCCGCCTACCACCAAAAACACGGACGTGATCCAGATTGCAATTCCAAAAGCGTTTCCCGTGATCCGGTTCCAGAGACCGGTGATCGAAGAAGGAGCTATCACCGCAAAATTGTCTTCGTCCTGATATCGCACGTGGCGTCGAGCGCGCAGCACCACGCGCGCTTCGTCTTCCGCTGCATCCATCCATTCGGGACCGCGCGCCGAAACAAACATCGACACCGAGTCCTGCGGAGCCAACCATTCTTTTCTGTACGTTCCCAGCGGGATCATTACAAAGTTGTCTTCAGACTGGCCCAGGACCGTTCCTTTAGGCGTAGCCACCCCCACAATTTCGTACTGGCCCTGCCCAGCTCTGACAAATTTCCCAATTGGATCAATTCCCGCGAAAAGTTTGTTGGCTACGTCGGCGCCGATCACGCAAACGCCGGCTCGATGATCTTCGTCCACTTGCGTCAGGAGCCGCCCGTTAGAAACATCCACGTCGCGTATCGGAGCAAAATTCGGAGTAGCGCCTATGATGCTGACGTCCTGGCTCAGTACGTTCCCGTAGCGGACGTCGGCTGTGGTGTCCTGTTCGCCCGCCACTTGATCCGCCAACTTCATGTTGTCTCGTAAAGCTTCAAAGTCATCTATCTGCAGCGGAGGCCGTTTCCGCGCCTTGTTCCATTCCTTGAAATTTGTAACGATACCGATGCGGTCTATTACAAACGCATTCGCGCCGAGGTTGGCAACTTTATCGGCCACGTAGACGTTCAGTCCATTGAGCACCGAAATCACGGCCACGAGCGTGGTCACCGCCAGAATCACTCCAAGCAGGGTCAGAAACGTGCGGAGTTTGTGGGCCCGCAAAGTATCCAGCGCGATCCAGAAGGTTTCCCTTAGGGCCACGAGCGTCTGTCTGACCTGAGCCAGCCTTGAGATGGTTTTCTTCACTTTATGCATATTAGACGAATAACGACCCGGAAAAGTTCACACATTGACTCGCAGACGAGGTTCGACTGCCACAAAAGCCATCATCATTCGTAACGCAGAGCTTCCACAGGGTTTAGGCGCGCTGCTTTCGTAGCCGGCCAGACGCCAAAAATCAGCCCGATGCTAACCGAAACGCCAAATCCGATGAAAACCGCCCACATCGGGATCACCGCCTTCAGCGAACTGACGACTGGAATCAGAAGAACGATGCCGCAACCCACTAGGATGCCAAGGATGCCGCCTGTTCCAGTTAAGGTCATGGCCTCGAAGAGAAATTGCCAAGTAATATCTCGGCTCCGGGCACCAATGGCTTTGCGCACGCCGATTTCGCGGGTCCGCTCGGTAACGGAAACCAGCATGATGTTCATCACGCCGATTCCTCCGATCAGAAGTCCGATAGAGCTGAGCACCACGACCACCAGAGCCACGCCTCCGATAATCTGATTAAATTGTTGGACTGCTTCCGCATTCGTCTGCATCGAAAAATCGTCCGGTTTTTCGTACGGCACATTTCTCCGGCGCCGAAGTACTTCTCGCGCTTGGTCCACAGCTGTATCGAGCGTACCGGGATACGACAAAATCCCCAGAAAGACTTCGAAGCTCGCGGGATAGATTTTTGTAAACGTATAGTAGGGGATTACTACACGGCGATCCTGATCGTTCGTTCCGATGCCGCCGATTGGTTTTTCAAACACGCCTACTACCAGGAAGTTTGAACCGTCCACCAAAACTTCTTTGCCCAGCGCATCATCAATAGTAGGGAAAAGCGCGGTTGCTACATCTTCGCCAATCACAACGACGTTCTCTTTGTGCTGATTCTCCGCTTCCGTGAAGAAGCGACCAGCTTTCATCGCCTCGCTCGAATCAACTTCAGGATAGGAAGCAAAAGTGCCGCGAAATTCTCCGCCTTGCACTTCGTTTTTTTGATAGCGGACGTTATGCGGTACTGTCCATTCGTAGATTGCAATCGTCGTTTGCTTCACTGCCGGACAAAGCTGCTGCACCGCCTGTCCATCCTCTATCGTAAGCGGTTTGCGCAACCGCTCCTCTTTTGGACGCCGCCCAACTGTAGGACCCTGGTTGAAGCGCCAGGCCCACGCTGTGTTGACGCCGTTGGCGGTGATTTCGTCCTGTACCGTAGTGCGAAAACCCTCCACTAGCCCCACCACTAGAATGATCAACATCACGCCGATCGTCACGCCCAGCACTGCGAGAAAGCTCCGAAATTTGTGTTCGCGCACCGTATCGATCGCCAAGCCCAGGTTTTCGCGGAAATCTTGTCGCATCTCCATCGCCTAGGTCTCCGCCCGCAGCGCTTCAATGGGATCGAGCCTGGACGCGCGAATCGCAGGATAAATGCCGAAGAAAAGCCCTACTCCGGTGGAAAGCAAAAGCGCGATGACTACGGCGAACGCCGGTGTCGAGATCGGAAGCGGCGTGGTGGCGCGAACCAGCCCCGCAATGCCCAGCGCAATGCCTACCCCAACCAAGCCGCCCGACGCAGCGAGCAGGGAAGATTCCACTAGAAACTGCATCACGATATGGCGCCGCCGCGCGCCTAGCGATTTCCTCAAGCCGATCTCGCGCGTCCGCTCGGTCACGCTAGCAAGCATGATATTCATGATCACGATCCCGCCGACCACCAGAAATACCGAAGTGACCCAAACCGCTACGCCGAAAATATTTGCAGTGAGAGAGTCCCAGATGCCCAGCAGCGAAGAAGGCTCCACGAGCCCGAAATTGTCGTCGTCCTGATACCGCACGTGACGTCGCGACCTAAGAATCACCCGAGCTTCGTCCGCCGCCGACGACATGGACTGCCGGCTTCGCGCTTCCACGAAAATCTGCACGGAATCTTGCGAAACGAGCCATTCCTTTCTATACGTCCCCAACGGCATCATCACAAAGTTATCCCGCGATTGCCCCAACACCGTTCCCTTAGCCGAAGCAACTCCGACAATTTCGCATTGCCCCTGTCCCGCGCGAATTTGTTTGCCAATGGGATCGATCCCGGCGAAAAGTTTCGACGCTACGTCGGCCCCGATCACGCAAACGCCGGAGCGATGCTCTTCGTCCGTGGAAGTCAGCAGTCGCCCATTCGCAGCATCAATGTCGCGAATCTCCGGGTAGTCTGGCGTCGCCCCGATGATGCTAACGTCCTCGCTCAACACGTTCCCGTAGCGAACGTCGGCTGTGCTTTGCTCTGTGCCGGCAATGTGATCCGCCAATTTCATGCCGTTGCGCAATGCTTCCAGGTCATCCATCTGCAGCGGCGGGCGCTTTCGCGCCTTATTAAATTGATCGAGATTCGTTACGATTCCGACCCGATCGATTACGAAGGCATTAGAGCCCAGATTAGCCACCTTGTCGGCGACGTACAAATTCAATCCATTGAGAATCGACATCACTGCGACAAGCGTAGTCACCGCAAGCATTACTCCCAGAAGAGTCAGAAAAGTGCGCAGCTTGTGCGATCGCAGGGTATCCAGCGCTATCCAGAAGGTCTCCTGCAACGCCACGAGCGACTGCCGCATTTCATTCAGTGGTTGTAAGGGCTTGTCCTTCACTCTCTCTATAATAGACGGATACGCCCGCCAAAAATTTCACTATTTCGTCTTAATAGGCATCTTAAATCAAGCCTGGCGCCAGATTTTGTCACTCGGAATCCGTTACAATGGTTGCAGCGATTTGAGAACTTTGGAATCCTAAACGAACCGAATGTTCCGTGTTTTCTCATTTTCGGTCATTGGCGGCTCGCTGGCTTTGGCCGGGTTGACGATCTGGTCTGGATCGTTCCAACTCGATCGTTCTGTCACCTTGGAGGCTGAGCCCGTCGCGCGGAATGGTGCCCCCGTTGCTCCTGAGTCTCCCCAGCAAACTGGCTCGCAGCCCCAAGCTCCTTCGGAAGCCGAAATCCACGAGCGCACCCAAAAGCTGATCGAAAACCAGCACCACGACGACTCTGCCATCGATCAGTACGAACGCATCGAGCATCAGGTAAACCGCACCGCAGGAGCGAATCCTCGCGTGTTGGAAGACAAGCTCTACCGCGTGGTTCCCACCGGCACCGGCACGATGAAAATCCTGCTGAAGGAAGATAACAAGCCCGCGGACCCCGTGATTTATCACCAGCAATTGCAGACGTGGAAGGAGCTATTGGAACTGGCCCTGAAGCCCGACGATCCAAGGGCGAAGTTGGCTTATTCCAAATGGCAGAAAAAGAAAACCGACCGCGCGGACTTGGTGGATGCCACGCGCGAAGCGTTTTTGACGAAATGGGCGGGGCAGGAAACTCTAAACGGAAGGGCGTGCGACGTTTTCGAACTGTATCCGAACCCCAGCTTCCATGCGCATTCGATATTTCAGGATGCCATGACGCATATCACTGCAAAAATCTGGGTAGACCGCGAACAAATACAGGTTGCGCGTGCCGAAGCCCACGTGATGCGCGACATTTCATTCGGCGGAGGCATTCTGGGAAAGCTTTATCGAGGCGGAGTTTTTTCGTTCCAGCAAACCGAAGTGTCATCAGGCGTCTGGCTCCCGGCACGTTATCAATACGATTTCATGGGCAGAAAATTTCTGTTCACCTTCGAAGAACACCAGTACATTGAAGCTAGTCAGTATCGCCACGACGGCCTTCCGAAACAGGCGCTCGCGCTGGTCGAAAGCGAGATCGCTAGCGGCAAAGTTGTTAACGGAGATCCCTAGCTCTTCGCACGCCGCGTGTTTGTCGGAGTAACGTCGAGGAGGTGAGGCAAAATGAATCGACGAGCTCTCAGCTTCTTCGCGGCAGTCAGCTTCGCAATCATCAGTTTTCTATTTACTGCTCCTACGGCATTCGCGCAGAACGATCCCGCAGTCCCCTCGCAAAGTCCCAGCCAATCATCTTCGCCTGCTCCGACGCCACAGACGCCGGCGAAGAAAGTGTGGACGAACGATGATATTCGCTCAGCGAAGCAACCTTCCCCAGATGCAAATGCTAAACCCGCCGGTACAGTAAACAAGCCCAAACCGAATCCCAAGGCTAGGGAGGCGGGCTGGTATCGCGGCCAAATTTCGAAACTACAAGCGCAAATTCCGCCTCTCGATGAAAAGATTTCGCAATTGCAGGCTGCCTTGAGCGGACAGACCGTCACTTCAACCAGACAATACGGCGGCGTAAGACCCGACGATTGGCGCGACGAACTCTCGCGATATCAAAAGCAGCGCGACGATATCGACACGAAGATCGCCGCTCTTCAAGACCAAGCTCGGCACGACGGAGTCCCCGAAAACGAACTCCCCTGAGCTTGCGTCAATCGCTCGCTCTTGACGGCAACTTCAGACTTGCAGTTATCGCGCGGCCGCCGCCACTTCTTTTTCGATTGGAGCGCCGACTAGGTTGCCCCACTCGGTCCACGAACCATCGTAATTTTTCACGTTGTCGTAGCCCAAAAGATATTTCAGGACGAACCATGTATGCGAACTTCGCTCGCCGATCCGGCAGTACGCGATCACTTCATTCTTTCCCGTTACCCCTTTGCCTCCATACAGCGCCGTCAACGCTTCGGCCGATTTGAAGGTGCCGTCTTCATTCGCCGCCTGTGCCCAAGGAATATTGGCCGCTCCTGGAATGTGCCCGCCGCGCTGCGCAGTCTCGGACATTCCGGGCGGCGCGATAATTTTCCCCGTGAACTCGTCACCGGAACGAACATCAACCAGTTGCGCCGCCTTCCTCTTTTCAAGAACGCCGAACACATCTTCCTTGCGAGCGCGAATCGTCTCATCAGGACCGGCCGCGCGATATTTCGCCGTGGCCACTTTCGTAGCTTCCGTGGTCAAAGGACGCTTTTCTTCCACCCACTTCTTGCGGCCGCCATTGATCAGGCGAACATCTTTGTGACCGTAATATTTCAGTTGCCAGAATGCATAAGCCGCAAACCAATTGTTGTTGTCGCCGTACAGCAGAATGATCGTATCGTTGGAAATCCCGGACTGGCCCAGCAGCGCCTCCAGCGCCCCTTGGTCGATCAAATCGCGTCTAACATTATCCTGGAGCTGCGACTGCCAATTCCAACCTACCGCCCCGGGAATATGCCCTTGGTCATAGGCCGTCGTGTCCACATCGACTTCCACCAGACGAATATTCGGATCGTTCAGGTGCTCCGCTGCCCACTGCGTGGATACCAAGGTCTCTGGATGTTTGTATTCTGACATGTCTGCTCCCCTCATAATTAGACTCACTCGCGCTGAAATCGGTCTAAAAATAAAAAAACCCACCTGCCAGCTTGTCCGGCAGTGGGCTTAAACTCTCCAGCTAGAATCTGATTCTTAGATAGCTGGCCGACCCCTGCCGGATGACAAGCGCATACAACAACAAATGAGCCGATCTCCGGTGAGGTGCGACATGCGAAAAGACTACACCTGAACGCTACCCAATGGCAATAAGTCTACCCATGGGTTCCGGTTGAGTGATGTGGAAACATCACTGCGCAATGGGAAGTCGCGTCGGGAACATCTCCTTTAACATTCGGGCTATGGTGAGGCGGAACAAAGGCGCGATTTGCACTTTGGGACTCATTTTGCTGAGTAATCCTATATTTACCTCTGCTCAGGATGCCCAAAAACCCGTTCCTTCAGACACCACCATTCGCGTCAGCACGAACCGCGTCTCTGTAGGTGTGACGGTGGAAGGCACGCACCGCCATTTCATCAAGGACCTTCGCCGCGAGGATTTCCGCGTCTACGACAACGGTATCGAGCAAGAACTAACGAACTTTCTTCCAATCGAAGAACCAGCCCAAGTTGTTCTCTTGGTGGAATCCGGCCCCGCTGCTCTTTTCCTTAGACCGAGCCTGCTCCAAGCTGCTGAGACATTCTTGGGCGGCATTTCTTCTACCGACCGCGTGGCCATTGTCTCTTATTCGATATCCCCGGTGTTGGAGCTGGACTTCACTACAGACAAAACCGAGGCCGGCAGAGCCCTTATGAGTTTGAATTTCATGATCGGCTTCGCCCAACAAAATTTGCTTTCCAGCGTGGCAACTACGCTGGACTGGCTCGGCTCGTTGCCCGGGAAGAAAACCATCGTCATTCTGTCAACCGGCGTTGACGATTCAGCTTCCAACGACTGGCAGCTCATTCAGCCCAAATTGAGCGCTTCCGACGTCCACATCCTGGCAGTATCGACTGCGGGCGCGCTACGGAAGCCCGCCAAACGCAAGAAATTGTCACCCGACGAGCGCGCCGAGCGGAAGCATCTTAAAGAGGGATTCGTGGCGGCTGACCGATTACTGAGTCAGATTACCGGGGCGACCGGGGGACATGCTTACTTCCCGAAGAACCCAAAAGAATTTACCGACGCCTATGCTGAAATTGCGGAATTCGTCCGCAACGAGTATCTCCTGGAATTCGCTCCGCCCTCGGAGGATGGCCAATTGCACTCTCTCAAAGTAAGAGTCGCGGCCTCTTGGTCCCACCTCAACTACAGGCAAGCTTATCTCGCTCCGGCTCCGGCGACACCGGCCGCCCCAAGATGAACGTCCAGGCGGAAGACAGAATGGCTGCGCTCGTGATTCCTTAGGCGATGGCTCGAAGCGCGCCGTCAACTGATTCGAATTCAATGCGCAAAAGCCAGTCAAAATGAAATTTTTCAGACACCAGCCATTTTTCAAGTTCCTCGCGGCTGGGCGCTTCAAATTCAACTAGCATCTTTCCTTCCTGCATATTCACCAGCACGCGCCGCGTCTTCACCGTCTGCGCAGTGCTCAGTCGCCGTGTAAGCTCTTGCGCGCCCTGGCGCGTGAGGCAAGCCAGCGTGTGTTGCGAGATGTATAAAGCCATTCAGACTCCCGTTCCGCTAAAATGGGCAAAGCAGATAGATTCCATACATCGTCGGCAGAGAAAAATCAATGCCACCCGAAATGCGCAAAGCGCACCCCTACCACGTGTATGATGCGATCCAGGCCCAGCCTGAACTGATCGAAAGGATCTTGCAGAAACGCTCGGCGATCGAATTCGCTGCCGATGCCATCGCTCGAAAAGACCGCATCACCTTGGTCGGCATAGGGACTTCGTTGCACGCCGCGCGAGTAGCTGAAAGTTGGATGCGCGAGTTTTCCGCAGGCCGTCTCGAAGCGCGAGCCGAACAATCTTTCGAACTCGTTCACCATCCCATCGCTTTTACACCCAACGATGCCGTAATCGTAATCAGCCATACCGGCACCACCACCGCTTCGTTGAAGCCTTGCGCATGGCTCGCGCAGCGGGAGCGCTGACCGTGGCAATCACCGGCGAAATGAGCGGCGAACGAATCCGCGGTTCCGATTTTCAAATCGAGACATGCGCGCAGGAAGTTGCCTTCGCCTATACCAAAAGTTACACCACAGCTCTCGCAGCACTGGCGCTCTTGATCTTGCGCATCACTGAAGGCAAAAAACTATCAGCGCGCGGATATTCGAGTGACGATGTCGCCCGCGTTCCCGCGCTCATCCGCGAAGTTCTCAACCTCGAGCCCCAAGTTCGTGAGTTAGCGAAACAAATATCTCCGCTCGCGCGCATTGAAGTTTTCGGCACAGGGGTGGGCTGGGCCACCGCAAGCGAAGCAGCTCTGAAAATCAAAGAGGCCTGCTACATCGCCGCAGAAGGCTTCGAAACCGAAGAAATACTCCACGGACCATTTTCAGAGACCGATTCTCGCGCTGCGTTAATCGGATTATTCACCGGACGCGAAACCGACGACCGCGCACGGCAAATCCTGCGCGCTGCCGGTGAGCTAAGAATGTTTCGAGCCGCAATCGCTGATTCTTCTTCCAACCACGACATTTCCGCGGAACAAATCCTTCTAGTCCCCAAAACACCTGAATGGCTTACTGCTTTCGTGCATCTGGTTCCGCTCCAACTCCTCACTTATTTTCTCGCGCTCGAGCGGGGGCTCAATCCTGATACAGGGCGGCAGGATCAGACGGACCACGCGGCTGCCAGCCGCCACTACAAATACTAGCTAAGTGGAGCCTGTCCTTACGAACAGTCTCTTATCAGGAACAATTGTCCTTCCGCGTCCGGGCAACGTCCGCGCCGGCGGATAAAATCGTCGTAGATAGTCCCGGGGTGCACAATGAGACGAATTGCCTCAATTCTCGGCCTGATTGCGATACTGGCATTTGCAACAAACGCCCAATTTTCCAGAGGTCTGGGAACTCTTTCGGGGAGCGTGCTCGACGAGCGCGGTAAGCCCGTTGCGAACGCGAGCGTAACCATCCAAACATCCGACGGTCGGAGCCCCCACGCGGCGCACACCGACGTGAACGGCCATTTCGAATTCACTCGATTTGAAGCCGGACAATACGACGTGCGCGCATATTCACACAGTCTTTTTTCCGATTGGTCCAAGCGCGTCGTCGTCCGCCCCAAGAAAACTACTGAAATTACGCTACAGCTATCCCCGACTGCAAAGTGACGCCATTGTTCCTCACGTCGGCGAATTCTTCCGGGACAAAAGCCTGACATCTGACTAGTGGCTCATGGGTAAGCGAGTACTACAACCCGCGTACCTCAATAAATGAGCCATCAGACCCATTGTTGCAACCGCGCGCTTTCACCCAACATGGTGTTGCGGGTTGGCAGCTGCGATGCGGGGACGACGGTTCCACAAAAAAAGGAGCCGGGCAGGCTTTCCAACCCGTCCAATACCTTCCTACTGACCCTGGTACGTCGCAATTGCCGGCATTTGCGGGAGTTCCAGGATCATTCATGTTTATCCTCCCGCTCGGCATCGTTTAGCGGCCTCATTGCGTCTTAACGAGCATGGCTGGGAAAAACAGCAGTATCGCTCGCAAGGCCGTCGCAACACTCCTCGCCGGATTATTCTCTCTGTCCGTTTCAGCGAATGCTGCGGATCTAAATCCGGAAACGATTGCCGCTTACAAACATTACTTGCAAATGACCGAGGCCAATGTTGATGCAGAGCTAACGCGCAGAGACGCATACTTGTGGATCGATTCCTTGTCGGCATCACGCCGTGCCGACGACTATGCTGAGTTGCGCAAAGGCAATCTCGTCATCGAGCGGCTCGAAACTCTGGATAACGGTAAGACACTTCCGGTTCCCGGAGGATTAGTTCATCACTGGATAGGAACCATATTCATCCCGGGCGCGACTCTGGCTCAAACGCTCGAGTTCATGCAGGACTACGATCACAAACAGGATTATTTTCGCCCGGACATCCAGCGTTCCAAAATCCTCCGGCGCGATGGCGATGATTTCCTGGTCAATCTGCGCTTCTATAAAAAGAAAGTGATCACCACGGTAATCGACACAGACCACCAAGTTCATTATCACGTTGTCGATTCCACCCACGCTTGGAGCCGCTCTCACACTACTCGCATTCAGGAAGTCGACAATCCGGGCGAGAGCACCGAACGCTTGGAACCTCAGGGACACGACCGCGGATTTCTGTGGAGCATGGACACCTACTGGCGATTCCAGGAAAAAGACGGCGGCACTTATGTCGAGTGCCAGTCCCTCTCCCTCACGCGCGACATTCCGACCGGCCTCGGTTGGATGGTGAGTCCATTTGTCACCAGCGTTCCGCGTGAATCACTGACGTTCACGCTGGTTACTGCGAGGAGCGCCGAGCTTCAGCGGATCGCGCCGCACCATTCGGAGTGAAGTCTGCTGTAGCTGCTTGGAAGGAAGTCGAACCCAGGAAGATATCTCCGAGCCCGTTGTTGTCCCGGGGCACTAGGTTGCTGGCAAATGAAAGGAAACTCACCGTGGTGCCGTCGCTGCTGATAGATGGCACTAGACTATTGCCGTTCGCTGGTATGGATGGGGTGCCGGCACCTTCCGTTACCAGCGCCGTGCTTACCGTACACTCCACCGGAACAATCGTAGAACTCGTCAGGCACGTATTGTTCACGAAAATGTTTTCCACGCCATTCGTAGTGCTCGCCAGATTCGACGAGAAAGAAGCAAACGCGATGTACTGGCCGGTGCTGTTGATGCTTGGAAACTCGCTCGTGCCGTTTCCAGGAACGCCGCCACTCGTGCTGGAGATCAGCGTTGTCGAAGGTGTGCATGTCGTGGTGATCTCCAGACAAGTATCTCGCAAATAGATCTGCTGCGTGGGTCCCGCGCCGGTCTCCAAATTCGTCGCTGTGGATGCAAACACGATAAATTGCCCCGTGCTGGAAATCGACGACTCCGAGCTGGCGCCATCAGCCGGTGTAACGCCATCCGGTGTGGAGACCAGAGTAGTGCTAGCCGTGCAGGTGTTGTCGACGCACGTGCTGCGTTGGAATATCTCCTGTGCGCCATTCGGATTCGGAGCGGTCGCGCCCAGATTCGATGCCGTCGACGTGAACGAAACAAACAATCCATTGTCTGATACCGAGGGATTCGAACTGGCGCCGTTGCCGGGAGTTATGCCGTCGGGAGTGGATACTAAGAAAGTTGTGGGCGTGCACGTCTCCGATACTACTCCGCCGCACGTTTCGCGCAGGAATACTTGCGGGGTGACGCCGTCCAAGGCCACATTTGGCACTAGATTCGTCGCCAATGAAACGAAGGCTACCCACTCCCCATCGAGACTGATCGCCGGATTGAAGCTGTCCCCATTTCCCGCGGAGAGGCCGTCTGCGGAAACCGAAACGATCTGCGTTACGAATGTTGTCGGCGTCACGACGCAGTTTGCCGTGAGGCATGTCGGCCGCCAATAGACCTGCCTGGTGCCCGCAGGCGCGCCTACCGAGGTCACTAGGTTTGTAGCCATCGAAGTGAATGCGGCATCGCTTGCGCCCCCGTTGATGGCAGGTTCTGAACTTCCACCGTTGGCCGGATTGCCATTTGGATCCGTGCTGATAGCGGCCGTCACTGGGATACATGCAGCAACGCCGACGCAGGTATTGCGAATAAATATAATGCCGCCGTTGTTTGTTTGGTTCGTAATCAAATTATTGGAAATCGACGCAAAAGCGACGAATTGCCCGGTCGTGCTCGTCGAAGGACCCACCATCGTGAACCTCGGCGGTGTGCCGCTATTGCAGATTGAACTCCCTCCGCAAATTCCTTGGTTTGCCTGGGAACCATCGGGGGCCAGATCCACCAGCACCGGCAGTCCCAGCAAGTGAGTCGGAGTCACCGGGAAGGTCAGTGTGTTCGACGTGCCGCCTCCGGGCGTCGAAGTCACCACTTGTATCTGATCCACGCCTGCCACCAGAAGATCGGAACCCGTCACGGGCGTTGTTAACGACGTACCGCTTACAAAAGTCGTCTGACGCGGCACACCATTCACCGCAATCGTCGAAAATTGATTGATAAAGCCGGTGCCTGTGACCGTTAGAGTAGTTGGTGCACTGCCGGCTTGCGCGCTGGTAGGAGAGACCGAAGTAATCGTGGGGAATGGATTCAGAACATTTAGCGGGAACGTGTTGGAAGAACCGCCTCCCGCTGGATTAAAGGGATTTGTAACCGTAATCTGCAAAACGCCGGGAGCGACGATGTCGGCTGCGCTCAGCGCCGTCTCGAGCAACGTGGAATTTACAAAAGTCGTCGAGCGACTGCTGCCATTCACTGCCACCGTCGATTGCGCCACAAAATTTGAACCTATCACCTGCAGCTCGACTCCGGCACCGCCCGTCAGGACTCCCGACGGGGAAAGCGAGGAGATATTCGGAATCGGGCTCGCGGTGGGACTAATAGTAAAGATAATTCCCTGGGTCGTGCCGCCGCCCGGTGGTGGCGTCATCACCGCGATCGTCGCTGTACCGGGAGCTTGGAAGAGAGATGGCGGAACGGTCACTTTCAACTCGCCTGTGTTCACGAATAGCGGGCCCAGCTGGATGCCGTTCCACTGAACTATGGATTGCTGCACGAAACCACTTCCGATCAACGTTAGAGTAAATGGGTTCGGCTGATTCGTGGTTATGCTAGTCGGACTAATGGACGTCAGGGTTGGCGTCGGAAAGTTTACCGTCTGACCGCACGAGGCCGTGACCAACGTTACGAACATCAGAAACCAGAAAGACGGTCGAAATTGTCCCCGCAAATTACTCACCCCTGAGTCGATAGGTTGAAACTACCGGCGTAAACGTAATGGTAGAGACTACTAAAGATGGCACCATCCGGCAATTGGGATGCCTGATCTTAAATCGAGAGAGCATGCTATCAGGAACAGCGTCTACCGTTTAACCATCTTTTAATCTAGCTTTGGAACGGAACATGATTTACTCTGCCCGGCGTGGAAATGAACTCACACGAAGCGCCTGTTCCACTTGCTTATGCGCCGCCTTCTCGTCCAATTCGGCTGCCCACTCTTTTGTCTGCTATTTGTGTTCGCGCCGCAAACCACCAGAGCTCAGGATTCAAAGCCCGAGAATCCTAATCCTCCGGGCACTCAGGATCCTGCTGCTGTTACGCCTCAGGAGAATTCCGATTCCGAAGATGTGTTGACCCTCTTCCCGCACTCCGAAACCGCTCCGTTTTGGATTTCGGGCCAAGCCAACATTATTCTGCAATGGCACCCCTCGTTCCCGGCGAAATACAGTGGGCCGAACAGTTTCCGCTCAGTACCGGAAAACGCCACGTCGAAGGTTTATACGCTTTTTCTCGGTTACGAACTGACGCACACGACAGAAGTCTTCATGGACGTTGAAAGCGCCGGCGGCCGTGGTCTCAGCTCTGCTCTCGGATTGGCGGGGTTCACCAACCTCGACGTTGTGCGCAATCCTGAATTAGGTCCAGTTCCTTATCTCGCGCGCGCGATGGTGCGCCAGATCATTCCGCTCAGCGACGACCATGTTTCCGCCGAGCGCGGCCCGTTCGGCTTGGCCACCTCACTTCCCGCGCGCCGCCTTGAGTTTCGCATCGGCAAGTTCAGCGTCGTCGATTTCTTCGACGCAAATTCCTGGGGCACCGATAGCCATCTGCAATTCCTGAATTGGACTGTGGACAACAACGGCGCGTATGACTACGCCGCAAACACTCGTGGCTACACCGATGGCGCCATCCTCGAGTATGACGATCACTGGTTCACGGTGCGCTTCGGTGTAGCCCTTATGCCCAAAGTCGCTAACGGTCTTTTTCTCGACGCCGACCTCGGGCGAGCTCGCGGCGAAAATCTTGAATTGGTCGCCACTGGAAATCGCTTCCTGCATCGCGCTGGCACCGTCCGGCTGCTGAGCTACTTGAACCAAGCCAACATGGGCAGTTACGAGGAAGCCATACGTGATTTCAAGAACGGTGAAACGCCCGTTCCCGACATCATCTCCACACGCCGGCAGGGACGCCACAAATATGGTTTCGGACTGAACTTCGAGCAGGAACTCACTTCCCAACTCGGAGTCTTCGGCCGCCTGGGCTGGGGTGATGGCCGCAACGAATCATTTGCCTACACCGAGGTGGACCGGACCCTCGAACTCGGTATTTTCACCAAAGCCGAAAAATGGAAGCGGCGTAACGACCGCGCCGGCGCTGTGTTCGTGATGAACGGCATCGTGGCTGCCCACCAGGAATATCTCGCGCTCGGCGGCCGCGGATTCCTCCTGGGCGACGGAGCACTCACTTACGGCCATGAAAAGATCTTTGAAGCATTTTACACCGCCCATCTCTGGCGCGGCTTCTTCGCCTCGTTCGACCTCCAGCACATCAACAACCCCGGCTACAACAAAGACCGCGGCCCGGTCTTCGTCCCCGCCGTCCGCTTCCACGTCGATTTCTAGCGATCCCTTTGCCTCCTCGCGCAATCTCTTCTTTGCAGCTTCGCGGAGAATATTTGTGGATTGTGTGGCTGCGCCGGTTTAAGCTGCGCGCCTGCGGCTTGGGGCGCGAAAGCGTGAGTCGCCGGAGGGATTCATGTCGGGTTCGAAGCTCGCTTCTGTGCTCCTTTTCGTTCTCGGTTTTACTGTCGCTTCCGTATCGGCGCAATCGCAATCACAGTCGTCGCAAGCACAATCGGCACAAACACAATCGCAAACGCCACAAGTTTCCGCCACGCCGGTTGCTCCGCCTCCGGCGAAAGCTGCGGACGTCTCGTCGCCTGATGCGATTCTCGCCGCAACCTACGACGTGATTTCCGGCCCGCCGGGAAAACGCGATTGGGATCGCTTCCGTTCTCTGTTTGTTCCGGGCGCCCGGCTGATCGCCGTTCAAAAGGCGAAAGACGGAAATCTCGGCGCTCGCGTGCTCACGCCGGAGGATTACATCTCTCGAGGAGGCCCTTATTTTGAAAAGAACGGCTTCTTCGAGCGGGAGGCATCCCGCCACGCCGACCGCTACGGCCACATCATGCAAGTCTTCAGCACCTACGAATCGCGCCACGACGCGAAAGACGCGGCGCCGTTCGCGCGCGGGATTAACAGCTTTCAATTGTTTTTCGACGGCACGCGCTGGTGGGTGGTGACAATTTATTGGGAGGAAGAAACTCCTGACATGCCGCTGCCCAAGGAATTCCTGCCCGCGGCTCACTAGCCTGAGCTTCGGCAGAAGGTCCACGCAGCATTTCGGAGGCTGCCCATGTTTCAAAAAGATCTGTTGAAAGGCCGGACAATTTTCATCACCGGAGCCGGAACGGGATTAGGCCGTTCGATGGCCCTGCGATTCGCTGAGCTGGGGGCCAACCTTTTTATCGTCGGCCGCCGTCAGGAACCACTGAAACAAACCACCGAAGAGATTCGAGCGGCGGGCGCGAAAGCCGCTTACTTCTCGGCGGACGTTCGGGATTTCGACGCGGTGGAAAAAGCGATCGAAGCAGCGGAAAAAGAATTCGGCCAAGTGGACACCCTGGTCAACAACGCCGCCGGAAACTTTATCGCGCGCACGGAAAAGCTTTCTCCGAACGCCTTCAATGCCGTAATTGGCATCGTGCTGCAAGGTACATTTTTCTGTACGCTGGCTCTCGGTCGAAAATGGATCGCCCGGAAGCAGCCGGGGCACGTGCTCAATATCGTAACCACCTATGCCGCTGTAAATTCCGGATCCGGGTTCGTGGTGCCTTCTGCGTGCGCAAAAGCAGGCGTGCTGGCGCTGACGCGTTCGCTCGCAGTGGAATGGGCGCGCCACCACATCCGGCTGAACGCGATCGCTCCGGGACCTTTTCCCACCGAAGGCGCGTTCTCCCGGTTGATGCCGTCGAAAGAAATTGAAGAGCGTGCGAAAAATCATCATCCGATGAAAAGATTCGGACGCCACGAAGAACTGGCCAACCTCGCAGTCTATCTCTTAAGCGAACAGGCCGACTACGTGAATGGCGAATGCGTAGTGATCGACGGAGGGCTGTGGCTGCGCGGAGCCGGCGAATTCAACGACTTTGTGGACCTGCCCGACGCCGCCTGGGACATGCTCGAAGGCGCGCGAAAACCCAAGACGTGATGTTGCAGCTCGGCCCTTTCCCCGGTTGGCATTTGGCGCTACACTCGTCGGCAATTTAGGCCCCAATCTCCCGCAATACAGGAGGGCGCCATGCACGCACGCGTTACCCAATTTGCAGTCCAGCCCGGCAAGCTTGATGACTTCGTCCGTGCGCTCGAGTCCGCGAGACCCCTCATGCACGAGCGCAAGGGATTCCAAGCGCTGCTCGTCCTGCGCGTGGAAGGCTCGAATCCCCCTGACGTGCGAGTGATGACCTTCTGGGATTCCCAACAAGCCCTCCAGGAAAGTGAGAGCAGCGTTCAGTTCTACGCGGCGCTCGCCCGCGTGATGGCGTTTTCGCAAGGGTTTCCCATAATCCGCGAAGAGGAAGTCGTGATCGGCGATTTTCCGCGCGCTTCGGCCGCTAGCGCTTGAGTTTTCCCGCTGGCTGAACTTCGGCAGAGACGGGGCGCATTTCCTTGCCCTGGCTCTCTCCTTGACCGCTCCTGCCTGCGCCAGTAAGCTACTAGTTTCCACCGGAGAATAAACAGCAGCATGGACACCGTTCAAATCACGTTGCCGGATGGCGCCATCCGCGAAGTGCCGCGCGGCACCACTTCGGCGCAGATCGCGCACCAAATTTCGCCGCGTCTGGCTAAGGAAGCTCTGGTTGCGCGCGCTGACGGCGAGTTGGTCGACCTCTCGCGTCCGCTCGAACATGACGCAAAAATCTCCATTCTGACCGCCAAGGATCCCGACGCGGTGCAGGTCTTCCGCCACTCGGCTGCGCATTTGCTCGCCGCCGCGGTGCTGGATCTTTACCCGGACGTAAAACTCGGGATCGGGCCGCCCATCGATAACGGCTTTTTCTACGAATTCGTGCGCGAAGAGCCTTTCACCAGCGAAGACCTGGAAAGAATCGAAGCCAAGATGCACGAGCTCGCTTCGAAGGATATTCCCAACGAGCGCAAGATGATTCCGAAGCCCGAAGCGCTCGAGCTTTATCGCAAAAGCAACCAGGAATTCAAATGCGAGCTGGTGGAAGAAAAGGCCAGCGAGCCGATGGTGTCTTTTTACACCACCGGGAAGTTTCTGGATTTCTGCCGCGGGCCGCACATCCCTTCCACCGGGCGCATCAAGGCATTCAAGCTGATGAACGTGGCCGGCGCGTACTGGAAAGGACAGGAAGGCAATCCGCAGATGCAGCGGATTTACGGCGCTTGTTTCGTGGAACAAAAAGATCTCGACGAATATCTCCACAAGCTGGAAGAAGCCAAACGCCGCGATCACCGCAAGCTGGGCCAGGAACTCGATCTTTTCAGTATTCAAGAGGAAGCCGGCTCGGGCTTGATTTTCTGGCATCCCAAGGGCGGTATCATTCGCCGCGCGATGGAAGACTGGCAGCGCGACGAGTTGACCAAGCGCGGCTACGATCTCGTTTTCACCCCGCACATCATGCTGCTGGAATTGTGGAAAACCAGCGGCCACGCGAACTTTTATCGCGAGAACATGTTCGGGCCCATCGAAGTTGAAAAAGCGGACTACCAGCTCAAGCCCATGAATTGTCCGGGGCACGTCCTGATTTACAAATCGCAGTTGCGCAGTTACCGGCAGCTTCCTGTGCGGCTGGCCGAGCTCGGCACCGTGTATCGCTACGAGCGCTCGGGCGTGTTGCACGGGCTGCTCCGCGTCCGCGGTTTCACTCAGGACGACGCGCACATTTTTTGCATGCCGGAGCAAATCGAAAAGGAAGTGCAGGACTGCATCGAGTTTGCCTGGGAAGCTCTGCGCGTTTTTGGCTTCGATCGCTACGAAGTGGAACTTTCCGGCGGCGACCCTTCACGCCCGCAGGATTACGAAGGCAGCCCCGAAGACTGGGCAAAAGCGGAAGCCGCGCTCACCAACACGCTGAAGCGCATGAACGTTCCCTACAAATACATTACCGGCGAAGCCGCGTTTTACGGGCCGAAGATTGACGTGAAACTCGTGGATGCCATCGGGCGTCCCTGGCAGCTCACCACCGTGCAATTCGATTTCAATTTGCCGGCGCGATTCAAGCTCGAATATGTGGGCGAAGACGGTTCGCGGCACCAGCCGCTGATGGTGCACCGCGCGCTATTCGGCTCAATCGAGCGATTCTTCGGCGTGCTAATCGAGCACTACGCCGGAGCTTTTCCCGCGTGGCTTGCTCCCGTGCAAGCGACTGTGTTGCCCGTAAGCGGAAAGTTCATCGAGTACGCGCAGCAGGTGACCCACAAACTGAAGGACGCGAGCTTTCGCGTGCATCTGGACGACCGCAACGAAAAGCTGCAAGCGAAAATCCGCGACGCCCAGCTCGAAAAAATTCCCTACATGCTGATCATCGGCGGCAAGGAAGCCGAAGCCGGCACCGTCGCCCTGCGCCACCGCTCGAAAGGCGACCTCGGCCCGCGCCCGCTGGACCAATTCGTCGCCGACCTCCGCGCCGAAATCGATTCCCGCCAGATCCTCTAGTGCTCTGAGGAGTGTCCTTTGCGAATAAGCTTATGGAGTGGAATTGCAATATTGGTCGGCGTTGGATTTTCTGTCGCCGCCATTTTCTCATTCCGGGATTCACTCCGAGTGCGTAACAGATACATCGGGATGCCGGTGAAGGTCTCCTTGTCGCTCACGCCCGCTGAAATGAATTCACCGGAATTCGTTGCCGAAAAGGGAATTTACGACATTGAGATTGTGTCCCACGGCGCAGTAATTAGTGGGAAAAACACCGACATTTCTTGGACAATTTCGGATCAGGGACGCGCGGTTGCGCAAGGCGACTCGAGTCAAAGCCAGGGTAGCGACGGAGGCAACCGAGTCATTGGAACTTTTCGCCCTGAACGTAACGGTCGCTACACACTTCATGTCACCGTTCGCACTCTCGCTCCCACGTCGATAAGTGGCGCTCTAGAACTAATGGTGATTCCCGATATAGGTGAACGTGATGACATCGCAATGGGTGCCGGGTTTTTAGAGTTGGAGGCACTGATTTGTGGTGTCGTTGGCCTGGTTGTCCTGTCAGTCGCAATCGTCAAAATAAGAGGGAGTCGCAGCGTCGCAGGCACTGACTAGCACGGGGCGTCGCGGCCAGCCTGTGCATCCAAATCGATTCCGCCGGATTGCATAACCTTGGTTGAGCTGATTTCCGTATTCTACGGATTAGACGAAGGCGCGAAGAGCTTTAGGTTTTCCGCCTTCCACTGCATGGCGTCGTGGATGCGATGGCGGCCGCTTGGATGATCGAAGAAAATCCATTCTTCGACCGGGCCGGGACTCATTTTGCGGTATTCG
>Ga0209330_1000096_pt1 | contig 42318 bp, 28 predicted proteins | sample JacPinW_OM2H0_O3_FD_187969 | JGI IMG/M metagenome (GOLD analysis project Ga0209330, IMG submission 187969) | Forest soil microbial communities from Algoma, Ontario, Canada - Jack Pine, Ontario site 1_JW_OM2H0_O3 (SPAdes) (version 2) | ecosystem: Environmental > Terrestrial > Soil > Boreal... | reverse complement strand
GCGTTGGCGAAGGGATTTTTGGCGAATAGCTCGAGCACGTCTTCATCATTTTTGATCAGGCGTTCTTCAGTCCAAACCACGAAACGGGATTCCCGCCACTGACCGAGCGAAGCAAACCACAAGTTCCACTCGAAGCGCGGCTGATAGGGGGCGTAAATCCCCGGGGCTTCGTGGATGTCCTGCGGCTTATAGCGGAAGGGATAGGGGGTCCAAGTTTTTCCGTCCTCCGAACCTTGGAATTCAATTTCGTAGCGGCCGTGAGTCATTACGGCGAAAAGGCCGTAACGATTGGCGATGCGGAAAGGTTCGAGCGCGCGCAAAGGAGATTGAGGGAGAGGCGCGCTGGGAGCGAGCATCCAGACGAGCTGCGCGGTGGCGCAATAAAAAATGAAAGCGAGGCAGCATGCGGCGATCGTTCTGCGAAGCGGAGTGAGGCGCTCGCGCCAAGTGACGCGCGCGGATTCATCTTGAGGCGCTTCTGTCAGCGTGGGTGCTAGGGGGAATTTCAGTGAGGTTATCGCCTCAATACGATCGCGTATGGTGCGCGGGACGAGCCATTCGATCACGCGGTCGTCGAGCAGGAGGAAGCCGAGAAGGAGCACGAGATAGTTCAGGAAAGCGTAATTTGCCGTGAGGATGATGGAAATTTCGAATGGTGTGACGATACAAAAGCACAGGATGCGGAAACGCCTGGGGAGAAAGAGCATCCAGACGAAAACGAGTTCGGTGGCGAGGGTGTAGAAAACGGCGGAAGCGTGAAACCAGTGGGGCAACTGTTGGACGTACCAACCAATCCAAGTGGGCAGCGGACCGTTCTGATAATAGTCGTCCATGGCGGTGAAATTACGCCAGGCAATATCGCCGCTGCCAATTTTGGCGACGCCCGATTCGAAATAGATGCGGAACCATTCCCATTGAAGAAGAAAGAGGCTGGCGCGAGACGGCGGGTTTGCGCGGCCAAGGCCGGGACGAAAACCCGGCGGGGAGAAAAATAGGGCGAGGAAGCCGGCTTCGAGCAACATGCCGTCCGATTGATAATTGGAAAAATCCTGGGCGGCGCAGACAAACGAGAGAAAGCAAACGAAGCAGACTACGAGAGAGGCGCGAGGCCAGAGATTTGCGACGAGCAAGATGGAGGCGATAAGTCCTAGCCAACACACGGCCATAAGAGCGCGGTCGCTGGCGCCGAACCAGAAGAGTGTGGGCGCGAACCAGAATTTTTGCGCGGGAAATGCGGCAGAAACAGCTTTCAGATAGTCGGTGGCGGGAAGAATTCCGTTCGGACCGATCAGGCCCTTGATTTGAAAGAGCAAAGAGTAGAAAGCGGAGAAATAAATCAATCCGAGGGCGCGGAGGAAAATCCAGCGAGGCCAAAGATGACCGGGGTGTTTGGCGTCAATCGGCTCGGGGCCCAGGAGCCAAGCGAACGCCGACTGGAAGTCTAACTCCATGGGCGAATTATAACGAGTTCGGCGGCGGCCCTTACAAGCATTAGATGGGCTTCCAGCAGGACTTTGGGGGGTCGCTGTCTTACGATTATTCGACTTTAGGGCCTTTCCTTTACGGTTGAGGAGTTGCTATAATCCTCCGGGTCGGCCCGTCCCTCCGTCTCTTAGCCCGTAGTGTCGATTTTATCTGGGAAATGCCTGTGCGAGCGCTAGAAAGCAGAATAAGTGCTGGAAAGTTCATATCGTTGGAGGATTTCTTACATGCTAGGCCTGCGGCATTTTAGTTTTCGATGGACTTCGGTCCTGCTTTCTCTTTGCGCGCTGCTTCTGTTATCGAGCTGCGCAGGTACACCGCCTTCCAGTGAAGCGACCCTTAAGTCGATCTCTGTGATGCCTGCAAACCCGACGATTGCTGTGGGAGCGAACGAGCCGTTCACGGCAACTGGGAATTACAGCGACGGCTCGACGAAGAGCCTTGCGGGCTTAGTGACTTGGCAATCCCAGAATGCAGGAACGGCGACGATCAGCTCGATCGGGATGGCCACAGGAAAGGCTGCAGGAACGAGCACGATTGTGGCGACATCGGGCAATGTAAGCGGATCCACCTTGCTTACGGTCACTTCCGCGACGCTGGTATCGATAGCGGTGACGCCGGCAAATCCTTCGATTGCTAAGGGCACCACGCAACAGTTCATGGCGACCGGAACGTTCTCGGATAATTCAACGCAAAATTTGACAAGCTCGGTGACTTGGAGTTCTCAGACAACGGGCGTGGCGACGATCAGCGTGGGCGGGTTGGCCACCGGGGTAGCGGCAGGGACGAGCACGATTCAGGCTGCCTCGGGAGCGGTTAGCGGTTCAACCACGCTGACGGTGACTGCAGCGACATTGGTATCGGTTGCGGTGACCCCGGCGAATCCTTCGATCGCAAAGGGCAAGACGGAGCAATTCACAGCCACCGGGACTTTTTCGGATAACTCCACGCAGAATTTAACCAACTCAGTTACATGGAGTTCGCAGTCGACCGGAGTGGTCACGATCACTGCGGGAGGATTGGCCACTGGCGTGGCGACAGGCATGAGCAAGATTGAAGCGGCTTCGGGAGCCGTGGATGGAACGACGGAGCTCACGGTGACGGCTCCGACGCTGGTGTCGATAGCGGTAACGCCGGCAAATCCTTCGATTGCGAAGAGCGCAACTGAACAGTTCACAGCGACCGGAACGTTCTCAGATAATTCGACGCAAAATTTGACCAGTACAGTGACATGGACATCGCAGACTACGAGTGTGGCAACGATCAGCGCAGGGGGATTAGCCACTGGTGTGGCGGCAGGCACGAGCACGATTAAGGCTGCCTCGGGAGCCGTCAGCGGCTCGACGACGCTGACGGTGACTGCTCCCGCGCTCGTGTCGATCGCGGTGACTCCTGCAAATCCTTCGATTGCGAAGGGTGCGACGCTACAGTTCACAGCAACCGGAACTTTTTCTGATAATTCGACTCAAAACCTGACCAGCACTGCTACCTGGACTTCGCAGACTACTGGTGTGGCAACGATCAGTGCAGGCGGATTAGCCACAGGGGTAGCGGCTGGAACCAGCACCATCAAGGCTGCTTCGGGAGCCATTAGCGGTTCAACGACTCTCACGGTGACCGCGACCGCGCCCACACTGGTGTCGATTGCGGTGACGCCGGCAAGTCCTTCCATTGCTAAGGGCACGACCCTGCAATTTACTGCGACAGGGACTTTCTCGGATAACTCGACACAAAACTTAACCAGCACGGCGATATGGACTTCGCAGACTGCGAGTGTGGCAACGATTACCGCGGGCGGGCTGGCGACAGGGGTGGCGGCAGGGACGAGCACGATTAAGGCTGCTTCCGGAGCCATCAGCGGCTCTACGATCCTCACGGTAACTTCAGCAACGCTGGTATCGATCACGGTGACGCCGGCGAATTCCTCCATCGCGAAGGGCGCGACCGAGCAATTTACTGCGACAGGGACTTTCTCGGATAACTCGACACAGAACTTAACCAGCACGGCGACATGGAGTTCTTCGACCACGACGGTTGCCACGATTACTACTGGAGGGTTGGCAACAGGTGTGGCGACAGGCACGAGCACGATCAAGGCTACTTCGGGCGCCATCAGCGGTTCGACGACGCTGACGGTGACTGCACCCACACTGGTGTCGATCGCGGTGACACCAGCGAATCCCTCCATTGCGAAGAGTGCCACCGAGCAATTTACTGCGACGGGAACTTTTTCAGATAACTCAACGCAGAACTTGACCAGCACGGCGACATGGAGTTCGTCGACCACGGCAGTTGCGACGATAACCGCGGGTGGATTGGCGACAGGAGTGGCTGCAGGAACAAGCACGATCAAGGCTACTTCGGGCGCCATCAGCGGTTCGACGACGCTGACGGTGACTGCACCGACACTGGTGTCGATTGCGGTGACACCGGCGAATCCCTCCATTGCGAAGAGTGCCACCGAGCAATTTACTGCGACTGGCACGTTCTCGGATAATTCCACGCAAAATTTGACGAGCACGGCGACATGGAGTTCTTCGACCACGACAGTTGCGACGATTACCGCGGGTGGGCTGGCGACAGGGGTCGCAGCAGGGACAAGCGCGATCAAGGCTACTTCGGGGGCCATCAGCGGTTCGACCACACTCACGGTGACGGGTCCCACACTGGTATCGATTGCGGTGACACCAGCGAATCCTTCCATCGCTAAAGGCGCGACTGAGCAATTTACTGCGACTGGAACTTTTTCAGATAACTCGACGCAAAATTTGACCAGCACGGCGACATGGAGTTCGTCGACCACGACAGTGGCGACGATTACTGCGGGTGGATTGGCGACAGGAGTGGCTGCGGGTACGAGCACGATTAAGGCTACTTCGGGCGCCATCAGCGGTTCGACGACGCTGACGGTGACTGCACCGACACTGGTGTCGATTGCGGTGACGCCGGCGAATCCTACAATCGCGATGACTGCGACGGAACAATTCACTGCAACGGGAACTTTTTCGGATAACTCGACGCAGAATTTGACGAGCACGGCCACGTGGACTTCGCAGACGACGACGGTGGCCACGATTAACGCAAGCGGATTGGCCACGGCAGTAGCGGCAGGGACGAGCACGATTAAAGCTGCTTCGGGAAGCATCAGCGGGTCGACGACTCTCACGGTGACTTCGGGCAACGCAACGCTTCAGGTGCTTGTGGTGAGCCCGCAAAATCCCGTCATCGCTGACAATGGCGCTACGCAGCAATTTACGGCTACGGGACACTTCAGCGATGGCAGCACGCAAAACCTGACGTCCAGCGCGACGTGGACCTCTTCGAATTCCGGCAGCGTGGCATCGGTGAGCGCGGCAGGATTAGCGACCAGCAAGACGCTCAGCAGTGTGGTGGGCTACACGTCGATCCAGGCGACAGTGGGATCGATAAAGGGCGTATCGATTCTCAGTGTGACGAATCACACCAGCAACAGCAGCAAGTTCGCCGGTGTATTTACGCAGCACAATGATATCGGACGGACTGGACAGAATTTGGGCGAGTCGATATTGACTCCGGCAAACGTTAACACCACAACTTTCGGGAAGTTATTTTCTCAAGCGGTGGATGGAAACGTTTACGCGCAGCCGCTATACGTCCCGAACGTATCGATCGGCGGAAGCATACACAACGTCCTATATGTGGCCACGGAAGGCGACAGCGTGTACGCGTTTGATGCCGACAGCAACACGGGAGGAAATGCGACGGCGTTGTGGCACGCAAGCATGATTGATACGGCGCATGGAGCCGCGGCGGGGGCAACAACAATGAATGTGGCCACCGCCCTCCCGGGTTGTAATGATTTGACACCGCAGGTAGGGATTACGAGCACGCCAGTGATCGATCCCAGCACTGGAACCATGTACGTCGAAGCGAAGTCCGACGAAAATGGAACATTCGTTCACCGGCTTCATGCGCTCGATATCACTACCGGCGCGGAAAAATCGCCCGGGCCGGTAGTGATAACGGCCTCAGTTCCCGGAACCGGAGAGGGGAGCAGCGGCGGCACGCTGACTTTGGACGGACTGCATCACATGAACCGGCCGGGCTTGTTATGGTTGAACGGGACCCTCTACCTTGCCTACGCTTCGCATTGCGATGTCATGCCGTGGCACGGGTGGCTGCTGGCGTACGATGCCGGGACGTTCGCTCAAAAGTCCGTCTTTGTCTCAACTCCGAACGATGCTGACGGCGGCTTCTGGATGTCCGGTGCAGGGGTGGCCGGGGATTCGAACGCAAACATTTTCATCGCCTCCGGGAATGGTTCGTTCGATACAACGAACATACCGGCAACAGCATTGGGCGACACGATCATGAAGCTGTTCTACTCCGGCAATTCGACGCTCTCCCTTGTGGACTATTTCACACCTCAGAACGAAAGCATGCTCGGCGGAGATGGAGCCGACGAGGACTTAGGGGCAGGCGGAGTTGTGTTACTGCCGGACCAACCAGGAAGCAACACGCATGAATTGGTGCAAGGTGGCAAGCAAGGCCTAATTTATCTGGTCAACCGGGATCAAATGACGGCAAATAATTTGCACTTTTGCCAGACGAACTGCAACGGTACGGACCCGCAGATCGTGCAGGAAGTTCAGCTTGAGACAGCTGGCGACTCGGGCGCGGGATTATTCAACATGCCTGCTTATTTCAATGGCACACTTTATTACGCGGGTGTGAATGATTCTCTGAAAGCTTTTCCTCTGAGCAACGGCTTGCTGCCTACATCGCCCAGCCAAACTTCCACCCAAACATTCGGCTTCCCGGGAGCTACGCCGGCAGTTTCCGCAAACGGCAGCACAAATGGGATCGTCTGGGTGATCGAACGCAATGGCACCGGTCCGGCCACGCTGTTGGCGTATCAAGCGGGTAGTCTGACTCCGTTGTGGAACAGCAACCAGGTGACAGGGGACGCCGCGGCCGGCGGTATCAAGTTCACAGTTCCGACGATTGCGAACGGCAAAGTGTATATCGGCACACAAACCGAGATCGATGTGTATGGGTCGAAGCCTTAGGGCCTGACCTTACCGTAACCGCGAAGATTCCGCGTCGGCGGAAGTTCGTGGGGATCGCCCCGCAGCTCCACGAGGCGAAGGGAGTTTAACGAAGCGTGGAAGTGGCGGGACGGCATGCGCGCCGTCGTGAACTTCAGGGAAACCGATCAAAAACTCCTGAGCGTTAAAGCGGAATCCGTTGCGTGACGCGGAGAACTCGCCGGCTTTATGCGAGGAAACGTAGTCTCCGCTAGGCATCAGAATCCGAGTTTTCTCCGTGTCGGCTAGATACGGAGAAATAACCTGCGTGAAGACCTGACTGCAGAGCACGGGATCCTTCAAGCGGAACATCACTTCGACACGTTCGTAGATGTTGCGCTGCATCCAATCGGCGCTGCCTAGATAGACCTCCGTGCTGCCTCCATTACCGAAAGCGAAAACGCGGCTGTGCTCGAGGAACCGCCCGACCACACTTCTGACTCGAATACGGCTGCTGATACCGCGAACGCCGGGACGCAAAGCGCAAGCGCCGCGGACGATGAGTTCAATCTGCACGCCTGCCTGCGAAGCGCGATAGAGCGCCTGGATGATTTTTTCGTCGAGCAGAGCGTTTACTTTCGCGAGAATGAACGCGGGCCGTCCGGCGCGCGCATGAGCTGTTTCGCGATCGATCAAGCTCAAACAGCTTTTCCCCAAATTCAGCGGAGCCACAAAAAGGGGCAGATATTGCGGGCGCTCGGAATAGGCGGTCAAATAATTGAAAACATTTTGGACGGCGCCAGTGATGTGTGGGTCGCAAGTCAGCAGACTCAGGTCGGTGTAGTAACGCGCGGTGGACGGATTGTAGTTTCCGGTGCCGAGGTGGGCGTACTGGCGAGTCTTGCCGTCGGGCTCGCGGCGCGCGATGAGCGCGATCTTGCAATGCGTTTTTAAACCGACGACGCCGTGGAAGACCTGCACGCCGGCTTCCTGCAGATTTCGCGCCCAACGAATGTTGGAGGCTTCATCGAAGCGCGCTTTCAGCTCCACGACTACGGAGACTTCTTTTTTGGCCGCGGCTTCTATCAACGAGCGAACGATCGGCGAGTTTTCACTGGTGCGGTAAAGCGTTTGCTTGATGGACAGGACGTCGGGGTCGGTCGCCGCACTTTCAATGAAGCGAACGACGGATGAATAGGAGTCGTAGGGATGGTGCAGCAAAACGTCGCGCTTTCGGATCAGCTCAAAAAGGGCGCTGGGCCCGGACTTCAGAGCCAGTTCGCGCGGAATGAAGGGTCGGAATTTCAGATCGGGGCGCGGGATGGCGTCGTATAGATAAGCGATGCGCGAAAGATTAGGTGGGCCGTCCACGCGAAATATTTGCCAAGGCGCCAATCGGAAGTTGGCAACAAGGCGATCGATGATTTCCTGATTAGCGGCCGCTTCTATCTCCAGACGGACAGCTTCGCCTTTTCTGCGGCTATGAAGCTGCGCGTCCACTGAATCCATGATGCTGCGCGATTCTTCCGCCTCTAGATAAAGATTGCTATTGCGCGTGATGCGGAAAGCGGCAGCGGACAGAACTTCGTATCCGTGATACAGGCGCTCGGCGAAGGCGTGGATGACGTCGGAGAGGAAAACATATTCGACCGTGCCATTCTTGGAGGGCAGTTGCACCAAGCGGGGCAGAGCGCGCGGCACGGTGACGACTCCGAGATACGGCAGCGAGCCACGGCGTTTGGGACGCAGCAGAAATGCCAGACAGATCGCCTTATTGATCACATGAGGAAACGGGTGGGCGGGATCGATGGTGACAGGAGTGAGCAGCGGCTCCACGGTCTTTGCGTAAAAACTCTCGATGTGCGCACGAGCAGCCGGCCGCAAAGCGCGCATGGTGACTATGCGAATCGACTCTGCGACCAGTGAGGGAACGAGATCTTCGCGCCAGCAATCGTACTGGGATTTTACAAATGCATGGATTCGAACGGCGAGCTCGGCGAGGACTGCACGAGGTGTACGGCCGTCGGGGCCCGGGTCTTTGATGCCGTGTTCCACCTGCTGCAAAAGGCCGGCGATACGCACTTCGACGAATTCGTCTAGATTGCTCGCGGTGATGGCCAAAAACTTAACGCGCTCGAGGAGTGGGTTCTTTGCGTCGCGCGCTTCCTCGAGTACGCGCTCGTTGAACTGTAGCCAGGAAAAATGGCGATTCAAAAATAACCGTGGATCTGCGAGCTTGCTCCGCGTCATGCTTGCCTCGGCGATTAGATTATCAGGATATGCGGAGGGAAAGTGTTACGGGCATGTGACGGCTGGCTGGACCGGCTTCGGGGGCGGTTCCGACCGAGGTCTTTGAGAGTAGAGTCTAGCTAGTGACATATTCAACGATAATTCCTTTCGTTTGCGAGTAGATCAAGTACTCGCCCGGAGCAATGGCACCGAGCCTATCTACACGGCGGCGCGCTTCCTCGATTTCCGGCACGCAAGTAATCCAAAGAGGTTTGCCGTTTCGAAGCCGTTTGAAAATGTCAAAATTCCTGTCCATAAGAGCCTCCGAAAAGCTCAGTAGATTTCTACGTTCCACACACAGAACGGGGCATTCTGATGGCCACGATGTTTGGCTATTTAGTTCTGTAGTATCAGGTAGTTAGAGCTGGCATACACGGTTCTATTGAGGAAATTTCTGCGTGCATCGCGCGTATCGGGAGTACCGGGGCTAGAGGTCCCGCGCCAGGCCGCGCTGAAATTACCAGCGAGGTTCGAGAGCTTTATCTGTCCAATGTTAGACAGACAAAATTCAATTCGGCAGGCATGATACTGCTTCTGTAATAATCCACAATCCTCATACGATTGCTTTTAAATATGCTGGAGGCGAAATGACATCGGGAAAGCCACGTAAGCTGACAAAAGGACTCTTTCCAGCCGCGCTACCGCCTGGGACGATCGTCGATTATTTGCCGGGCAAGACCATTTTCTCACAAGGGGACAAGTGCAGTGCGGTGCATTACATCAGACAAGGCGTGGTGAAACTCGTTCTGGTTTCGAAACGCGGTAGAAGCGGAGTGCTGGGGTTCCTTGGAAGAGGGGATTTCTTTGGCGAAGCTTGTATTGGCGGCCATGCAAATTACGGGACGTCAGCAATCGCGGTGGTGGCCAGCTCGGTTCTGGTGATCGACCGGAAAAAGATGATACAAATAATCGAAGAAGAGCCGCACGTTTGCACACAATTCATCAACTATCTGTTGTCGCGCAATCACCGTATCGAGCAGGATCTGATCGATCACTTGTTTAACTCGAGCGAAAAGCGGCTGGCTCGCGTGCTCTTGTTGCTCATGGAATACGAAAGAGGGAACGAAAACCTCTCCATCATACAGAGAGTGAATCAGGACACGCTGGCGGAAATGGTGGGGACAACGCGGCCGCGTGTGAATTTCTTCATGAATAAATTCAGAAAATTGGGGTACATCCACTACACGCACAACGGCGGGCTGGAAGTCTATAAATCGCTGTCAAAGGTACTGCAATAGCAGCACTGGCGGTGCCAGTCCCGAGGTGTACTGAATTCGGCTAGATGGTCTTTTCGCGGAAAACCTCGCGAGGCGCTTATTGAGTCGAGGTAGCTTTTTGATTTTTGACCTGCAGCTCGTTTACAACCTGCTGAACGTTGGGAACTCCAGCGGCAAGTTTTTCCACTTGGGCGCGCTTGGTCTGCGAATTCACTTCTCCGGTTAGCGTGACTACGCCATTTTTCACGTCGTACTTTACGTCCTTCTTATATCGGTTCTGAACCAGGGCCGCATCCAGATTTTCCTCGATACCTTTGTCAAGGTCTGAGTTGACTGTCTTCGTATCGCTGGCAGCCGGCCCTGGGGGAACCACGGCAATCTCGTCCGCGACTACTTGGGATCCGGCGATGGATTTCGCAATCGACTCTGCCTGAGACTTGTCGCTGTCGGAGGCCACTTGTCCGGTTAAGGTGACTACGCCCTTGTCCCGGTCCTGGGCAACCTTGACATCGCGCAGGCTGGCTTGGTCCAGAGATTTCCGAATGCTGTCCGTAACATCAGGAGACTTCCTGGCCCCGTCGGAACATCCCATCAGGCAGGCGGCCGCCGCGACAACCGTAAGGAACTTTGCGAGAGATTTTGATTTCATTTGTTCTCCTTAGAAATTATTCCAGCACGCAAGACATCACACCGTCAGCTTTCATCGCGCGCGGTAACAATGCGCGCTAAAGAAGGATGCCTCAATCGGGGACATACCCTAGAAACCCATCTAGCTTTGGGTAGCAACGTGGGGACGCGGACGCTCAACGTTCTCGAAGCGCGTGAAGTTGTCAAGAACGCTCACTTCGTTCGCACGAGAATCAGCGGCGCCAAATTGTCCGTGCGATATGGTCCGTACGGCGGCCGACAAAGCTAGCGTCTGGATTTCTTGCGAGTGGTGCGCTTGCGGCCTTTTGCCTTGGCTGCGCGCTTTGACTTTTTCGCCGGACGCTTTCGTTTTGCAGCCTTAGCGCTCGGACGGCGCTTGCGAGTCGCCGCTTTTCGCCGAGATGGCTTCGATACGGCGTTCACCTTGGCGGCGACAGTGCCAAGCGTGGAACCTATCGACCGCGCTACACTTGTGAGGATGTCTTCTTGTTTATCGAGGAAACCTTCTACTTTGTCGCCGGGAGCGTCATTCATTAGATCTCCTATGTAACTACTAACGTGCGATTTGCATTCGAGATTAAGCGCTTGGGACAAAAAGCAAGTCCGGCGGTTACTACTTTGAGCCTGTCTCAGAACCGATTTTCGGTACATCTACGCCCAGAGCCGTGGCCAAAGCGATTTGATGATCTTGTTCGTCGAGGAGGATATCGCGAATATGTTCAGCCATTGAAAATTCGCCGAGCGCTTCGCATTGACGAACCCGGTCGCGATAGTTGCGAATAGTTACAGTCTCGTTCTCAAGGTCGAACTTGAGCATGTCCCGAGCTTTTTCGGATGTACGCACGGTCTTGGGCTGAGTGGTAGGCATGCCGCCAAGATAGTCAATTTGATTTGAAATGACCAACGCATGTGCTAGCTCTTCGGCGGCGTGCTTCTCGAGTTCGCCCGCGATGTTCATGTATTCGGCGCCCTTCAAAACCTGGGAATAAATTACGTAGGAAATGATGGCCTGGTATTCGCGCGCCAGATCTTCATTCAAAACATCGATTAGTTCTTTCCGCGTCAAATTCTTAGGGCTGTGCGAAGCTGCCTCTTCCTTCATTTCGATCTCCCTCTCAAGGAAGCTTCGTGCGCCGATTCAATCCGGCACCATCGATTTGGCCTCCGTTGCACCGCTTACTTTAGAGGCCAAAAGCCGGTACGTCAAATCCGTTGGGCGAGCAGGGCTCGCGGCACATGCAATAAACCGGTCGAGAGAAGGACCGCTCCACCCTTCTCCCGAGCGGGGTGAATCTGATTTACGCAGACGCTTTCTTGGCTTCGCGATAGGCGCGCTGGCCTTCATCAGCGGCATCTTTCACATAGCCGGTGGCATCGTCGACATTCTTTTTCACGTAGTCGGTGGCGTCGTCCACACTCCTCTGAGCGCGGCGAACCCATTTCCGACCTGTGGACACGGCCCCGTCGAGAGTATCCTGCGCACCACCCGCTATCTGATCGCGTGTGTCTTCGCCAGATTGCGGCGCAAACAAAATCCCCAGTGCCGCACCGACACCAATGCCGATAACGAACGCCGAAGCGGTTTCCTGCCAACGTAGCTTTCTCATAAAACCTCCGTTTATGTTGTTTTCCGCAAATCGAAGTACGGCTGAACCTAGTATCGGTTTAATCAGTCCAAACCTTTACGGTAAGGATATAGGGTACGGTTGCGGCCGATCTAAAGCTATACAATAAATGACGTAGATTGGCCGCTGAGGAGTGGTATTCCTGCTGTCAGATTATGTTCGCCGAACGACTAGACATGTAATGTCATCGTGCTGAGGGGCACCCCCAACGAACTCATCTAGCTTTCTCATGACGGCAGCCAGGGTAAGCGCCGCGCGTTCCTCTGGGGGTTGTGCCACCAATGCCAGCAATCGGTCTTCTCCAAATTCCTTTCCATCTTCGTCACGAGCTTCTGTGACGCCATCGGTATAGATAACGAGGATGTCGCCGACTCCGAGGATGGTTCGGCCAGTCTCATATTTTTCATTCAATTCGATCCCCAAGGGAATGCTTTCAGACTTCAATCGTTCGATTGTGCCGTCCTGGTGTCTTAGCATCGGAGGGTTGTGGCCGGCGCAAAGATAGTTCAAACCGCCAGTAATGGGATCAAGCTCTGCAAGGAATGCCGTGGTAAAGCGGCGGCCATTCATATTATTGGAGCAGGCTTGCCGGTTCAATCCAACTACCAGGTCTGAAAGCGTGCCGCGCGAACCGGCCAGTGCCCGAAGACTTGCCTGAAATGTGGCCATGAGCATGGCCGCCGGAACGCTTTTGCCGGCAACGTCCGCTACTGCGACCAAGAGAGGGCCGTCAACCGCACGGCGAAAAGCGTCGTAGTAGTCGCCAGCGACCGTCTTGGCAGGCCTTGTTGCGAACGCCATATCGACCCCGGCCACGTCAGGAGGAACGCGCGGGACCAACCAGCGTTGGATTTCCCGTGCGATTTCAATGTCTCTCTGCATGGAGATGTGATCGCCAAGGACCATCACAAGGAGAACTAATAGACCAACGAAAGCCAGCAGAAGTTCAACCTCTCTGGTGAAAATCAGAAACTCGAATCCGACCAAGGACAAAGTTGCGAGAATGACCGTGAGGAGCAAAAAAATGCGTCGTGGAGGCGATAGCTTTTTTAGGATACTGGAGCAAATCGCCGCAAATATCTTGAACGGTTGTTTCCAAGATTTTTGCTGATCCTTTCGCTGGTCGACATCCTGCCTAAAAGGCCGCGCGCTGGCCTCCGCCTCGGCTTTGAATTGGCTCCAGAGATCTTCGATCTCCATGCCGGCGGAAATTCGGCGCCATCCATCCTGTGAACGCCAGACTACACGTCTAATTTGGGATTTAACGTTGTGGGCGGACTGGCGAATCTTGGCAAGCTTGGGTGCGAGAACTATCCGCAAATCACTGCGCAATTCCGTGGGTGATGTGTGCACAGTTCAGCATACGCCAGGATGCTACGCAAACAGATAAGGTGTTCCTCGTATTGTGGGGCTAGAAAGAACCTAGCCATTTTGGTACACGCTGGATGCGTCGGAAGCAGGTGAAAGTCCAATCGAGTAGAAGCTTCTAAGACAGCGAAAAAAATCAATGGTATGGTTCTCGTTGTCGGATGTAACCCCCTGCCAACTAACCACTTACGCCCAATTTGTCTTGGCCAGTGAAATGCAAGTGTGAAGATGTTGGTCGCCGGGATCAAGGTAAGACGTGTATTGGCAAACCTGAAGCGCAAACTCACAGTTCAGCGCATCCGGGCGATTAAATTCTTCACGGGTCGAACTTGGGAGAAAGAAGCAATGGCGGCCGCAAGCCCAGCAATAAAAGAGCCTAATTGGAGCGAGCGATTTAAGGCGCTTAAGAATATTCCTCCGGTGTTGCACATCGTTTGGGACGCCGCTCCAGTGATAGTGCTATGCAATCTTTTTTTCCGCTTAGTCGCAGCCTTGATTCCTCTGTCGATGCTGGCGGTTACGAAGTTCATCATCGACTCGGTTAACAATCATCAGAAACAAATGCCGCTGCCCCACCTATTTTGGTGGATGGTTCTTCTGGAGTTCGTTCTCGCTGTTCTGGCGACTTGCATGATGCGCGTAGTCGAGTTCTGCGATACGACTTTGGCGGATCGATTCACGCGCCATATTAGCCTTGAATTGATAAAGCACGCATCGAAACTTGATCTGATGTCGTATGAAGATCCGGTCTTTTACGACAAGCTGGAGCGAGCGCGGGTACAGAGCACCGACCGAGTTCAGATGATTCAGGTCGGCGGACGTCTGATTCAGGAATTGATTACGACAATCAGCTTGGCGGCGGCTATCTTCTTCTTCTCCAAAGTATTATTGCTGGCGCTGGTAATCTGCGTAATCCCGATATTTCTAGGCGAGACTCATTTTTCTTTCATGAATTACTCTCTGAGTTATAAACAGACGCCCGGACGGCGCGAACTGGACTACCTGCGGGTCTTGGGTGGAACCAAAGAAAGCGCGAAGGAATTAAAGCTATTCGGATTGACTCCGTTTCTTGTGGGCCGCTATTCGAATTTGGCCGACGAGCTTTATCACCAGACTTTGGATGTGTCGAAACGCCGGCTCGTTTTCGGATCCTTGCTAGCGCTGCTCGGCCTGCTGGGATTTTACGGGAGCTATACGTACGTTATCTACGCTACGGTAATCGGTTTGATGACTGTAGGACGAATGGTTTATCTCTTTGGGGCCATCGCCGGGGCGAGCGGAAACCTGCAATCGCTTTTCACTACTTTCTCGAGCATTACGAATCAAGCTCTGTTTATGACCGATTTGCTGGAATTCTTCTCCGTGAAACCGAAAATCGTGTCCAAGGTTTCCGCGTTGGCGGCCCCCAAACCCATTCGCACAGGTTTCGAATTCAGGAATGTTTCATTCAAGTATCCAGGAAGTTCCCGGATGGTGCTTGAAAATGTGAATTTCAAGCTGGGACCTTCAGAGCGCATTGCGATTGTGGGAGAGAACGGTCAAGGCAAAACAACGATCGTAAAGCTGCTCACTCGTTTGTACGAGCCGACGGAAGGCCAGATTCTTCTGGACGGAAAAGACTTGCGCGAATACGACCTCGAAAGCCTGTGGAAAGAAATCGGAGTCATCTTCCAGGATTTCATGCGTTATGAGATGACCGCCGCGGAGAACATTGCCGTCGGGCGTATCGAAGACCTCGATAATCAATTTCGCATCCGCGCGGCGGCGAACAAGAGCCTGGCGGAACATACTATACGCAGACTGCCGAAGGGCTTCGATCAAGTGCTGGGCTGCCGCTTCGAAGGCGGTATGGATCTTTCAGGAGGCGAATGGCAAAAGATAGCGCTTGCGCGCGCATATCTACGGGACGCGCAACTCCTGATTCTGGACGAGCCGACCGCGGCGCTGGACGCCCGATCGGAACATGAAGTCTTTCAGCGCTTCGCGGAATTGACCAAGGGAAAAATGTCCTTGTTGATTTCCCATCGATTCTCTACCGTGCGAATGGCCGATCGCGTTCTGGTCTTAGCCGATGGCAAGATTGCGGAAGAGGGCCGCCACGAGCAACTGTTGAAGGATGGCGGCCAATACGCGGAGATGTTCGAGTTACAAGCCGCTAATTACCGGTAAGGACGAATTCTTCGCAAAATTACCGCACTCTCACTGGCGTTGTCCCGCGCGCGAGTGCATTTCAACCGTTTCCTGAGGCGAAGCAGGTTTGTAGGACTTGAACCCTGCTCGTTCCATACCGCGTTGCGCTTCCGGATTTTTCATAAAAGTATCCCAGACAAAAGCAGTCCGCGCGTTCTCCGACATCACCATGCTGATCCCCGAGTCAATCCCGACGATATCGCTGTCGTACCAGTTCGTGCGCGGATTGAAGGCATCGACAAAGCCGTAACGGCTCCAGGTTCCTGCGCCGTAGCGATATTGAATGGTGCGGAGGACGCGCATCACAGGCCCGGGCAAAAACGGGAGCGAGCCCGCAGAAGCGCAGGGCACGACGGTTCCATCAATCGGTCCGGTAGAGGGAGGGCCGCCCCACACTTCGTAGCCGTGTTCGGAGTCGGAAGCAGTGATACCCCAAAGGTTGTCGCTGTAGTCGGGAAATTTGTTAGCCAGACCCAAGCAGAATCGCCGGTGCACATCCGTGGCGAGAATCGAATTCTGAAAATAATCGGCGTACTTGTCGCGCTTGCCGCGGAAATCAAACCAGGCTTGGGAATATTGGTGAACGAAAAGTGGAGCGTAGGAACCGATGTAATGAATACCGTCGAATTCAAAGGTGGTTCTTTTCCACGCGTCCCAGGCTTGTTCCGGAAGCGGGTGGGAAGAAGAACCCAGGCCCAGAAGGTACATCATCATCATTTCGCTGTAACTATCCCAGCGATACTGCAGGAATCCGCCTTCGGGAGTCCATCCGTGCGGAAGAATACGAGTGTCTTCGGAGAGCCAGGTCCAATCGACGCGGTTGAAAATTTCGTGCGCGAGCTGATTGATCTCGGAATGCTCGAAATATTGCCGGCAAGTGAGAATTCCGCAAAGCAGAATGGAAGTATCGACGGACGAGACTTCCGATTGCCATAATCTTTCACCCGTGCTGATGTTGGCCCAGTGATAGTAAAACCCTCGCTCGTGGGGCATTTTCTTCCATAGAAAACGCAAGGCCGCCAAGGCTCGGTCGCGCGCCTGCGCGTAGGAAATGTAGCCACGTTTTTCACCGATGCAAAGAGCGGTCAGTCCGAAACCTGTGGCTGCGATGCTGCCCAGAACGCTTTTGTCCGAGCTGCGAACGTTGCACCTGTCCTTCACGATCCCGGTCTTTGGATCGCACTGTTCCCAGAAATACTGAAAATTGGCGTTTTCCATCTGCTCGAGAAAGGTATCGTCTCCGGGGGACAAATAGGTGGCAGGAGGAAGCTCCGATAGCTGCACGATGGGGGCAACGTTCGGAACAACTTTTGGGGCAACTTTTGATTTCTGAGCCGCGCTTTGTGCGCCGGATAGAAAGGACGATCTCCGCCCGGGGGCGGGGAAGCATGCAGCTAAGCACGCGAGCTGGCGGAACAGCCCTCGGCGGGAAAGGCCCCCTCCGATATGTGTACGGTCCACAGTTCAATTTTAGACAAAAATTGAAGATGGAAGAAAATCTGCGGCGGATTTATTTCCATCCCGACAGGGCGTAGATCACAGCGCGAAGCGTTAGCCGCCGGTCAGGCCTAGGCGCCAGCGGCTTTCGATCTCGCTTCAGAAAACAGCGAGATCATTTCGCGGTTGAACGCAGGGATGTCGGAAGGCTGGCGGCTTGAGACCCAGTTGCGGTCTCGGATCACCTCTTCATCCTTCCAGTTTCCGCCGGCATTGCGGATATCATCCTGGATTGTGTGGTAGCTGGTAAGAGTGCGGCCTTTTACGAGCCCGGCAGAGACCAGAAGCCACGGCGCGTGGCAAATCACGGCGATCGGCTTTTTCGCCTGATCGATCTTGCGTATGAAGTCCTGCGCTTTTTTTTCAGCGCGCAAGAAGTCGGCGTTCAACGCGCCTCCGGGCAGAAGAACCGCGTCAAATTGATCGGGGTCAGCTTTGTCGAGAGTCATGTCTACATCGACCTTATCCCCTTTTTCGTCGTGAACAAATCCCTGGATTTTTCCGGACTTTGGAGCGATTACGAGCGTCTTCGCTCCAGACTCTTCCAGGGCTTTGCGGGGCTTCTCCAGTTCGGCCTGCTCGAACCCGTCACTGGCTAGAATTGCGACTCGCAGTTGTGCCAATTTCTTTTCTGACATACGGCCTCCATAAGCTTCGTTGGAAATCGTTTCGCCTAGTAGAGTTTGCGTTGACGTAGCCGCTTGCTAGCGTGGCACATCCTGAACTTCCTGCGCGGGCAGGTCTTCGGGACGGCGTGGGATATCCGGGTCCGGGTGATCGTGGCGCCGGGGATCTGGCGGGTCGATAACTTCAGGCACGCGATCGCCGTGTTTCCGTCCAGGTTCATCTATTGGATCACGTCTTGGTTCCGTTTTTTGATTGCCATCTCGTATGGGCACTGTAGTTCTCCTTGGCTCCGATTTCTGCCCACAGTATGGATGGAGCGAACTGGCCCTCTCTATCCGGCAGACGCTGTAAGGATTGGTGGAATTGTATGTAGTGGCCTGAGCGCTGCGAGGCGACTAAGTCCTTCCAGTCCAATTAGGAAGAGGAGAGGGGCCACTCTCTCAGCATCAGGGGGAGACTCGAATGGCCCCTTCAGGGGTAAGATCTGAAAGCATCGAATCTTGCACGTAATCTACGCAAAACGGAAAATGCATACTATCGGTAATGGCGTGTAAATAGAGAGCGGAATCACTGTACGTTCACTTAGTTGCCAAGTAGCAACGAGACATGTAAAGAGGCGACCACTCGATGGAGCGCGTTGTGGGGGTTCTCAGTTCCGTCGCGAATGGACCCAATCGCAGGGAACAGGCGTTGGCCACCGCTAACTGTCTTGAAACAAGCACGTTAGAGCTTACAGTGAACCAAGAGTTTTCATACCTTGTTGCATGTATTGTGATTTTGACTCGGCGACGCTACAACCTACTAGTTAATCGGCAAGTCTGTTTAGCACTAACTTCGAACCTTGAGGAGGCATTATGCTACGGTGGGCGTTGATATTCTTCGTGGTTGCGCTGATTGCGGCAGTGTTTGGTTTCCTAGGGATCGCAGCCGCGGCGGTGGGGATTGCTAGAATTCTGTTCTTTATTTTTCTGGTACTGTTTCTGGTTTCTCTTGTCGGTGGACTTTTGCGGAGAGCCTGATCGAGCGCTGACGATGGTCTGAGGGCACGTCGAGGAGCATCAATGAAGACTTTGCCCGTGATTGGGCTGATTTTGATCGTCCTTGGGATAATTTCTTTTGCCTACCAGGGAATCAATTACACAACGCATAAGAAGATCGTGGATATCGGTCCGATTCAAGCGAGTACAACGGAACACAAGACGATTCCGCTCCCTCCGATTCTCGGAGGCTTGGCGCTCGTTGGCGGAATCATTCTGCTGGTTGCAGGGAAAAATGAATAGATAAGGAAAGGTCGATAGACTGAGACCTTTCGGGTTTTCGCTACGCGCTTCTTTGAACTATTGAGCTGCGGGCCGGTTGTAGTTTGGATACTCCGGCTTATGCGGTTCGGGCACGGGATTCTTCGCTAGTTCATCCAGCGCTAGGCTCACGGCTTTTTCAAGCTGCGGGTCGTGACCTTCGCTCACCGGTTTAGGTTCCATGTCAACTTCGTAGTCCGGCGGCACGCCGTGGTTTTCCACGTCCCACTGACCTTGGGGATTGAAGAAACCAAAGCTGGGTGAAGTGACTTGGCCGCCGTCCATTAATGTTGGGATGCCGCCGATTCCGACAAGTCCGCCCCACGTACGCTTGCCAACCAATGGGCCCAACTTCGCTTCGCGGAAATACCAAGGCATCGCGTCGCCGCCGGAGCCGGCGTATTCATTGATGATCATGACCTTGGGTCCAAGAATTGCGGCTTGCGGAGTGCGGTAAATTGCGCCGTAGCGTGGAGCCCACCAGCTCATCAAGGTACGCTGCATTGCGTTGATGATGTAGTCGGCCGCTTGGCCGCCGCCGTTGAAACGCTCGTCTATGACGGCGCCCTGCTTGTCGAGCTGTGCGAAGTAATAGCGGTTGAAGTTCGTCAGACCGCCCAACCCGGTGTCCGGCAGATAAACGTAGGCCAACTTTCCGCCGCTTAGCTCCTGCACCTTGCGACGGTTGGCTTCGATCCATGCGAGGTTACGCAGGCCGAGATCATCGCCGATAGGCGTCACCGTGACGTCGTGCGCATCTTTGCCGTTTGCATCCGCGGCGATCTTCAGCACCACTTGCGTTCCGGCAGTGCCTTCCAGCAAACGCTGAATGTCATCGGAGCCGCTCAAGTCCTGACCTCCGACGGCCAGGATGAAATCTCCCTCTGCGATTTTCACTCCCGGCTCGGCTAGCGGCGCGTGAGCCTGCGGATTCCAATGCTCGCCGGTGTAGATGCGCTTTATGCAGTAGCGCCCATTGACGATTTCGTAGTCTGCTCCCAGCAAACCGCCGGGCACGCGATTCGGGCGCGGGATCGTACCTCCAAAGCCGCGCAGATGGCCGATGGAGAAAGCTCCGAGCATTTCCTGAAAGAGATAGTTCAGATCGCTGCGCGAGCCGACTTCGTCCAGATACGGCTTGAACTTCGCTTCATCCGCAACGGTGTTCACGCCGTGATAGTGCGGATCGTAGAAAAAGCTGCGCTCGATTTGCCATATCTCGTGAAACATCTGCCGCCATTCGGCGCGCGGATCCACGCGGACTTCCATTTTGGAGAGATCCAGCCTGCCTTCGCCGGCTTTGACCGGCGCATCGGCGGGAACTATGACAAATACGCGAGCGGGACCGATGGCTGCTTGCGCGGCTCCAGAATCACCTTGTGCCATTTCCAGGAGCATTTTGTTTCCGTCGAATGAAAGGTCAAACCCTGCGATGTGTTCGGCGAGCTTCTCGGGTTTTTTGGTCTTCAGATCGTAACGCGTCAGCGTCAGCCCGCCGGCTCCGTCGAATCTTCCGCCACCTTCAAGCAGGTAAAGGATGCCTTCTTTACCCGTTGCCAGACCTGCGTAACCGCCCGGAGGCAGAGGAAGCGCGACGGTGCGGTTTTCCAAACCGTCGAGATCGATTCTCACCGGCTTCGGTTTCTCAGCAGGCTTTTCTGTTTTGTCCGATTTGGCTGTCTCATCCGATTTCTTCGCGGAGTCGGATTTGTCTTTATCTTTATCGGCGTGCTCGTCGCCGGAGTCCTTCTTGTCCTTTGCGTCGGGTTTCTTCTCGTCTTCAGCTTGTGGTGCAACGGGAGAAGCCGTATCCGATGCGAGCGCAAGCCCGTAGACGCTGCGCGTCACGTTGAAGGCGTCGCTACTCATATCCAGGCCACTAGTCGTGGTGCCGTAATTCGTGCTTTCGGTGAAGTAGAGATACTTTCCGCCACGGTCAAACGCAGGGAGACGAACGTCGCTCATGCCGTCGGTGACTTGCGTGCCTTTTCCTGAATCGACGGAGTACAAGAATAGTGCGTGAAAGCGGTTGGCAACTGTCTGAGTGTAGGCGAGCCATTTGGAATCGGGCGACCAGGACGCCTCGTAGTCTGAGTCGTCAACAACCGCTTTACCGATGACTGTGGCCTTGCCGGTCACTGTGTCCAGCAGCCAGATTTCCGTCTTGTTATCGTGAAAGGCGATCAGCTTTGAATCCGGCGACCATGTGGGTTGGAAATAAAATGTTGCGTCGTTCGCCAGCGGAAATTTCTTCACTTCGCCAGCGCCGCTCTGGTTGCTCACGTGCAACGCATACTGGCCAGACTCGTCGGAGAAATACGCAATGCTTTGCCCGTCGGGCGACCACGCCGGATCGCGCTCCATGACTCCCGGAGTATTGGTAATGTCCCGCGTCGTGCTTTCTTTTGCGGGTACAGTGAGGATATCGCCATGGGCTTCAAAGACCGCGCGGACGCCGGTGGGCGAGATGCCGTAGCTTTGGATGTCGCGATCCGCCGGCGAAATCCGCGCGCGAACATCGGGTAGGTCCGCGCTCACGTCCACACTGATCTGGTTTGTCTTGCCGCTGGCCATGTCGTACAGAAAAAGTTCGCCGAAGCGGTCGTAAACGATGCCGCCAGTTCCTGCGCTCGCCGAACGAATATCCGCACCGTTATTCTTAACTGCTTCCGTTACAGACTTCGTTGCGGGATCAAAGCGGAACAGAGATACAGGGCCATTGCGGTCGGAAAGAAAATAGACTTGCTTGTCGACCCAAAGAGGATTGAAGTCGTTCGAACGCTCGCGCGGAATTTTTATTATCTCCAGCGTAGCCATGTCGGCTATCCATACCGAGCTAGCCAGGCCGCCGCGGTAGTTTCTCCAGGCGACGTAGGCCGAATAATTAAATGGCGACGCGCCGCCCACAGGCGAGTAAGCAAAATATTTCCCGTCAGCGGAGAACTTGCCGGAGTAGGCCATGGGCAACGGCAGTGCGGTTGGCAGCCCACCATTCACGGAGACCTTGAAGAGCTTCGCATAACGGGGACTTCCGCTTTCGCGATTCGATCGAAAGATCACGAATTTGCCATCCGGAGTCCAACCAACGGCGGAATCCGCGCCCGGATGATAGGTAAGGCGCTTCGGGACTCCGCCAGTTGCCGGGACGATGAAGACGTCTGTGTTGCCGTCATATTCGCCCGTGAACGCGATCGTGTTGCCATCGGGCGAGAAAACCGGGTCGGTCTCAATGCCGGTTCCGGTTGTGAGGCGAGAGGCGCGGCCGCCGCTGCGGTCCACGGTCCACAAATCGCCGGCGTAAGAAAAGACAATCAGGCTACCGTTGAACGTCGGCCGCTGCAGCAACGGGTGCGAAGCCTGAGCAGCAATGATAGTTGGGCAAAGTGCGGCGAAAATCACGGCGAAAAGTAGGCGAATCAAGCGCATCTCATCTGCCTCCGTAGAAATAGCCGCGTAATAATATGCCAGTTCGGAGGGTATTTGCTTGAGATTCAGAAAGACCGTAGAAATGCAGAGTCAACAGGGTTTAGTTGAGTCCGCAGGCGACGCCGGGCATAATTCCGCAAAATCGGTGAAACGATTTACGCGTATTCGACACTATAATCGGATGCGTTTTTCTCACTCCATTTCGCCCACCGTCCGCGCGCATAGCAGACGCATAGCTATGAAAAGAATAGCCGCACCTGTGCTGCCGCTGGAAAATGGCCGCAGCACGCCACCGCCAGTGCTACACTCATCGCCACCCATCGGTGCGCGAGGCAAGTACTTGCAATTTCACTCCTTTGACGAATCCTACGTCACGCGTTTGCGTGCCGGAGACTTCCGCACGCAAGAGCACTTTGGCGCATACTTCAGCACGCTGATCCAATTGAAATTGCGCTCTCGGCTGCGGTCGCGCGAAGCGATTGAGGACGTACGTCAGGAAACCTTTGTCCGATTTTATGCCGCTCTGCGCGAGGGCAAAATCCTTCACCCGGAGCGCCTGGGATCGTTTGTGAACTCGGTTTGCAACAATGTTCTGCTGGAGCACTATCGCGCGAGCGCGCGTCACGGTGCCCGCGATGATGAGGACGATAACGAACAGAAAGAGCTTCCGGGTAATGCTGCGGATCTGCTGGGCGTTCTTGCGTCCAAAGAAACAGAAAAGAAAGTGCGTGAGATTCTGCAGCAGCTTCCAGAACGAGACAGGCGATTGCTGCGCGAGATTTTCCTGGAAGAGCGCGACAAGGACGAGGTGTGCCGCGAACTCGGCGTGGACCGGGATTATCTCCGCGTGCTGCTCCACCGCGCCAAGAAATCCTTTAAGTCACTGTTTTTAAGCAGCTTGGGAGAAAGCGCACAAGAGTTTAACTCAGCCTGATGTCTGTGAAACGCTAGGCCGCGCTAACGCACTATTAATTGAGAGGAGTATGTCCCTTATGGACCACGATGTGGTCGTTGGTCAAAAAATGACGGAAAGATATCTTCTCAATGAGCTTGATCCCGAGATGCGCGACGAATTCGAGGAGCATTTTTTCGACTGCCCGGTTTGCGCGCTGGACGTTCGTGCCGGCGCGATGTTCGTGGAGCAAAGCAGGGCTATCTTGGCGGAGAAGCCGATCGAGGTCTCAGTTCCTCCTCTGGCGCGAGTGGTAAAACCTGGATGGTTTGGCTGGTTGCGTCCGGCATTTGCCGTTCCTGTGATCGCGCTTTTGCTGGCGGTCATCGGATACCAAAATCTGGTGACGTATTCACGCTCGGCGAAGTCGGTGAATGGCGCGGGTGTCGTGCCCTATGCCTTGGTGAACATCGGCACGTGGGGATCCGAAGCGCCGGTGATTAGCGCGCGATCGGGGGAAGGTTTTGTCCTTATTCCGAGGATTCCGCCGGAGGGCGGCTATTTGTATTACTCGGCCAATTTATATAATCCAGCGGGAATCCTAGAATGGTCGGGCACGATTCCGGCAACACCTGCACAGGACCGGTGGTCGGTTCAGGTGCCTGGAATGGATCGGGCAGCGGGCCGCTACACTCTAAGTGTGCGCGGAGTCACTGCCGAGGGCGAAAGTAAAGACGTAGGTCGGGCCTCGTTCGAATTGCAAATTCTGAAATAAGCTCAACTGGGAGGAGCTAAACATGGCGACAATGGCAAGACCAATCGTAACGGGCCAGGAAAAACCATCGCATAGGTACCATGCCGTAGCGGATGTTCTTAGCGGGCATTTACGGCAGCCGGTAGACCAGGAAATCAACCAACAAGCGCCGGTGAAATTGAATGATCTGCGGGGCGGGCATTTCTTTCAACGCTCCGAGCGCTACAGCCTCGAGGGACTCATTTCATTCAGGTCGGGCTATTCACACGTTTCCGGCAATCGGAGTTTGAAGAATCACGGATGGGTTACGCTGGCGACGTCTGTTCTCGAAGGGCTGAATGTACTGGATGTGATCACGGCCGATCGCGTGGTCGCGCAGGTTTCCACGGAACATCCCCTGATAGATGGCCACACACCGTACGTGACATTTCTGGGTACGCACTTTGAAAATTTGCGCGTCGGCGGTTACAAAGTGGAAGTGGAACTCGATCTCGGGATTTGTGGTGAGAAACCGCAAGGCGATAAGCTGTACACTTCGGACCTGGGTTTCCTGGATCGCGTAGAGCGGCAGTGTGCCGGCATCGCTCGTGCGCCCGGCCTTCCCAGCGCGGTTCAGACTGAGTACGATACTGACCTCAAAACTATCGACGAACTGAAAGCGCGGGGCGGAGAGAAGGTTAATGGATCCGGCAAAAACGGTTCCGGTCCCAAGGTCGTATGCTCGCTGGTGAAGAGTATCGGGCCGATCCCGATTCCCGGGGTGAAATCGTTCGGGAACGTGCTGGAGATCCCGGGCTTCGGCATCGTGTCGCTGGCGGAACTCAGAGTCGGCGAGAAGATTTACGAGCCCTCGGACAGGCCCAGCAATTATTTCGATGTGACCATGCTCAGGCTGGAAATGGGCTGCATCGGAGACGGAACAGCCAGTGCAGCGAACGCGGCGACCAACGGGCACCATCAGCCCTAAGATTGGTTTCGGTTCTGCTTTTAGTCGCGGCGGGGGTGGGCTCGTGCGGGTATAGTTATCGTTCCCCGCAAGTGATTTTTGATCACGCCTCCCAAGCTTTTTTGCACGGAGAGCTGGAACAGAGTCGGGACGAAGCATCTCGCGCGTACCAACACTTTCAGAATTCGAACCGGGAATGGGCCTGGAAATTCCTAATTCTCGAAGCGAAAGCGACGTTTTACCTTGGACACTTCGAAGAGGTATTGACACTTCTCGACTCTCGGCCGCTACCTTCCGATCGACCAGATCTGGCAATCCCTGTCTTAACGCTCGCCGCGGTGGCCAACGTTGATCTTCACCACTTTTCCGATGCGCAACGCTTGCTGAGTGACGCGGAGAAGCGCTGCAGCGTTGCTGCTGTTGACAGTTGTGGCGACGTGCTTCAGGCCCGTGGAGTAATGGCCATCGAGCAAGATCAGCCGGCTTCCGGGGAAAAGATGCATGAACTCAGTCTGGAGTTTGCGCGTTCCCATCATGACCGATATCTGGAATCCACCTCGCTCCTCAACTTGGGGGATGAATCTCTTAGTGAAGGGCGCTTCGACGAAGCTATTGATCGCTCGCAGGCAGCATACAAGGTCGCCAAGGATATCGGGGCTAGAATTCCTGAACTTGGGGCGCAAGGGAATATGGGGTGGGCATATTACAGGCTCGGCGATTCCGAAAAGGCCTTGCAACTGTCGACCGAATCACTAGAAGCGGCTACTCAGTGCGGATATATTTACGAGAGGGAAAACGAACTCACAAACATCGGCTACATCCAAATGGACGAGCAGAAGTTCGATCTAGCCGGACAATCGTTTCGTGAGGCGCTGGACCTCGCGGAAGGAATTAAAGCTCAACAGGACATCTATAACGCACTACGCGTGCTCGCGCGGCTTGCGATGCAGACGGACGATTTAGACAAGGCAAGCGAGTACGCGGCGCGAGCTTTGAACATGGCACAAAGAAGTGGAAATCATGCGGATGAACTATATCCATTGCTGGTTCAGGGTCAGATCGCGGCCCGCCGAGGCGAGTCGACCGTCGCGCAGCAGACCTTAGAGGCGGTCGAGAAGGACAAGTTCTGCCCCCCTTTTCTGAAGTGGGAGGCGGAGCACTCGCTGGCGCGGCTCTATGAAGACGAAGATCGGATAAATTCTGCTGATCGTGAATATCGCGCGGCGCTCGCTACGTTCGAAGAGGCTCGCGATGCGGTGAACCCTGGGGAGTTCCAGCTTTCTTTCCTCACCAACGCCTCGCGCATCTACGACGATTACGTTCATTTTCTGATAATGCGCGGGAAGACGGATGAAGCTCTGCGTTGGGCCGATTACAGCCGAGCCCGCACACTGGCTGAGGGATTGGGATTGTTGGCGAATGGACCTAACAGTGGAGCTCCTCCACTGAGTGCTCGGGAAATCGCGCGACAAGCGAATGGGACAATTCTGTTTTATTGGCTTGGCGAGAAGCAGTCTTATCTTTGGGCGATCACTTCGCGGAAAACCAATCTCTTTGTGCTGCCGCCGGCATCGACGGTCGAAGCGAACGTCGAACGCTATCGTGGAGTTCTCGGGGGGCCTGAAAACGCTCTCGAACCGGCTGAGGGCGATGGGCAATCGCTTTATCGCATGCTGATCGCACCGGCCGAATCGTCGTTTCAAAAAGGGTCTGAGATATTTGTGGTCCCGGATCGTAGCCTTAACAATCTGAATTTCGAAACTCTGGTTGTTTCTGACTCAAAGTTGTCTGAACCCGGTCCTTCGAAACCGAAGCTACACTATTGGATTGAAGACGTGACGATTGCGAATGCGAGCTCGTTACGCGTTCTCGGAGCGGTTAGTACGAATAGTGGCAGATACAAAGAGAAGCGCCAACGCAACTTGCTTCTCATTGGGAATAGTATTGCGCCGAACAGCGAATATCCCGAACTCCCTAAGGCGGGAGCCCAGATGGAAAGCGTTGCCCGACACTTCCCCGCAGCGCAGGAGCGGATACTCGCGCAGGAGCGCGCAACTCCGTCGGCATACCTGGAAAGCAATCCGGAGCGATACTCATATATACATTTTGTCGCGCACGGAACTGCCAGCCGGTTGAGCCCGCTCGACTCGGCCATTGTGCTATCAAAAGATAGCGCCGAAGATCGTCCGTTCAAGCTCTATGCTCGCGACATCATTAGCCATCCGTTGCGGGCTAACTTGGTCACGGTTTCCGCATGCTACAGCGTCGGCGAACGCTCGTACTCGGGCGAGGGCTTGGTCGGACTCTCGTGGGCTTTTCTTAGGGCCGGCGCGCAAAACGTGATCGCTGCTTTGTGGGACGTGACGGACGCTTCCACCGAACTGCTCATGGACAAGTTTTATAGCGAACTAGACAAGGGGTCGAGTGCGGCCGCCGCTCTCCGCACCGCTAAATTGTCCTTGCTCCGCGATACACAGTTTCGAAATCCCTTTTACTGGGCACCTTTTCAGCTCTACGCGCGTTTGGCTGAGGCGTCACGCTATCCAGATCGCGCGTCGCGACCTCAAGCAGCATTGGAACCGTCGACGGGGACCCTCGGTCGACCATAGTCAAGACAAAACGGAAAAACTAGATGAGAAGATCTGGCAAGGTCCCGTCGATCATGCATCCGAATCCAAAGATATAGGATCATGGTAATTAGGTTTACACTCTCGCTTTCGAAGGGTTAGGCACGGTGCTGAGAGAACAGCCACTTCGGCAGCGCCGGTTCAGTGAAAGCCCACTCCCACACATTGTGATCCACGCCGGCATATTCGGTGTAGAGCGGATGACCTCCCGCTTTGCGCCTGGCCGCGATACGTTCTCGCGATATGGACACGGGGACGGTCTGGTCGGAGTCTCCGTGGAAACACCACAGTGGCGTGTCGAGGGATTCGGTACCGTTCTCGGTGGACTCACTTCCACAGCACGGCGCCGCAGCGGCGAAAAAGTTGGGACGTCCCGCGATTATGTTCCACACTCCCGCGCCACCCATGGATTGGCCTGTCACATAAATTCGCCGGCCATCGATGGGAAATTCGCGGCGGAGCGCGTCGATCACTTCCAGGGCCACGCGCGAGCCATCGCCTAATCCCGGGATGACCTTGGCTTTGCCACTGCTCTCCTGCGTTACATCGTAGCGAGCCCATCCGCGATCGGTCTGCGGAGCGACGACGTAGCACGGAAACTTTTTCTGGTTCTCTGGCAACAGCCACACGCGCGTGCCGAAGGTATTGCCGAACTGAAGCTGTTTCAGGTTGTCGTCGCCCAGTCCGCCGCTCCCACTTAAATACATCACCAACGGAGCTTTTTCTTTCGTTTCCGGCCGGAACAAACGATAGGGCATCACCCAGTCACTTTTGAAAGTGCGCGCCTCGAACTTCTGCTCCAGCCCCTCGGATTTTTTCTTGAACGCTTCAATCAGAGCCAGCCTCTCCGGCGCGGTAGGAGTCCCAGGCGCGAGTGGAGGAGCGGCAGCGTCCTTGGCCGGTCCAGTGGAGCTATTTTGGCCGATCGGAAAATGGAAGCCTGTTCGCGCGGCAAACCAAACTCCGGCTGAGGCGGAACTCAACAAGCGAACAGCTTCTCGCCGAGTAATCATCTACGTCGTTACCTCTTGGCCTGGTTGCGATTTGACGCAAGAATTGAACGTGTAGACGATTTGACCAAAGAATTGGTAGCAGGCTATCGACAAAATATCTCGCCAACAGTGCGAAGTAAGCAAATAAGCCGGAGCTTCTCGAAAACGCGCACTGAAATAGTCAATCAGTTCGAATGCGGACACTTGGACGCCAGTGTCCCCACTTCGCCATTCAGCAGTTCGCTTCTACATTAGTCGGCGGTGCGATCGGTGGCTCATCCATGTCTCGTAGCGATGCAGGTGTACGAGTGCGCTCTTGGCCCGAAGCTGTTTTAGAAAGGCGATTTCTTCCCGAACTGAATTGCGTTCTCCGACTTGGCTCTTGCGAGCGACCAAACGAATGCCCACATCGGCCGCCTGGACCCTGGAGCGCCCGATCAAAAAATCGCCAAATGCGACTGCATCGGAAACTTGAAACTCAGACTTTCGATCCCGGTTCGTCGTCTCGATTCTCTTCTGAAGAACTGAGAGGGCCTCGCTAATTTTCTCCGGTGTAAATCGCGGCGGTTTTGAATCGGAGACTGTTTCGCCGTTCAACGTCGTAAGCCATTCCTGACTCTCCGATGCGGGCTTTACATAACCTTGTAACTGCAAGATGGCTATAACCTGTTCCGCGTCCTGCCGACCGATTTTCAGCGCATCAAGCATTTCCTGTGCCCTCCAAGTCACGGCCCCTCTCGTTTCCTTGATAAAACTCAAAACCTCAGCCACGGGAATCGAGGGTATCCGCAAAGTGCCGCCATCAGGACGCGTTCGGGCACTCGCCTCTTTTCCTGCGCGATGTGATTGGCTTTTTGTTCGAGTCATCGCAGTGAGGAAGCCAAATCCTTCCAACTCGTAGGCATTCCTCAATTATCCATTTTTACTGGAGTTGTCTCGTTCTGCTCCGGAGGGTCGTTCGAGGTCTGGGGAGGAATCGCCGGGTCCCAGAAGGGCTTCAATGATTCCGACCATCGGAAACGCATCTGTCTTCGATACGACTTTCCGAATGCCGGCGTCCAAGGCATGTTTTTCGAGTTCCGTGCTGGCGTGCTGGGTAAACAAAATAATGGGTACAGCGGGCGCAATTTCCATCATGCGCCGCGCAGTTTCTATTCCATTTATTCCCGGCATTTGAAAGTCAACTATCACAATGTTGGGGCGAGACTCTTTGAACCGTTCCACAGCATCCGAGCCATTTGCTGCCTCCGCGGACACTTCCCACTCGGGGTTCGCTTGCAACACCGTACGCAGGCTTTGCCTGACCAGATCGCTGTCATCCACTATTAGAAACCTAGTGCGCATCCGAACAGTCCTTCTATCCTTTCGCTAAAAGCTTAACGGCACCGCACATCGATGCAGTGACTGAATGCGACCGGTGCGCCGATACTATGCGCCTACAACGGCCGGGCTGGCTACGGGAAACGCCGCGGTGACAGTTGTCCCATTTTCACTCGATTGAATTTCGAGCGAGCCTCCCAGCTCTCGTGCGCGCTCCCGCATTCCGCTGAGCCCTACGCCGCGGCTTGCCCCGAGAGACATGGCAAAGCCACGTTCGCGGGGTATTCCTTTACCTTGATCGGAGACCTGAAGCATCAGCATTTTTTCGTCCGAAGGCCACATCTTGATACTTGCTGTTTTACTTCCAGAATGGCGGTAGACATTGGTCAAGCACTCTTGCACGATTCGAAAGATCGAGATTTCCACATTAGGCGGAAGCCGACCTATGTCCGGTGAGAGTTCAACGGTGACCTGTACATTGCTTCGCTCGGTGAACCCGCCTGCAAACAGCTTTATAGCGGGCAACAGGCCGATTTCATCGAGCAGAGGCGGATGAAGCAAATGCGAAATCGTGCGTATTTCCTTTGAAAGTTGTTGGACGATCTCTGTATTTTGATGCAGCGCATCTTTGGCCGTGGTGGTAAGTTTTTCTTCCTCCATGAGAGCCAATCCATTATTCATGGACAGGCTGGCCACTAATTGGCCCACACTATCGTGCAGGTCACGGGCTATGCGCCGACGCTCTTCATCCTGCATGGAGATCAGACGAGCTGAAAGACTGCGCAGATCGCGATTCAACATCTCCATCTGCCGGGTCTTACGATGCAGGTCCGCGAAGACGCTTACCTTTGCCCGCAATAACTCCGGAACGATGGGCACGGAAATGTAGTCTACTGCACCGCGCTGGTATGCCTTAAGCTGATCTAAGTCCGTGAGATGAATGGCGGAAATAAAGATTATGGCGGTTTTCTGAAATCGAGGATGCTGCCGGATCATGTCAGCCAATTCGAAACCGTCGAGTTCCGGCATGCTAACGTCCATCAGAACTACAGCGATTTCATTTTTCAGCAGTTGGTCCAGAGCTTCTCTACCGGAATGCGCTTTAAGCAGATTTTCATCCAATTCCTTGAGTATGACTTCGTAGCTGAGCAGCTTGGCAGGCTGATCATCTACCATGAGTATGTTGACTTTCTCTTGAACGCTCATCTTCGGCTGCCTCCGCGCTGCTCAGCTAATTATCCGGCGAACATGACCACCCACCAATGGAACCTATCGATGAAACCACATCCGAAGCGCCGACAGTAGCTGCTCAGTATTCACCGGCTTTGCCAAGTACTCCGACGCTCCGGCCTCCATACACTTTTCTCGATCTCCTTTCATGGCTTTGGCTGTTAACGCGACGATTGGTAAGCGTCGGAATGATGGATTTTGCCGGATTACCTGCATGGTTTCGTATCCATCCATCTCCGGCATCATGATGTCCATCAGTACAATCGCCACATCGGGAGTTGATTCAAGAGTGGCGATCGCTTCGCGGCCGGTCCCGGCTGTGAGCACGTACATCCCGCGGCGTTCCAGCACGCTGCTGAGGGCAAAAATGTTTCGTACGTCGTCATCCACTACCAGCACCTTCTTGCCCACCAGCGCTTCATCCGAATGATGCAAGCGCTCGAGCATCTTCTGTTTTTCCGGAGGAAGGTCAGTCACGACGCGATGTAGGAACAATGCAGTCTCATCGAGCAGTCTTTCCGGCGACTCAACGCCCTTGACCACCACACTTCGAGCAAGCATGTGCAGTCTGGCATCTTCTTCCGGGGACAAGTCTTTACCGGTAAACACAACCACAGGTAAGTTGCTGAGCGCCGGATCCTCGCGGAAGCGTTCCAAGACCTCGAAGCCCGACATGTCCGGCAATCGCAAGTCCAGGACCACGCAGTCGAACGATTCTTCGGTGACAGCCTCAAGAGCTTCAGAGCCAGTCGCAGCGATTTGAATATCGATATCGGCGTGTCCCAATAGTTCCCGAATACTGAGTTGCTCGCGTGGGTCGTCTTCCACTACCAGGAGCCGTTTGCGACGCGGAGCTGTGTATTCTTTAATACGATCGAATGCGGTCTCCAGCTCGTCCGGCGAGGTTGGTTTGTTTACATACGCGAATGCGCCGCTGGCCAAACCATGCTGGCGGTCCTCGTCCATGGTCAGCATTTGGACGGGAATATGACGCATCGTCGGATCTTGCTTGAAGTGGTTCAACACCGTCCATCCCAGCATATCCGGCAGGAAAACGTCGAGCGAAACAGCAGTAGGATGGAACTCACGGGCGAGTTCCAAGGCTTGAGTGCCACGAGTGGCAACCAAGACCTTAAAGCCCTTGTCGCGCGACAAATCGCGAAGCAACCGTGCATAGTGAGGATCGTCTTCCACGATCAGCAGGATGGCATCGTCCTGCTTCAAGCTGTCGCGGTCGTCGGGAATCTGCTCGATCGACCGCTCCGATGGCGCCACAGAAGAAGGCCGATTGGCCATCGAGACTGCTGAAGTCTTGGCATCTGTGGTCGCGATTGAGGTGGATGGACCGACGTACGTTTGGGGCAAGTAGAGCGTGAACGTGCTCCCCTTTCCTGGGGCGCTCCGCAATTGAATCTCTCCGCCAAGCAAGCCAGCGAGTTCACGGCTAATTGCGAGTCCAAGGCCGGTCCCGCCGTATTTGCGACTAGTGCTGGCGTCGGCTTGTTGGAACGCCTCAAAGATAAGCCGCTGTTTTTCGACCGGAATACCTATGCCGGTATCGGAAACCTCAAAAGCAACGACCGAGGCTAATTTCCCAAGAACAGGATGGTCTTCGCTCCACCCGGTCACGGCAGCGAATACGCTCAGGCGCACGCTGCCGTGTTCGGTAAATTTAAATGCGTTGGAAAGAAGATTTTTGAGGACCTGTTGCAGGCGCTTCGAGTCGGTGACCAGACTGCGAGTGAGTTTCGGATCGGTCTCTATTTCAAATCCAAGGTTACGGCCCTCCGCTTCGTGGCGAAACGGTCGCGCGATCATGTCGAGCAAACTTGCGAAGAACACTTCTTCCGCCTGCACCGAAACCGTGCCGGATTCAATTTTGGAGAGGTCCAAAATATCCGTAATCAAGTTCAGTAAATCAGTTCCGGCGCCATGAATCGTTCGAGCGAATTCAACTTGCTTGGAGGTCAAGTTACCGTCAGGGTTGTCGGTGAGCTGCTGGCCCAGAACCAGAATGCTGTTTAGCGGAGTGCGCAGCTCGTGCGACATGTTGGCCAGGAACTCCGACTTGTATTTAGAGGTGAGCGCCAGTTCCTTTGCTTTCTCTTCCACGGCTCTGCGCGCCTGCTCAATTTCCTGGTTCTTGCGTTCCACTTCGACGTTCTGTTCAGCAAGCTGCTGAGCTTTTTGCGCAAGCTGTTCGTTGGTTTGTTGCAATTCGGTCTGTTGCGTTTGAAGTTCGGCGGCTAGTTGCTGAGATTGTTTGAGCAAACCTTCAGTTTGCATGGTGGCCTCGATGCTATTGAGCACGATGCCGATGCTGGAAGTCAGTTGTTCGAGGAATGCAAGATGTGAGGCGGTAAAGGAGCTCAGCGTCGCTAATTCGATGACCGCTTTAACCCGGTCCTCAAAGAGAACGGGCAGCACAATCACGTTTCGGGGGACGGCCTCGAACAATCCGGAACGAATGGGAACGGCATGCGAAGGCACATCTGCAATGAGCATGCGTCTTTTTTCTGCCGCGCACTGACCGACAAGGCCATGGCCGACGTGCAGGCGATCGGGATGCCCGTCCTCTCCGCCAGCGGCGAAGGCCGAGAGCAACACCATGTTCCCCGATTCATCTCCCTCCATCTGGTAGATCACGCCCTGCTGGGCGTTGACGAGCGGAGCCAGCTCCGACAATAGCATTCGGCCGACAGTGCCGAGATCGCGTTGCCCCTGCAACATACCGGTGAAACGTGCGAGGTTCGTCTTCAGCCAGTCCTGTTCGTTGTTCCGATCGGTGGTGAGGCGGAGGTTGTCGATCATGGTGTTAATGTAATCTTTCAGCTCAGCCACCTCTCCGCTAGCTTCGACCTGGACTGAACGAGTCAAGTCACCTTTCGTGACTGCCGTCGCTACTTCCGCGATAGCGCGGACTTGATTGGTCAAGTTATCAGCGAGAAGGTTCACGTTGCCGGTAAGATCCTTCCACGTGCCGGCCGCGCCGGGAACGTTGGCTTGTCCGCCGAGCCGGCCTTCGACGCCGACTTCGCGAGCCACGGTGGTTACCTGGTCCGCGAAGGTAGCCAAAGTGTCGGTCATGTTGTTAATGGTATCGGCGAGCGCAGCCACTTCACCTTTAGCTTGCACGGTAAGTTTTTTCGTCAGCTCGCCGTTAGCGACCGCCGTCACTACCTTTACAATCCCGCGTACCTGCTCGGTCAGGTTTGCAGCCATGACGTTAACGTTGTCCGTAAGGTCCTTCCACGTGCCGGCGACGCCAGGGACTTGTGCCTGGCCGCCGAGTTTTCCGTCGGTACCAACTTCGCGCGCGACGCGTGTGACTTCGGCAGCGAATGCGTTGAGCTGGTCCACCATGGTATTGATGGTGTTTTTCAATTCCAGAATTTCGCCTTTCACGTCCACGGTAATCTTGCGCGACAAGTCGCCGCGCGCCACTGCCGTGGTGACTTCGGCGATGTTACGCACCTGGCCGGTCAAGTTTCCGGCCATGGCGTTGACGGAATCAGTGAGGTCTTTCCATGTTCCCGCGACGCCGGTCACGTTGGCTTGGCCACCGAGGCGTCCTTCGCTGCCCACCTCTCGTGCCACGCGAGTTACCTCAGCAGCGAATGAACGTAACTGTTCAACCATGGTGTTTAGCGTTTCTTTGAGCTGCAGAATCTCTCCGCGCACGTCCACGGTGATTTTGCGAGACAGGTCACCACTGGCGATAGCGGTGGCAACTTCTGAGATGTTGCGCACCTGACCGGTCAAGTTGCTGGCCATGAAATTCACGTTATCCGTAAGGTCTTTCCAGGTGCCGCCGACTCCGGGTACCTGTGCTTGACCGCCCAACTTGCCTTCCGTGCCTACTTCGCGGGCAACGCGCGTGACCTCGCCGGCGAACGCGTTGAGCTGGTCAACCATGGTGTTAATCGTGTTCTTCAATTCGAGAATTTCACCTTTCACGTCCACGGTAATCTTGCGGGACAAATCGCCGCGGGCCACTGCGGTGGTTACCTCGGCGATATTGCGAACCTGGCCGGTCAGGTTGCCGGCCATGGAGTTAACCGAATCCGTCAAGTCCTTCCACGTTCCTGCCACGCCCGGCACTTTGGCTTGACCGCCAAGTCTTCCTTCGCTGCCGACTTCGCGGGCCACACGCGTCACTTCACCGGCGAATGCGTTTAGCTGATCCACCATAGTGTTGATGGTGTCTTTAAGCAGGAGGATTTCACCGCTAACGTTCACGGTAATTTTCTTTGAAAGGTCACCGCTCGCGATAGCAGTAGCTACTTCAGCGATGTTACGGACTTGACCGGTTAAGTTGCTGGCCATCGAGTTTACGGAGTCAGTGAGGTCCTTCCACGTTCCGGCGACGCCCGGCACCTGTGCCTGTCCGCCGAGTTTGCCGTCGGTACCAACTTCGCGAGCCACGCGTGTTACTTCAGATGCGAATGCACGCAACTGATCGACCATGGTGTTGAGCGTGTCTTTGAGCTCGAGGATTTCGCCTTTCACGTCCACCGTGATCTTGCGAGACAAGTCGCCGCGCGCCACGGCGGTAGCCACTTCAGCGATGTTGCGAACCTGACCGGTCAAGTTGCTGGCCATGAAATTCACGTTGTCGGTGAGGTCTTTCCAAGTCCCTGCGCCCGGGACTTGCGCTTGGCCACCCAATTTGCCTTCCGTACCCACTTCGCGAGCCACGCGTGTGACTTCACCCGCAAACGCGTTGAGCTGGTCCACCATGGTATTGATAGTGTTTTTCAATTCCAGGATTTCACCTTTTACGTCCACGGTGATCTTGCGCGACAAATCGCCTAGAGCAACCGCCGTGGTAACTTCGGCAATGTTACGCACTTGAGCTGTCAGGTTGCCGGCCATCGAGTTAACCGAGTCCGTCAAATCCTTCCACGTTCCTGCCACTCCAGGCACGTTGGCCTGACCGCCCAGCCGCCCTTCGCTACCGACTTCGCGCGCCACACGGGTTACTTCACCGGCGAAACGATTGAGCTGATCCACCATGGTGTTGAGCGTTTCTTTGAGTTGCAGAATTTCTCCGCGCACGTCCACCGTAATTTTGCGCGACAGGTCACCTTTGGCGATCGCGGTGGCGACTTCTGCTATGTTGCGCACCTGGCCAGTCAAGTTGCTGGCCATAAAGTTCACGTTGTCTGTCAGGTCCTTCCAAGTGCCGCCCACACCGGGTACTTGCGCTTGTCCGCCCAACTTACCTTCGGTACCCACCTCTCGGGCAACGCGCGTGACTTCGCCGGCGAACGCGTTGAGTTGGTCCACCATCGTATTGATTGTGTCTTTTAGTTCGAGAATTTCGCCCTTTACATCGACGGTAATTTTGCGTGACAAGTCGCCGCGCGCTACGGCCGTGGTTACCTCAGCGATATTTCGCACTTGGGCCGTCAAGTTTCCGGCCATAGCGTTTACGGAGTCTGTTAGGTCCTTCCACGTTCCGGCCACGCCCGGTACGACCGCTTGCCCGCCGAGTTTACCGTCCGTGCCGACCTCGCGGGCGACGCGCGTAACTTCGGAGGCGAAGGACCGCAACTGATCCACCATCGTATTGATGGCTTCTTTTAGCTGGAGAATTTCGCCTCGAACGTCGACGGTAATTTTGCGCGATAGATCGCCGCTGGCGACTGCAGTGGCCACTTCCGCGATGTTGCGTACTTGCCCGGTCAAATTGCTGGCCATGGAGTTAACCGAGTCAGTGAGGTCCTTCCACGTACCAGCGACGCCCGGCACCTGCGCCTGTCCGCCTAATTTTCCGTCAGTGCCAACTTCGCGCGCCACGCGCGTGACTTCTGACGTAAACACGCCAAGTTGCTGAATCATCGTGTTTACGATAGTCGCCGAACGCAGGAATTCACCTTCCAAGGGCCGCCCGTCCACATCCAATTGGACCGTTTGCGTTAGATTGCCCTTCGCGACGGCAGCGATAGCGCGCGTGACTTCCGTTGTAGGTCGAAGAAGGTCGTCAACCAGCGTGTTGACCGATATCTCCATTTCTCCCCACGCGGCCTTCGGCAGATCGAACCGCATACGCTCTCGCGTTCTGCCTTCTTTACCGACAACCTTTCCGACACGCTTCAGCTCTTTGGCCATTTGCTGGTTGGCAGTAACAATTTCGTTGAATGTGTCGGCGATCTTGCCCGTCACTCCGGTCCAGTTGCCAGGAAGGCGCACGGAGAAGTCGCCGTCACGCATAGTTTGGAGACTTGACAGAATTACGCTCAGATCGGCGAAGGAGATCTCAGTACTAAGACTCTGCTGTCCATTACCCTTCGCAGTTAACGTGCCGGTTGCGCCGGCGTTTACAGTTGCTGCAGATTGTTCGCTTCTTTTCATACTTATCTCCGAAGTGCGCGCTTCCCGAAAACCAAGATTTCAGTTCCCGTGCTGAGCTATGTTTCGATGACAGTTAGGTTCAAAGTGCTGTCTTGTCATGGACATGCGACACGCGTCGCATATCGAATGTGACGGCATTATTTCCCTGAACCGGAGGTGATAACACAACATCGACCTCGGACATCTACAGCGATTAATGTATTTTCGGTTGGTGGTGGTCAAGGAGCTAATGCTACATCGGGCAGCGAGGTGTTGCGGCTCAGTAGGGAGAAGTGTCTCCCAGCATCTCCGCTTTTTGCTGAAGGGTCCGTTCAACTCACTGCGTTGGTAATGTGCTGGGTGGGTGGGACACTTTTCCGTCGTAAGCTTCCTGGATGCTCACACCGTTATTTCTTAGGGTTAGGCCAACTGCCCGCTCAAGTGCGGACTTGGATTTAGCGTACACGCCGAGTGCGCTCACTTCAGCGGATTCTGCCAACGCCAGATTACGTTCGAACTGAATCAGATCGTACGCGGTGTCAACTCCCTCGTCGTAGCGTGCTTGCTCGACATCTAGCGCTTGCTGTTGCAGCTTGCGCGTATCCACGGCGGCTTCATAAGAATTGCGTGCTTGTTGCACTGCGATTTGGGCGTTGCCAACTTGCAAACGAACCTGGCTATCCAACTGATTGATGCGGACTTGTGTCTGGCGCTGTTGCAATTCGTCGCGCGTCAAGTCCGAGCGAGCCACACGATTTCGCACCGGAATATTGAGTTGGAGGCCGACAGAATAGCTTGGGAAATCGCGGCTAAAGATTTGCTGCTCGACAGTGCCATAGCCTCCCATCAAGTTCGAGCTTGCCGGCATTGTCGTAGACGACGCATTGGGGTTTGCTGATCCGGCCAAACCGTTATTCTGCATGGTGGCGATCAGATTGAGTTCGGGCAGAACCTCGTTGCGGGATCCCTCTAAGCTGATGTTCGTGTTCTCCAGCTGTACGTGAGCGAGTCGCAGATCGGGCCTATTCTCCACGGCCTGTTGAAGCAAAGTACCGAGCGGATCGATCGTGTCGTTCTCCGGCGACGGAATGGAAGTGAGGGCTTCAATTTTTGCATTGGCAACTCTGGGATCGGAGATACCACGGCGCGTGAGCAATTCCTTGAGCAGCAATTCCTGCTGTAACACCAGGCCTTCGGAATTTATGTAATCCTGCCGGCTAGTTGCCACTTGCGCTTGTGCCGAAGTCAATTGCAGGGGCGCTTGCGTGCCCTGCTCCACACGATTGCGCGTGTCTTCGTAGAGGCGTTGCGCCGTGGCGAGAGATTCGCGCTTCACTTTCAAATCGGCCGTTAGGCTCACGAAGTCCCAGTAAAGGCGAGTGATGTCGGAAACGGTGCTGATCAATTGTTGGCGGAAAACGTAGTCAGCAATTTTGTCCTCATTTCTTGCGATGCGGATAAATCTTCGGTTCATGCGGATTCCAAATCCCTGCAGCAGCGGCTGGACGATCGAAACGTTCAGATATCCGCTCGTCGACGGATTGAGGTTGTTCCCCATCGAACTCGAATTATTGGAATTAGTATTCGAGGTGACCATCAGTTGCGTGCCGGGAGAAAACCCCTGCTGATAGCCGACACTAGCCAGCAATCCGTGATTTTCTTGAATGTTCGATCCAGTCCCGAATGAACTTGGCTCAGGAATGATCTGTTGAGATATCACAACCTGCCCAACGACCGAGGGATCAAATTGAGGTATCGCGGGCCCGTTGGATAAACCTAGTGTACTGACTATAGGTCCATTGGTTGAGGACGCAGGTGCGGTCGATCCGGTGACGGACAAGTCTGTAGCCGTGCTCGTGATAGTTGCAAGATTGGCCGCGCTGCTGGGCAGTTGAATCACCGGAGAATATCCGCCGACGGTAGTCAGCAGCGGCTCGCCCGGTCCGCCTTCGCCGGAAGGCAGTTCGGTAATCGTAGTCGTGACGCCGCGAAGGAGCCCGCCTCCTTTGCTGCGCATAATATCGGTGAGCGCAAACTCGTGATCGAAGCGCTGGATTTCGACATCGAAATTGTTTTCGACGGCTAAGTCAATGGCGTCTTGAAGAGTGAGATATAGAGTGTCTCCGCGGATTAATTCCGACAGGCGATCGGAATCTGTTGTTCGGGCGCTTTTTACCGCGGGCGTGTGATAGGGAATCAGAAACCATGGTCCTGGAGTCCGGAAATCCATGTGAACCGTGCTTGTTTCTGCCACCCCTTTTGACGAATCATCTTGCGCGATAGCGGCGGGAGCGGACCCCGCCAAAATAAAGGTTGCGGTTGCAAGCGCCCGGAGCGGATTCATCAGACCCTTGAATGTGAATTTAAATCTCACCACGCCCCTCACTTCTTCTTGGAAGATTGCTTCGAATTCTTTTGGGACTGGCCTTGAGATTGGTTTTGAGCTTGTCCTTGGGATTGGCTCTGGCCCTGCGACTGACCCTGTCCTTGCGATTGATCCTGTGACTGCCCTTGCTGCGATTTCGGTGCTGCTTGCCCCGGCGAACCCGAGCCCGTCGAAGTCGGATTCTCGGGAGACTGTTTACTCGGAACAGGATTTACCTTCGCGCCTTCCAGAACGCTGTCGCCGGGATTCACCACGACCTTTTGACCCGCCGAAAGCCCGCCCAAGACTTCGACTGTGTTGCCATAATCGTGACCGATGTTGAGCTGCTGCATGTGGATCGTGTTTTGGTCGGTCACCGTCGCCACAAGCGGCCCTTGCGCGCGAATCATCAGAGCCTCTCCAGGGATCAGCACCGCTGACCCTCGCGTGGGCACCGTTAGTTTTACCGTGGCATACATGCCGGGCAATAGCAGATGATCACTATTCGGCAATTGCACTTCGGTGAGCATCGTCCGTGTGACGGGATCGAGAGAATCCGCCGTACGCGAAATCGCCCCTGCGAAACTACGTCCGGGATACTCGGCGAAGCTTATCCAGGCGGGATCGCCTACTTTTACAAAGGACGCATTAGTCTGCGGAATCTGGATGTAGGTGCGCAACACATCGATTTGTGCGATGCGAAAGAGAAGTGTGCTGCCTTGGGTGATCAAGGCACCAATGTCGGGATTGCGTTCGATGACGATGCCATCGAAAGGCGCGCGAACTTTCTCGTAATCCTGCAAAGCGATCAGCCTTTGCAGACTCGCCTCACTAGCGGCAATGTTATGGCGGGCAGTTTCCACGTTGGCGTTAAGGGCGGCCACGTTCGCCGTCTGCGCCTGGTAATTTGTCTGATACGAATCGTTTTCCTGATGAGACACAGCGCCTTTTTCGTCCAATCGAGCCCAACGTTGCGCGTTGACAGCAGCGAGTCCTTGATTTGCCTGGCCCTGATTGAGGCTGGATTCCGACTGTCGTAACGCCGACTGACTTTCGCGCAAGGCCGCTTGCGCTTGGATCACTTGCTGATCCAGGTCCGGTGCATCGATGATGGCCATGGGCTGACGTTGGTGGACGTGGTCGCCAATATCGACGAATCGCTTTACTAGATAGCCGTTGGCGCGGGCAAGAACAGGAGCGTCGGTTAACGCGGACATAGTGCCGGAAAGTTCTACGTCAACGCTTGACGGAATCGCTTGTGCCTGAACGACGGTGACCGATGGGACGGCGTTTTGTTGAGTCTTTTTTTCTTTCGCCAGCGTGTGACGCCGGAAAAGGCGCGGGACGACAGCAATAAGCAGCAGCACTGCCAATCCAACCACGGCCCACAGAGCGATTTTCTTGACTGTCCGTTTTGTGGCTGCGCTGTTTTTCTCCGGATGGTCACTTTTCTCGGACTCATCCGATTCTTCCGCATCGGAATTCGACGTTGCTGTCACCGGGCCCGGAGAACTCTTGTTTTCAGGCTGCGGAATCGGTTTCAGGCTTTTCGTTTCGTCGTACATGCCGCGGTCCTTTGCTGTTGTCGTGAAACAGAATTCGCTTTCGACTCTTTTAAAGCATTCTTATGCTTTTCCTTCCGCCTCTTCCTCAATTCTCTTTGAGAAATCAATGGGAGCTTCTTTGCGCAAGAAGCTGTAAACAATCGGGATGAAAAATAAAGTGGACACCGTCGCCATAAGGAGACCTCCAATTACCGCGCGTCCTAATGGAGCGTTTTGTTGGCCTGCTTCCCCGAAAGCTAGGGCCATTGGGAGCATCCCGATGATCATGGCCAGAGCCGTCATCAACACTGGCCGAATGCGCACGTAGCCAGCGGAGATAGCTGCTTCTAGAGGCTTCTTTCCGTCGATCTGCTCGTCGTTGGCGAATGTGACCAGCAAAATCGAATTGGCAGTCGCCACACCAATCGCCATGATCGAGCCCATCAGCGACGGCACATTCAGCGTGGTGTGAGTTACGAACAGCATCCACAAAATTCCAGCCAATGTGGCGGGAATAGTGGCCAAAACGATCAGTGGGTCAATCCACGACTGAAAATTCACAGCCATCAACAAGTAAACCAGAATGATTGCGAAAATTATGCCCAACCCTAATCGCAGAAACGAATCGTTCATCGTTTC
>Ga0209330_1000095_pt1 | contig 42371 bp, 34 predicted proteins | sample JacPinW_OM2H0_O3_FD_187969 | JGI IMG/M metagenome (GOLD analysis project Ga0209330, IMG submission 187969) | Forest soil microbial communities from Algoma, Ontario, Canada - Jack Pine, Ontario site 1_JW_OM2H0_O3 (SPAdes) (version 2) | ecosystem: Environmental > Terrestrial > Soil > Boreal... | reverse complement strand
GGAGTTCTACGCGTCGGCCCCGAATCGGCGGGCGCGGATCCCGGCCCCATCTGCTATGGCCGCGGCACGCAACCCACCGTCACCGACGCTAACCTTTTACTCGGTCGCCTGCAGCCCAACCGCTTTCTTGGGGGCGCCTTCACTCTCGATCTCGACCGCACCCGCCGCATCACGACCCAATGGCTGAAGCAGCAGGGAAGTGCTCTGCCGCTCAAACGCTTTGCCGCCGGCGTCGTCCGCGTCGTGAACGCCACCATGGAAAAAGCCATCCGCGTAGTCTCGATCGAGCGTGGCCGTGATCCCCGTGACTTTGCCTTGGTGGCCTTCGGCGGCGCCGGTGGCCTCCACGCCTGCGCCCTGGCCGAAGCCCTCAGCATCCCGCGCGTGATTGTTCCCGTGCTTCCCGGCGCGCTCTCCGCTCTCGGCATTCTGGTCAGTGACGTCGTGAAAGATTATTCCCGCACAGTGCTGTTGCGCGTGGCCAATAACATTCCGCACGCGCGTATGGCGCAAGAATTCCGAACTCTGCAAGCACAAGCGGCAAAAGATTTTCGTCAGGAAGCCTGGCAGGGAACAGTGCATTATGAGCGGAGCGTGGACACTCGCTACCGCGGCCAGGGATACGAACTCAACCTGGCGTTCACCCGAAACCTGCTGGCCGATTTCGAGAAGGAACACGCACGCCGCTACGGCTATGCCCATCCCGACCGGGAAGTAGAGTTAGTAACCCTGCGCCTCCGCGCTACCCTGCCAACGGTCGATGTGGGGACGGGCACTGCTGCCCTTCCAAGCCGGGCAAAGCTCGGTTCGCTCTCCACGCCCAAAGCCCCAGTCTCATTCGACGGCCAGAAACTCGCGACCGCAATCTACTCCCGCGACACCCTGAAGCCTGGCAGGAAATATTCCGCTCCCGCCATCATCACCGAATACAGCGCCACCACAGTGATCCCACCCGGCAAGCGCTTTCACCTCGACCCCGCCGGTAACCTGATTGTTACAATCCGATGAAAACCCGCACGCACCACCGAAACCAGGTACTCGGTACTAGGTACTCGCAACTCCCTTGGTTACAATGAACCCGTGAAACCCAGCATCTTCGTCGTCGAAGACGATCCCGATATCTCTCGCCTCGTTCGCCACCACTTGGAGAACGAAGGTTTTGCTGTGCGCGTTTATCCCACTGGTTCTAGCGTAATCGCCGACGCGGAGCGCCAGCGTCCGGCGCTCTTCGTGCTCGATATCATGGTCCCCGGCAAGGACGGTCTCGAGCTGTGCCGCACCGTCCGCCAGACTCAGGGACTCGCGGCCGTGCCGGTTATTTTCCTGACCGCCAAGAGTAGCGAGGCTGACCGCGTCCTCGGCCTCGAGATTGGAGCCGATGATTACATCGCCAAGCCCTTCAGTCCGCGCGAACTCGTGGCTCGCGTTAAGGCTGTGCTGCGCCGCTTTGAACGTCCGCTTCCGCCCAGCCCGCTCAAAGTCGGCGACATTGAGATCGATCCTTCCGCCATGGTCCTGATGGTTCGCGGACAAACCGTTCCCACCACGGCTACGGAGTTTCGCCTGCTCGATTACTTCGCGCGTCATCTCGGCCGCGTCTTTTCCCGCGACCATTTGCTGGATTCCGTTTGGCGGGATACCTCTTACGTCACTCCGCGCTCGGTGGACGTGTATGTTCGCCGCATCCGGGAAAAAATCGAACCGGACCCGGAAAACCCGCGCTATCTGAAGACGGTACGCGGCGCGGGCTACCGCTTCGAGGCGCCCAAGTGAGAAAGCCGTGAGAAGCGGGATTTTCCTTAAGCTGATGACCGCCTTTCTGGTCGTCATCCTGGCCGCCGCCGTAATGTTCGACCTCCTCCTCGGGGGCGCCTGGGAAACCTCCCTGCGCTCCGAAATTGAGCGCAATCTCGTCCAAAAGACCCAACTCCTCGCTCACCGGGTCGAGACCGACCGCACTCATTCGCTCGCTGACATCGCTGCTCAGGAAGGCCAAGCCGCTGGCGCTCGGGTCACCATCATCGGTCCTGCAGGGAACGTGTTGGCTGATTCGGAGGCGCGTCCCGCTACGGGGGAGAACCGTGCCACTGCTCCCGAGTTTGCGGCGGCTCTCGCGGGCAGGGTCGGCAGCGATCAGCGCCGCAGCGCCACCATTGGCACTCCGTTTCTTTATGTCGCCGTTCCTGTTTCCGGTGGCGCCGTGCGTCTGGCGTACCCGCTTTCCGATGTCGAGGCCATTTCCCTGCAGGTCCGGCGCCGGCTTGAACTCGGTTCCGCGCTGGCGTTTCTTTTTGCCCTGGTGGTGGCTGCCGTAGCCTCTGTCTGGAGCGCCCGCCGCCTCGAGCGCATCGTCGACGTCGCCGCCCGTATCGCCGAAGGCGACCTTCGGGCGCGCATCCTGGAAACTTCGCCGGATGAAATCGGCCGCGTCGCGGGCGCTATTGATAAGACTGCCCGTCGGGTTGAACAAAGTTTCGCGGACGTGCGCTCCAGCCAGCATCAGCTCGAAACCCTGCTCAACAGCATGCAGGACGCCGTCATCGCCGTCAGCGCCGACGGTCTGGTCCAGTGGGCCAATCAACCGATGAACCGGATGGTTCCGCAAGGCACTCGCCTGCAGCAGCCGGTCGTCGAAACCATCCGTGACCCCGACTTTCTCGCCACCGTGAAGGACGCCACGGTCAGCCGCGAAGTCAAAACCGCTCGAGCCACCTCGATCGTTCCCGGCCGGGCGTTCGATGTAACGGCTGCACCCTTACCCGACGGAGGCGCGGTCGCCGTCCTCCGCGACCTCACGGAAACTGAGCGCGTCGAAAAAACTCGACGCGACTTCATCGCCAATGTTTCGCATGAGCTGCGCACGCCGCTTACTTCGATTCAGGGCTATGCGGAAACTTTGCTCGACACTACGGCTGAAAACGGCGCGTCTACGCGCGAGTTTCTGGAAATCATTCGCAAGAATTCCTCCCGCATGGCCCGCCTCACCGAAGACCTGCTCACCCTGGCACGCGTCGAATCTGGGGAAACCCGTTTCGATGCGGAGCCCGTACCCCCCGCCGAACTTCTTCACGACGCCGAAGAGAGCTTCCGCGAGATAGCCCGTACGCATGGCATCGATCTCCGCATTCAGGACCACCCAATTCCCGAAAGTCTCGCCCCAGTTCTCGCCGACCGCGAAGCCATCCATCAGGTATTTTCCAACCTGATCGACAATGCCCTGAAGTACGGCGCTTCCGGCGGACGCATCGTCCTCGGAGCCCGCACGGTTCCGCACGCGGTCGAATTCAGTGTGCGGGATTTCGGTGCCGGCATTGCCTCGGAGCACCTTCCTCGTCTCTTCGAGCGCTTCTATCGCGTCGACAAAGCTCGCTCCCGCGAATCCGGCGGCACAGGCCTCGGCCTCGCCATCGCCAAACACATCATGCTGGCCCACGGTGGCTCCATCCGTGCCGAAAGCGAACTCGCCCACGGCGCGATTTTCCTGTTTACCCTTCCCTCGGCTTAAACCTATCGCCGCTCATCGAGAGACCGCCGCCTCTGTCAAACGCGTCCGCCGAAAAATGACCAAAAATTCACGGCGCCTTAACCCACCCCCGAAAAAGAAAAACTATGCTTAGCCGTTGACCATCCAGTTATGCGTACGGCAAAATCAGTGTCAATAGCATTGCGCACTCCCCCGTCAGCGCCACAGGGAGATCTCATGAGTACCGCCCGCGTCGAACGCCTGCTTCCCGAACCCGCCCATTATCACATCGTCCGTCGCACCATCGAGGCCTGTCATCTAGCCAAGGAAGCCGCAGGTGCCGCAGCCGAAGGCATCGCGACCGGCTCCGCTCCACTGCTTAACTCTCTCCGGCAGCGCGAACGCGAACTCGACACTCTCGACATGGAAATCGACAGCGCCGTCACCACCGTCATCACCGAGGTCGATCCCGCACAAGCCCGCGAACTCCTGGCCTGCATGAAGTTCATGATCAGCCTCGAGCGCATTGGTGACCTGCTGCTCAGCTTCGCCAACAGCGCTCAAGGCGCCGCCGGCCGCATTGATTCCGACGACGCTCGCGATCTCACCCACATGGCCACCATCCTTGAAAAAATGCTCACCGACGTCGGCAACGCCTTCTCGGCACGAGACGTCGGCAAGGCCGTCGATGTTCTCCGTGCCGATTCCGAGATCGATCGCCTTCGCAATCTCATCTTCTTTCGTCACATCGAGAATCCGGAAAACATCGCCCGCCAGGCCAGTCTGCAGATCATTTTCATGACGCAATCCCTGGAGCGTGCCGGTGATCACGCCAAGAATCTCGCCGAGGAAGTTTGCCACTTCGTGAGCGGTCACACTGTCCGCCATGTTCTTAAAACTTACGACAAGCCCGTCGAACAAATGTTCATCGATTACCTCCGCCGCCGCGAAGGGCATTGAAGAGTAGCGCCGCCATCGCGCCGGCTTTTCGGACGGCCGTGAACGCTCGTGGGGGAAACACTCCCTTGGACTCCGCGAAGCGCGGCTCTGCCGGTCTTCTGTCCATGCGCCATCGGGCGCACGCGAAAATCTCTCAAAGCCGCGCCGATTCGTATACTATCGCCAGCAGAAACCTGATCAGCCCTGCATGGACGTCCACTTAATCGACGGAACCTATGAACTATTCCGCCATTTCTACGCCGTGCCTTCTGCCTTGGATGTGAACGGCCAGGAAATCGGCGCAGTGCGAGGCGTCCTCGCTTCCGTCCTGTCCATGATCGAGCGCGGCGCAACTCATCTTGGCGTGGCCACCGATCACGTGGTTGAGTCATTCCGCAACGATCTGTATTCCGGATACAAGACCAGCGAAGGAGTACCGCCTGAGTTGCTCTCGCAGTTCCCCATTCTCGAAGCGGCGCTCGCAGCCATGGGAGTGATCGTGTGGCCCATGGTTTACTTCGAGGCGGACGATGCTCTTGCTTCGGCCGCCGGCAAAGCCGCGAAAGATGATCGCGTAGACCATGTGCTGATTTGTACGCCCGACAAAGATCTCAGTCAGTGCGTTGTGGGCACGCGAGTGCTTCAACTGGATCGCAGGCGCGATATCTTGCGCGATGAGGCTGGCGTGGTTGCTAAGTTCGGCGTGAAACCGCAATCGATTCCCGACTACCTGGCCGTGGTCGGCGACAGTGCGGATGGCTTTCCAGGTTTGCCCGGCTGGGGCGTAAAAGCCGCGGCTCTTACTTTTTCTCACTATCCCCACCTGGAAGATATTCCCAAAGCCTGGCAGCAATGGCATCCCTCGATTCGCAAAGCGCAGTTGCTATCGGAAACGCTGTTTGACGCGTGGAACGATGCATTGTTATTTCGCACGCTAGCCACCCTGCGACTCGATGTGCCTGTTTTTGATACCATCGCGGACCTGAGGTGGGACCAACCGCGCCCGAACTTTGAAGAATATTGCCAGTCCATGAAGGCGCCCGACTTACTCCGCCGCGCGACATCGGCAAAGTCGAAAAGATAGTAAAATGCCCGTGCAGTAGGTGAGTCGAAAGCACCATGCACGCATCCGCGGAGGCATTCGAAGCATGATGGAATTCAGAATGGCCGAGGCCATCGCAGTGCTCACTCGCACTCCGGCAACCGTATCTGCGTTGTTGCGCGGCCTGCCTGACGCGTGGGTGCGCTGCAATGAAGGACGCAGTAAAGACGGAAATGATACCTGGAGCGCGTTGGACATCATAGGCCACCTGATCGTCGGAGAGCGCACCGACTGGATGCCGCGGGTGCGGATCCTTCTCGAAAACGGCGAAGCGCGGCCCTTTGATCCCTTTGATCGCTTTGCGCAGCTGAAAGAGAGTCGAGACAGGTCGCTGGAGCAGCTCTTGGACGATTTCGCCCGCCTGCGCAAGGAAAATCTAGCCGCGCTCGAAGCACTGAATTTGCAGCCAGAAGACTTCAGCCGGCGGGGAAGGCACCCAGCCCTGGGGGTCGTGACCCTATCGGAACTTCTCGGGACATGGGCCGTTCACGACCTCACGCATGTGCATCAACTTTCCCGCGTGATGGCCCATCAGTATCGTGACGTAGTCGGTCCATGGAGCGCCTATCTGGGCGTGCTGCAGTGCACCGGGCATAGCGCTCCGTAGGCAATCGAGCTTAGCCGATGCTTGCTCCGCGGGAGCGAAGAAGGGGCGAGCCCCAGTACAACTCCCTCCCGCTATCACGAAAGGGAGATTATGACGCGCTCTGCAAGGCCCTCTGATCCTTCGCGACGATTGGATCTCTTTGCGGCGCTTTCGCCGCCGGCGCACGCTCGCCCCTTCGCACCAGCACGATAGCGCCCAGAATCGAAACAGATGCCAGCACCACACGCATCGTCAGAGGCTCGTGCGCCAGAAACCATCCCAATAGAACCGCGACCACAGGGTTCGCGTAGGTGTGCGTCGCTACCAGCGTCGGCGGAACGCGCTGCAACAGCCAGGTGTAGGAAGTGAACGCCACCACGGACCCGAACGTGATTAGATATCCCAAGCCAAACAGGGACCGCAACGAAACGCTTGCCCAGTGGGTCTGCTGGAACTCGCCCGATATTCCCGCCGCGATCAGCAACATCGCCGCCCCGCAGATCGTCGGCAGCGCCGTGCGCCCCAGAGCGTCAGACGGCAGCTTCAGCCGCGGTGAAACCACGACGCCGAATGACCACGACAAAGAACCCAGCAATACCGCCAGCAACCCCAACAGGCTGGAACCTTTCACCGTCAATTCCGCTCCGGTTAACACGGCCACGCCAGCAACCCCTAACCCCAATCCCAGGGCGCTCATTCGACTGATCCTCTGCCGTCCCATTATCCAGCCAAGAACTAGAATGAACATCGGCTCCGTCGCAAGCAGCAGCGCCGCCAGGCCCGAGCCTACACGCTGCTCCGCCCAATGCAGCGTGCCGTGACCAATTAAAAAGAAGAATGTTCCCAAAAAAAATCCCGCCACCCACTGCTGCCGGGTCGGGCGAAACCCACGCAGCCAGGCCCAAGTCAACATAATCCCACCCGCAATCGAGTGCCGGATTCCCGCCGCCACTAGCGGTGGAATGGTTTCCACGGTATAGCGGATCGCGAGGTAGGTCGATCCCCAAATGACATAGATCGCCACGAAAGCCAGCGCCAGTTTGATGGCCAGCCCCCGGTCGCGTTGGTTAGCGGGTTTGCGCGGCGGGGAAACGATCACAGGTCTACCTCCAATGTTTTGCAATTTGACATTGCGAATGAGCGCCATAATTTGTGCCGCCTGGTTGAGAAACATGGGAGCTGACCTCCGAATGTGATAACCTTCAAACACAGGTTAGAAGGTTAGATGAATCCTACGGGTTCTTGCCTAACTTGTCAAGATAGTTTTAATGGTTATATGATTGGGACGGAGACTGCATCACCCTGATGACGCCCACTGAGTCGGATAAGCGGCCGCTTCAATTTGAACTGATCGCGGGGAATCTCTGCCTCGATTTCGTCAACACGCTCGACGACCGTCCCAGCGGCAAACCGAAGGAGTTTCTGAAGGGCTACGACGACTTGGCGCGCTTCGCCTCCGCGACCGGCATTCTCACCCCGGATCAGGCGGATTATTTGCTCGAGCAAGTTCCCCCGCGCAGCGCCGACGCCGAGGACGCTCTCGGCCACGCTCGCAGCCTGCGCGAAACGCTGTACGCCATTTTTTCAGCAGTCGTACAAGAGCAAAAGATCCCGCAAATAGCGATGGACAGACTTAATGCAAGCGTCCACGAAGCGGCGCTGCATTCCCGGCTGGTGCAAAACGACGAACGCTGCCAGTGGCGCTTCGACGACCCAGGCTCGTGTTTTTCTTCCCTCCTGTGGCCAATCGCGCGCGCGGCCGCCGACCTGCTCGCATCCGACCAGCTGCCCTTCGTCCGCGCTTGCTCGTCTCCCACCTGCCAATGGTTCTTTCTCGATACCAGCAAAAATCACCACCGCCGCTGGTGCAGCATGAAACTTTGCGGCAACCGCTCCAAAGTGCAAAAATTCTATGCCAGGAAGAAAAATGGGCCTGCGAAAAAAATGTCCGCCACTGCGCCGCTCAAACGTCTTTAGCTCAGAAGTAAAAATCTGAAGGAGGATTAACATGAGCGAGTTCGTATATCTTTATCGCGGTGGTGAGGCCGGCCGATCACCTGAGGCAGTGCAGCAGGTAATGCAGAAATGGATGACCTGGTTGAAGGACCTGGGCGAGAAAGGTCATATCAAAGACCAAGGTCAGCCGCTCGAGCCCACTGGCAAACTGGTGAAGGGCAAGCAGAAAACCGTGACAGACGGGCCGTTTGCAGAGACCAAGGACGTCATAGGCGGCTACACTTTGATCGAGGCCCGCGATCTTGACCAGGCGGTGCAGCTTTCGAAGGGCTGTCCGATTTTTGAAGTTGACGGTGCCGTGGAAGTACGCCCAGTCATGAAGATGAACATGTGATGGATCCCAACAGCGACCATCTCTTCCGGCGCGAAGCGGGGCGCATGGTCGCCACGTTGACCCACATCTTTGGAGTCCACAACCTCGCACTGGCAGAAGACGTCGTCCAGGACGCCTTCTGCCGGGCGCTTGAAGTGTGGAAATTCCGCGGTGTCCCGGAAAACCCCTCAGCCTGGCTCATGGCCACGGCCAAGAACCGCGCCCTCGACGTCCTGCGCCGGGAGCGCACTGCGCGCACCTTCGCGCCAGAGTTGGGGAGGCTGCTCCAAAGCGAATGGACACTCGCCCCGGTTGTCGAGGAGATGTTTGGCGCAAACGCAATCAAGGACGATCAGCTTCGGATGATGTTTTCCTGCTGCCATCCGCGGCTTCAGGAGGAAGCGCAGGTCGCGCTCGTGCTCCACATCTTGTGCGGCTTCAGCGTGACTGAGATCGCAAGCGCCTTCGTCAGCTCCCACGCGGCCACTGAGAAGCGTATCTCGCGCGCCAAAAAAGTTCTGGCGGGATCGAAGAGGCTGTTCGACGTCACGGGTGCCGACGACTTCTCCGCACGCCTTCCGGCGGTCCAGCGCGCACTCTACCTGCTCTTCAACGAAGGCTATCACGGCGCATCCCCCGAGTCGGCAGTGCGTGCCGAGCTCTGCCAGGAAGCCATGCGCCTCACCGGCCTCTTGCTCGATTACCCGCTTGCGGCAACCCCGGCTACGTTTGCTCTTTCCGCGCTCATGTGTCTTCACGCCGCGCGCTCGCCAGCCCGCGTCGACAGGTGGGGCAACTTGACCGCGCTCATCGACCAGGATCGAACCCGATGGGATTCACGGCTGGTGGCCGAGGGGCAAAGGCTCCTCGATCTCTCAGCCACCGGAAAAGAACTGACGGAATATCACGTGGAGGCCGCGATCGCGTCGGTTCACGTGACCGCGCACCGCACCGAGGAGACGGACTGGGGCAGAATCGTTTCACTCTACGACACGCTGATGGCAATTCGCCCTTCGCCGATCGTCGCCCTCAACCGCGCCATCGCGATCGCGCAGCACGAAGGTCCCAAACGCGGGCTCGAAGAGATTCGCTCCATTGCGAGGTCGGATCGACTGGCCACCTACCCGTTTTACTTCGCCGCGCTGGGCGATCTCGAGCTTCGCAGCGGTCGACACGAAGCCGCGAATGAGCATTTTCGAGCAGCGCTAGCCGTCGCGCGCAATCCCATGGAGCGTCGGTTCCTCGAGCAGCGCGTGGCCGTTTCTGCAAGCCATGTTCCGCAGCAGCAATAAATTTCAGCGGGCCGCACAATGTACGAGCCTGGAGTGCGGTAGCCCGAACTTCGAAGACTCGAGCCGGAACAGTAGAGCCGAGAGATGAGGGCGGCCCTCGCTTTTTTCCTTCATCGCCCTCCGCAATCAGCGCTTACCGGCTACAATCGCTGATCGGCAATCGAACACTGTCGTGGAGGCTCCCTGTGATCGCTCGTCTCGGTGCTGTCCTATTTCTGGCGGGCACGATCTACGCCCAAAATACCGTTCACTACACCACCACCAGCGCGAACGTAAAGTATTTATTCGCCACCGCCGAGCCGGTTGCGCGTTTGAAATCCGGCGACATTCTCGATACCAACACGCTCGATTGCTTTGGCAACGTGCTCAAAAGGCCCGGCGACACCCTCAGCCTGGTGAAAGGCGATAACCCGCTTGCCGGACCATTTTTCGTCGAAGGTGCCGAACCCGGAGATACGCTTGCCGTCAAGATTCTCGATCTCCAAGTCGATGGCGACACCGGCGTGGGCGCCTTCTCTCCCGGATTTGGTGCGCTCAACGAGACCAACTACACGCCCATGCTGCATCCCCCCGTGCCGGAGCGCATCTGGTTCTATCACATCGATCACGCCGCAAACACGGCCACGTTCACGGCCCACGATAACGATTTCTCGGTGAAGATCCCCCTGCATCCCTTCTTCGGTTGTATCGGAGTTGCGCCCGCGGAGGGCGAGGCGCGCAGTTCCGTGGTCCCCGCCGAATTCGGCGGCAACATGGATTCCCCCGAGGCCAGCGTCGGCAACACAGTTTATTTTCCGGTAAACGTGAAAGGCGGCCTGTTCTATATCGGCGACGGCCACGCTGCCATGGGCGACGGAGAAATCGCAGGCAGCGCCATCGAAGTTCCACTGAAAGCGCGCGTGCAGCTGAGCGTAATCAAAGGCCGTACCATCGCCTGGCCTCAGTTCGAGAACGATGACGCCATCATGACCGTCGGCGCCTACCGCCCGCTCGACGACGCGCTGCGCATAGCTTTCACCGAACTTGTCCACTGGATCCACAAAGACTACGGCTTGTCGGAGCTCGACGCTTATGAGCTCCTCTCCCAGGTAGGAAAGATTCATCTGAATGAGATGGTGGATCCTAATTATGTGATCGTGGCCTCGGTTCAGAAAAAATATCTGCCGCCAAGAAAATAGCCGCTCGCTTCTGGAGCGTCCCGTTCCAGAGTTCACGGATCGCTTTTCTCTCTGACCGCGTCTAATGAAACCGGCGTCTAATGAAACCGGCGTCTAATGAAACCGAATGATCGGCTCGAACCAGAGCGCGTCAACGTCCCAAGCTTGAGGTTTTCCATGAAGTCCGCTGCTGACAGTTCGAAGCAAGCCGCCTGGCCCGAGTTGCCGCTTGCGGCTTGGCAGGAGACTTACGCGACTCTCCACATGTGGACCCAGATCGTTGGCAAGGTGCGGCTGGTGCTGACGCCTCTTGTCAATCACTGGTGGGAAGTTCCGTTTTACGTAAGCGCACGCGGACTTACAACCTCAGCGATTCCTTATCACGACGGTATTTTCGAAGTCGAGTTCGATTTCATCGGCCATAAACTGACCATTGAGACCAGTTGGGGTTCTTCCAAGACTCTACCGCTGCAGCCGCAAACCGTCGCCGATTTCTACGCTAACTTCATGTCCGCGTTGCGCTCGCTGGGCATCGAGGTGAAAATTTGGACGATGCCCTGCGAGGTGCCGAATCCTGTGCGGTTCGAGAGGGATAAGCAACACTCGTCCTACGATCCCGAATACGCGCACCGGCTATGGCAAATATTGATTCTGTCCGACACCGTCTTCAAGGAATTTCGCTCGCGTTTCATCGGCAAAGACAGTCCAGTGCATTTCTTCTGGGGAAGCTTCGACCTGTGCGTGACGCGCTTCTCCGGTCGCCGCGCCCCCGAACGACCCGCCGCCGATCCCATTACGCGCGAAGCCTATTCCCATGAGGTAATCAGTGCGGGATTCTGGCCGGGCGGAGGCGAGGTTCCAGGCGCAGCATTTTATGTTTATGCAGCGCCCGAGCCGCCGGGCTTCGCCGAGCAAAAAGTGCAACCTGCAGCAGCCTTCTACCATCCACAGATGAAGGAGTTTTTGCTGATGTACGACGACGTACGCCAATCCGCTTCTCCTCGCGAAGCGCTGCTCAGCTTTCTCGAGAGTACCTACGACGCTGGAGCTTCACTCGCGCGTTGGGATCGCAAGGAACTCGAACGGCTCTGAACTCTAAGGTGTTGGAGAGAATAATGTCAGACAAATGCAAGCACCTTGACCAAATCAAAATCACAACTACAGACACGCACGTCTGCGAAGACTGCATCAAGACCGGCGACCCCTGGGTTCATCTTCGAATGTGCATGTCATGCGGCCACGTGGGATGCTGTGATTCCTCGAAGAACAAGCACGCCACCAAACATTTCCGTCATGAGCATCATCCGGTGATGCGTTCCATTGAGCCCGGAGAAGATTGGATCTGGTGCTACGTGGACGAATCCATTGTCGGGGAAGCAGCCGCTTGAGATTTGTGCTGGAAGAAATAAGGGCGGGAAAAAATTGAAAGGGCCGTGACATTGGTTATGCTCTAGCTGCCAACTCCTGCGAGGGAGTCAGCCGCGTGGACGCATGTACCGTCACAGCCCCTTGATGCGATCACTGCTTTCACAGTCCCAAACCCCAACTGCCCCTCGCAGAGCCGTCGGTTTTTTCAGGTTTGGCTGCCCTGCAAGTTGCCTTGCCGGGCTGATCACCCAGTCTAGTTCGGGCCAGCAAATTTTATTTCGCTAACCCTTTCGACCGTCGACGAAAGCAACCTTAACAGAGCATTCATAAATGTCAACGCAAACAATTGGTGCAACGCTTAGTCGCGCAGCTGTGAAAAAAGGAAAAGGTAACTTATTGTACAGTCGTTTGTTAGGAATTTCGCGTGTGACGAATGGCTCGATTTCCACAGAATCTTGCACATTGCCCGGATGAAGCAAAAATCGGCTGCGAACCCAATAATCATCTTGACGCGGTCACGCCTCTCGGCGCATCTTGCTGATAGTGGAACTGCTGTGATCGCCGAACTGGTAGCTTATGTCGATGGGGGATCCCAGGGAAACCCGGGCCCGTCCGGCATTGGCGTGATCATTGATGGCTGCGCCAGCGGCCCCATCCGCATCGCCAAATGGATTGGTCATCAGGATAACAACGTCGCCGAATACGTCGCGCTGATGGAAGCCTTGCAGTGCGCTCTCTCGCTTAAGGCCAAAGCGCTGCATGTTTATTCCGATTCCGAAGTGGTCGTCCGCCAAATGCGCGGCGAGTACGCCTGCCGCAGTGCGCGTCTTTACTCCCTTCATTGGACCTGCCGCAAACTGGCGCGTGCCCTGACGTTCTCTATCTCACACGTTCCGCGCGCCAAAAATGTCGAGGCGAATCGTTTGGCGAACACGGCGGTGCGCCAACGGTCGGCTTAGGAAACCAGCCTGGCGCGCCTTCCCTGGCGCTTCTGTCCGGTGACTTTCGAGTACCCCCGCTTCTTGACAGCACGCTCTGGCGGAGCGAGACTCCAATTACGCCTCTTCCTAATTAGAAATTAGCCTTGACGGAACCGGGACACCGGCCCGCTCGACTCTCGCACCTGGTACTCACCGTATGGATCATGACCCGATTGTCGACCACAGCTCCTCATCCTCTACGACGGGGGCCGACAATTCGAGCAGTGCCAACGGGTCCGCGATCGCGGGTGTTTCCGCCAGACTGGCTGCTGCCAACACCGTCCTGCCCGATCCCTCGCAACCGCCTCCGCGCTTTCCCGGCGAGGATGCCGGCCGTTCCCTGGCCGAAATGGCCCAGCGCGATCTCGATGCCACGCTGCAATTGCTGGTCGAGCGCGCCCAATACATTACCGGGGCGAGTGGCGGCGCCATTGCTCTGCGGCGTGGCGCAAATGATATGGTGTGCCGCGCCAGCACCGGCTCCAACGCGCCCCAACTGGGCGCTCTGCTCTCCACCGAGTATGGACTCTCCGGCGAATGCGTGCGCACACGCCAGCCCTTGCGTTGCGACGACGCCGCACGCGATCCCCGGGTGAACCGCGACGTCTGCCGCGAATTGGGCATAGCCTCGGTGGTTGTGATGCCCATCGTCAGCGGCGACCAGGTGCTCGGCGTCTTCGAGTTGCTCTCCAGCAAGCCCCGCGCCTTTGACGAGCGCGATCTTTCCGCCTTGCTTCGGCTCGGTGAGATGGTGCAAAGCTCCCTGCAACATGCGGTCGGGGCGGACTTTTCGCCTGCTCACACCGCCGTAGCTGAGATTCGACCTCAGGTTGCGATAGCCACCGAGGCTGCGCCACACGGAACCGATTCTCCAGCAGCATTTGCGGCTCCTGTCCCCACACCGCCAACCCAGGAAGTTCCGCCGGCAGATGAGAAAAAATCGGATGAGAAAAAAGAAGAGAAAAAAGAAGAGAAAAAAGAAGAGAAAAAAGAAGAAGCCTCACCCGTGGCGCCGAAGACTTTATTCTGGTCAGCCGCAATGCGCGCTGATAGTACCGGACAGGCAAAGGAAAGCATCGAGCGAATCGCGGTGCCTCCGGTCTTGAGAAATCTGCAGAAGTGCCAGGCTTGCGGATTTCCGGTTTCGCAGGGACGGACCTTCTGTGTGGAGTGCGAAGAGAAACATTGGCGCGGTCAACGCCCTGCTCAGTCTCCATCCAGCCAGAAATCCAATCAGCTTTCGTCGCCGGACTCAAGAAAGTCCGCCTCAGTTGTGAAGCAGGAAACTGTTATTCAGGATTCTCCTGCAGATCGATCGTTGATTCCGGCTCCGGCTCCGGCGCCAGCCAACAGCAAACTCGCAGGCTCGGTTCCTGAGCCTCAAGTCACCGAGACTCCGCAGGAATCGACGCCAATCACGGGCACGAAGGTCGAAGCACCTATCGCGACCGAAACTCTAACAGCACCGTCCCCGTCCGTTAGCCCAGCCGATGGGCTCCCTTCTGACGACGCCCCATTCTTGAGCGGGGTGCTCCCATCCGAGTCATGGTTCGCGACCAACAAATACATTCTTGGGGCCCTCCTGGTCGTCGCCATCATCATCGCGGCAATCGCCTACCTGCACTGAAATTTGCTTTTCCTCCTTCCCCCGCGCCCGCAAGAGATTACAATTCCTTTCCTGACTCCGCAGAGCAATCCGGGAGGGTACATGCTGCTGCTCAGCAAGAGTGCAGTTGCACGTTGCTGTGTATGGCTGCTGTTGAGCGCGTTCACGGCCGCCCAAAGCTCCGAGCAACGTACCGCCTCATGGCTGGACCGCATTCGCAAGCAGCCGCAATTGCTGCTGGCTTTTGTCCGCGACCTGCCGAAGGGTGGAGATCTGCACAATCATCTTGAGGGCGCAATCTACGCCGAAGATCTCGTGGATTTCGCCTCTGATGGCGGATTGTGCGTGGACCGCACATCTTCCCGCCTGATCGCACCGCCCTGCGACTCCTGTGAAACCTATACCGCCAAACCCGCAGCCCGCTGCAGTTACGGCGATCACGTACTCTACAACCAGATGATCGATGCCTGGTCGATGCGCAACTGGCGGCCTGGCGACGAATCCGGCCACGATCATTTCTTTGCGAGCTTTGAAAAATTCGGTCTGGCCGCTGACACTCATATCGCGGAAGCGATCGCCGCGGCTACGAACCGCGCTGGCATGGACCATCTTCAGTATGTCGAGTTCATGCATACCGCCGATGCCGGCGCAGCCGCGCGCCTGGCGGCCAAAGTTGAGTGGACTTCGGACTTCGCCAAAATGCGCGAGGCCCTGCTCAACTCGGGAATAAAAGACATCGCCACGGAAACCAGCAAGAGACTCGCTGCCGACGATGCCCGCGCCAAAGAAATCCTCAAATGCGCAACCCCGGACGCCGCTCCTGGATGCAACGTGACTGTCCGCTATCTCTATCAGGTCTTGCGCGGCTTACAGCATCAAATCGTCTTCGCCCAGATTCTGCTGGGTTTAGAACTAGCCTCGTCCGATCCGCGCTTTGTCGGACTCAATCTGGTCATGCCCGAAGACTGGTACGTGCCCATCCACGATTTCAACGAGCACATGGCCATGATCGACTACTTGCACGGCATCTATCCCAAAGTGCACATCGCGCTGCACGCTGGCGAACTGACGATGGGCTTGGTTCCGCCCGAGGATCTCGCATTCCACATTCGCGCTTCGGTCGAGCGCGGTCACGCCGAGCGCATCGGCCACGGAGTCTCGGTCATGAACGAGAGAGATCCGATCGGTTTGCTGCATGAAATGGCGGAGCGCAACGTCCTGGTCGAGATTGCGCTGACCTCAAATGACATGATCCTGGGTGTGTCCGGGGACGACCATCCTCTGCCGGTTTATATGAAGTACGGCGTTCCCGTAGCCCTGGCCACCGACGACGAAGGCGTGGACCGTTCAGACCTGACGCATGAATACTTGCGCGCCGTCGAGACCTATCATCTGACCTATGCGGATATAAAACGCAGCGCGCGCCAGAGCCTGGAGCACAGCTTCCTGCCCGGTCAAAGCCTCTGGGCGGAAACCAAGCTGGTATTCCGCATGACCCCGGCTTGCACGGGAGATGCGGCAGCCGCCGATAAGCCCTCCGCGGCCTGCGCAGAATTCATCGCACACAGCGAACGCGCCCGCGAACAATGGAAACTGGAAGCCGAATTCTCAAAGTTCGAGAAAAAATATTGAAAGGTCAAAATCTGTAGCTTTGAAAGGGCGCTGCCTCAGCCGCGCCGTAAGACTGGAGACCAGAGGTGTAATAGGGAGAGTCGCGTGTTTCTCGATATCCTGAAAGGTGCTGGCTTTGCCCTTGCAGTCATCTTCGCCGTAGCTTTATGGATTGTGCCCAATCCGATAGGAAAGATGGTTGAGCTTTGGCGTTTCTTTCGCGGCGACTAGCATTGCCAGCAAGACCGAAATTACGTCAGCTCGCACCTTTATGGAAGATCAATACACCCTCGCCGAAACCGCCGCCCAATCTATCCTGCAGCGCACCCCGCTCCGTTGTCGCATCGGCCTCGTTCTCGGCTCCGGCCTCGGTGCATTCGCCGATTCTTTGACCGATCCCGCCCGAATCCCGTTCTCCGAAATTCCCGCCTTCCCACGCTCCACCGCAATCGGCCATGCTGGAGAAATGGTGATCGGCAAGTCAGGTTCCGTCCCCGTCGCCGTTATGCAAGGCCGCGTCCATCTTTATGAAGGATATTCCGCCCTGCAAGTCGCCTTCCCCGTGCGCGTATTCGGACGCATGGGCATCCGCTCCGTCGTCCTCACCAACGCCGCGGGCGGAATCAATCTCAACTATCAGCAAGGTGCGCTGGTCGTGATCCGCGACCACATCAATCTGCAGGGGGCGAATCCGCTGGTGGGCGCTAATGACGATCGATTCGGAGTCCGCTTTCCCGACATGACCCACACTTACGCAAAAGACTATCGAGCGATCGCAGGCGAAGAAGCGGCCAAACTTGGAATGACTCTGCACGAAGGCGTCTACGCCGCCCTGCTCGGCCCCAGTTACGAAACTCCCGCCGAAATCAGTTATCTGCGAACCATCGGCGCCGATCTGGTCGGAATGTCAACCGCATTCGAAGTAATCGCTGCGCGTCATATGGGAATCAAAGTGCTCGCCATCTCGTGCGTTACCAACATGGCCGCAGGAATCCTCGACCAGCCGCTCTCGCACGAGGAAGTGATGGAAACCGGCGAGCGCGTCAGGTCCAGTTTCGAAGCATTGCTGCGCGCCGTCCTCCCGCGCATCGAGAGCGACAGCGACACCGCCAGCTAGACCGTCACCTGGGTAAGAACTGTCGTCCCAGGCGAAGCGCAGGATCCTGGTGCGTGCCGGCAGTTGCAGGAAAGGTGGCGCTGGCAAGCCCAAGGTCTCTCGCTGCGCTCGGGATGTCGAGTTCCTCCCGATCCTACTTTCCCACCCGCGGAATAAACAACTCCACCGGCGGCTTCACCCCGTACACCGCGGAAAAACTCTCCTGATTCACCGCCAGCCCCAGATGTCCGCGCGAATCGATATAAAGTAGAGACTGTCCCAGCGCCACATCGCTGAAGGTCCGCACGAACTTGATCTTCATCTCTTTATCGCCAATCCGCACCGGAACTTCCTGCCCCCGCTGGTAGCCGAGCTTCAGAAAATCATCCGCATCCAGATTCGTCACCAGATTGCCAAACGGACCATCCGTCGCAATCACCTCCGCCGTAACTCCGCGCTCGTCCAGCCGCCCCGCCTTCAAGGCCAACCGCACCAGCGAAGCCGCCGCTATCTCGGGACCAACCTTCGTCCAATCGTCCCCGCGCGCCACATGCGCACCCACGGGAGAAAAAATGTCGCGCCCGTGGAACGTGGACGAAAGCTTCGTACCAATCATCCAATTCGTATTTGTAATTTCGTGAACCCCCTCGATGCCGTCACGCTGCTCTACCAGCGTGAGCAATCCGTTATCCGGCAGCACGAAATACTGCCCACGTTTCGACTTGGCGACGATTGCCTTGCGCGCGCTCCCCACGGTGGGGTCGATCACCACCACGAAAATGGTGCCCGCCGGATAGTAAGGAGTGGCGCCATATAAAAAACGCGCGCCGTCAAGAATGGAGAACGGCGTCACCTGATGCGTAAGATCGACGATGCGCACCTCGGGCATGATCGAATACATCACCCCCCTGCAAATCGCGACCGAATCGTCCACCACGCCGAAGTCCGTCATGAACACGATCGTCTGCGGATATTTCGCGTTCTGCGCGCCAGCAAACGGAGAGGGCCCAAGCAGCAGCACCACCAGCACCACCATGGCCAGCCCACTGCCCCGGGTTGCGAAGAAGTTCGATCCGCGATTCAGTTTTGAAAGGGCGCGACTCTGGCTCGCGCCGCAGAGCCTTATCAATATGAACAGCGGCTTCAGCCGCATGTTGTCTGCTCCTCAGCCTGGGTTGCAATCTGTTGGTCTGCAAGAATACTGGGGATTACGTCCGCCCGCAAATCGAGCCCTGCCCTGGCTTCGATCTATAATGTCATGTCAATTCATTGCACGACCGCAAGGAGGTCTTAATGCCGGAAGCTATCCCTGAGAAATATCGCGATCTATTTCAGAAGCGCGCCTTCGCCAGCCTAGGCACGCTCATGCCCGATGGCCGTCCGCAGGTCACGCCCGTGTGGTGCGACTACGACGGCGAACACGTCATCTTCAACTCCGCCAAAGGTCGCCAGAAAGACCGCAACGTCCGCCGGGATCCTCGCGTGTCTCTCGCCATCATCGATCCCGAAAATCCTTATCGCTATATGGAAATTCGCGGTCGCGTCGTCGAGATCACCGAAGAAGGCGCCAGCGCCAGCATCGACAAACTGGCCAAGAAATATCTCGGCGTCGATAAATATCCCTACGGCCAGCCCGGCGAAGTGCGCGTGATCTACAAAATCAAACCCGAGCACACCACGGTCATGGGCTAGCGACGCGTAAACCGAGGACAGTTTTGAAACAGCGCCGCTTCCGACCGGCCGCTAAGTAAGCACTCAATGTGCGGCTTAGCGGCTGCGGCCAGTGGCGCAATTTCACCGGTGCGCCAAAGGCCCGCAGCAACTGGCGAGAGCGGGGCTCTTAGCGCCGCCTTAGCCGTCGTGATTTGATCGGGCTTTTCGCCCACGGTGCGAGGGCATTTCATATTCACACCTACAACCTCTGCTTCCTCGGTTTCGGCAACGTCAACCGCACTCTCGCGCAATTGCTCATCGACCGCGAACCAGAACTTCGCGAGCGCCACGGGATCAATTTCCGAATTACCGGAATCGCAACCCGCCGTCTGGGATGGCTCGCCGACCCCAATGGCCTCGATCCGAAGGCTTGTGTGGAGCAGGCACCGTTGCCCGCTAGACCTCGAGGGTCTGATCGGAAGCCGGGAAGCGTCCGAAACTGGCTGAAAGCCGCCCGCGCCGACGTCCTCTTCGAAGCCACCTCCCTGAACGTCGAAAACGGCCAGCCCGCCGTCGATCACATCCGCGCCGCGCTTCACCACGGCGCCGACGCCATCACCGCCAACAAAGGACCAATCGTCCACGCCTATCGCGAACTCCGCGATCTCGCCGCCGCTCGCGGCAAGCGCTTCCTCTTCGAATCCACGGTGATGGATGGCGTCCCCATCTTTTCTTTTTTCGACCAGCTCCCCGCCATTCATCTGCAGGGATTTCACGGCATTCTGAATTCCACGACAAACGTGATCCTCAGCGAAATGGAAAACGGCCTGAACTTTGACGAGTCTCTAAAAAAAGCGCAGTCCCTAGGCATCGCAGAAACCGACGCCACCCACGACATCGACGGCTGGGACGCCGCAGTCAAAACCGCTGCTCTAATCGCTGTGCTGATGGATGTTCCAATACGTCTTCAAGAAATCGAGCGAGAAGGAATCCGTAGCCTGAACGCAGAAGCCGTACGCGCCGCAAGAGAACAAGCCCGCCCCTACAAACTGATCTGCCGCGCGAAGAAAACAGAGAGCGGAGTAACAGCCAGCGTCCGCCCCGAACAAGTCCCGCTGACCGATCCCATGGCGCAAATCGCCGGCACATCGTCATACATTTATTTCCAAACCGACATCTTCCCCGGCCTCGCCCTCACCGAAGAGAATCCCGGCCTGTACGCGACGGCTTATGGCATGCTGGCGGATTTCGTCAGGGCGGTAACGGCGTCATCCTAGAACGTAGCCATTTTTCAGGCGGAGTGAAGGATCTGGCGCACCCATCAGCCGCCTGCGTGGGTTTGCCGGCGACCGACTGCAGAGCATCGATGAAGACGTTGACATGCTCTCGGCGATGGCGCGGGGAATTAGTCGAGAGGAACGGCATCGGCGAAACCGCCGACGCCGTCTGGAAAGCGCTCAGTACCGAACATCAAAAACTGTTTCCAGGGAGATCTCATAGCGACGATGATGCCTCCACCATCGAAGTGCCGGATATTTTGGTGGAAAGTCAGCCTGACCCCGCGAATCTTGTTGAAGGCGTTATGGACACCGCGTCTGTCGTCGTCTTCGGACAGCGACCGCAATCGTTGTCAGGTAAGAGGCACCGCGGACGGCTGGCTGTCCCGGAGCAAGTTCCCTTGTTCGACTCCGACTGAGCTATGTTCTTCTATCCCGCCTAGGTTCGCGACTATCCATCTGAACAGGACCTGAGCGATCCGCGATGGACACGATTCGATCTGCTGCTCAGCTAGATCGGGTCCTGAATCCTTTGTTCCGGATCGGATCGGATAGACGGAGGAACGGAGTCACCAAAAGCTAGGAGGGCAATACAAGCGAGCAGAATGAGGAGGTGCAGGGCGTCCGTGGAATCAGAAAGTGGATCATGGTTCCGCCAGTGAGTGAGGACAGCACCGCACATGATTAGAAACAAGCACGAAGCAGAAGGTACGATTGTCGCCCTCAGGAAGAGTCCCAGTGATCCCAATATCTCTGCCACCATGACCGCATACATGAACCACACGGGATAGCCCGATTGCACGAAAAACGTCCTCATGTCTGCGTCGTGTCCGAGCTTCCCGGCTTCGATCGTTAGAAATGATAGTGCTGCTGAAAAACAGAGCCCCTTTAGAACAACGCCGGATTTTATGAACGCATCGACCGCGCCAGTAGGTTCGCTCACTTGAGATCGGTCGAATCTCATGATCCCCACGACCGCAGAGCCTGCGGCAACCCCTATCGGAATCCAGAGGCGATAGAAGAGCAGGCGATTCAATGTCATTGAGAACAACGATGGACGATACAAGGTGAGTACGGTATAGAACAAACAGAGCAGGCTCGCCGAGATTGCGAAACCCGCAAATGCCTTGGCCAGTTTTTCGGCGACGCGCGTAGAAGGCACGGAAAGAATAAGAACCGTACTCAAAAATGTCGTTGCCGAGGCGAAGAGAAAGAAAATCTTTACCTCAGTCATAGTTCTTAGAAGTTTCCCGTTTCGAGTCAATCAGTGTGCTGTCGTTGTTAAAGACGTGGCAGCGACGCAAAAGGCAACAAGATGGTGGCATTTCCGGCCCTCTGGAAGAATTGCTGGGCCCAATGTTTCCTGGATATATTCTTCTCCAAGATCTCCGATGCTCATGTGCGGACGGAGGTTTGAGCTCTATGCGGACACCTATCATGAGCGCATCGAGTGGGAAATGGGGGCCGGAGGCGGACCGAGAATGCCCGTCATTCAATGACCCGAGCTTGTTGACACGCGCGGCATGGTAAAAAAGTAATGAACGCCATGCCAACCATAGAAACCTTTGCCTCCGCTGCCCTCGACCTCCTCTACGTCCGCTCCCAATTCCCCGCACTCACCCAAACCGTCAACGGACACCCCGCCGCGTTCCTCGACGGTCCCGGGGGAACGCAAGTTCCGCAGCGCGTCATCGACGCCATTTCCAATTACCTGCGCCGCGACAATGCCAACACCGGCGGGGCCTACGCCACCAGCCGCAACACCGACGCCATGCTTGCCGAAGCCCGCGCCGCCATGGCCGACTTCCTCCACTGCGCCGCTGATGAAATCATCTTCGGGCCCAATATGACCACGCTCACCTACGCCATGAGCCGCGCCATTGGTCGCGACCTCGGCCCGGGCGACGAAATCCTGGTCACGCGCCTCGATCACGATGCCAACGTCTCCCCCTGGCTCGCCCTCGAAGAAAAAGGCGTTACCATCCGCTGGGCTGAAATTCACGAAGAAGATTGCACCCTCGATCTCGACGACCTGGCGGGCAAAATAAACGAGCGCACAAAACTGGTTGCCGTCGGCTACGCGTCGAATGCCGTCGGCACAATCAATCCCATAAAGAAAATCGTAGGCCTCGCTCACGCCGCCGGCGCGCTCGCCTACGTGGACGCGGTCCATTACGGCCCGCACGGTCTTATCGATGTTGCCGCCCTCGACTGCGATTTCCTAGTCTGTTCCACTTATAAATTCTTCGGCCCGCACATGGGCGTGCTCTTCGGCAAGCGCGAGCATCTGCAGCGCTTTCATCCTTACAAGGTTCGACCACTCACTGACGCCGTCCCCAACCGCTGGGAGTGGGGCACGCTCAACCACGAGTGCATCGCCGGCATCACCGCCTGCGTCGACTACCTCGCCGCTCTCGGCCGCCGCTCGCTAACAAATGCTGGAACAGCCGCCCTCGGCTGTCCGTCGAGCGAAGCTCGACCCTCGGCGACATCCGACCGACGCGCCGCCATCATCGCCGCGTTCGAAGCTATCCACAACTACGAACACGAATTAATGAACCGCCTGATCATCGGCCTTCAGCAAATTCCGAAGGTGAAGATCTACGGCATCAGCGATTCCTCTCGCTTCTCCGAGCGCTGTCCCACACTGGCCCTGCGCGTAGTCAACCAAACCGCGGACCAAACTCCGCTGGCACTCGCCACGAAGCTGGCCGATCAAGGGTTTTTTACCTGGGACGGGAACTACTATGCTCTGAACCTGACCGAGCGCCTCGACGTCGAAAAATCCGGAGGCTTCCTTCGCATCGGCCTTGTGCATTACAACGCGATTGAGGAACTAGATCGCCTCCTAACAGCGCTAAGACAGATCCTGACCTCGTAGGTGAAAATTCTGGAACGAGAGTTTAGCAATGGTTTGGGGGAGGCTTCCGGAAGGAAGGGGCTCGTTCCCAGAGCGCTTTGAAACAGATGGCTTGAAAAGCGCACGACTTCAAGTCTTGTCCCAGAGCCAGTAAAGACTAGGGCTTTAGCCCCTGAGGGACGTTGGGTTGGTCGGTGAACACCGTCGCAAGTGGGGAGTGTCCAGCGCTCCTTAGGGCCAGCGCTTGGCAGTATCGTCCCATCCGGCCGCACGTACTGGTTGCCCTGCCGCGACCACCGGAGGAGATGGAATGCGAATCGGCGGTGCCTGCGGCCCGTTCACAGGCAGCAGCGGTTTCAGCATGTCAGCGTTCATTTCTTTTTCTTCGGAGAGCAACGGCGCCACCAGGCGCAGCGCCTCCACTTCTTTCTCCAGCCGGGTCAACTCAATTTCCTTCTGCCTCAGAACCTCATAAACATTCTTCATAACCTTGGGTACCTGCGAATTGTTTAGGTTGTGCAGCTTTTCTCGCACTTTATCAGACTTACCTGCATTGTCAAGGCATTAAGCCGGGGCTCTGCCGGGCTGCCGGGGCGCGATCAGGCACAGTTACCAGACGAGTAAGTTCCCATCATGCAGAGCATTTTTAGACAAGCGGCGCGGCTCCACAAGTGGCCGTGGTCGGCGAGAAACTGTCGGAGGCCGCGCCGATGATCTAAAAACGTATTGGACTAAACCGCCTCGACGGTGACGGCGCTGTGGGCAGTGAATCGGAGAGGGACTTGCTGACGAGCGATGGCGTTGTTCCGAAGCGGAGTTCTGGCAGCGTTGACCGGTACCCAGAGAGCAAGATCTGTGGTGTGCAGAGCGAAAGCAACCAATGAGAGGGGCCGGGAAAGGCGTGTGAAGACACCTGTGCGCGGACTTGTTTTGGGAAAGTCTGCCGAGGGAAGAGGTTGAGAGCCGAGCGTTCTCAGCCGCTTAGCATTCGTGGCACGAAAGTCGATGGATTTCGAGCGACCAATGTGCAATCGGGCAGAGATGCGGAATAGCCAAGCCGCAACAAAGCCAGGACGGGCCCGTCCCCCATTTCCCAATTGGCATAGCCAGCCAGAACGTAAATGCGCCTGTCCGAGATCGTCAGATCGACAAGTCTCAATCGTCGGCAAAGACCGCTGGAGGCATGGTCGCGCAATCCTGCGGCCTCCAGTGTCATCCCATTCGCTCTTCTGCCTCATCAGAATTGCCAAAGACTTCTCGAATGATCCGTTCAGTTGCCTCATTCAAATACTCATCCAATACCTTCTCAATCTGAAGGTATTCGGGCCAGATTCATTGCGCATGGACGCCTTTCGCTTCCGGGTGCAACCCGGAACCGGATCGTGGTTGCGATCGTGATAGCAAGGAACGCGGGATTCGGATCTGTGGTTACTCGTACCGGAGAGCCACCATGGGATCGACCTTAGTGGCGCGGCGCGCGGGTATGTAACCAGCCAAAGCAGCTAGGGCAATCAGCACAATCGAGACAGTAGCAAAGGTCAGCGGGTCCTGCGATCCAACTCCGTAAAGCAGGTGCGAAAAGCTTCTGAGGGTTCGGGTGAGTATCAGCGCGCCTATGGAACCAATCGCGATGCCACCGAAGACCAATTTCAACTCTTGGCTAATAAACAGGCGAAGAACCCTTGCTTTATTCGCCCCGAGCGCCATGCGAATGCCGATTTCCTGCACGCGCTGTGTGACAGAATAGGAAATCATGCCGTAGATTCCCACTGACGCCAGTAGCAACGCCAGCCCCGCAAACGCACCAAGCAGAATCATAGGGAAACGCTGCTCAGACATGGAGTACGAAATAATCTGCTGCATGGTTTGCACGTTGTATATCGGCTGGTCACTGCTGTCTTGGTAGACCGCCGCCTTGATCGCAGGGATTAGCGTCGCGGCGTCGAGCGGCGTGCGAACGATTATGCTTGCGTCCGGATAATTGATGGGCACCCACTGGTCCGGATCTTGATAAAGCGAATAGTACGCCTGATATTGATTGGCCGGACCGCTATCCTGCATGCTCGCATAGGTCACGTGGTTTACGATGCCGACAATCGCGCAAGGGCCAAAGGCGGCGAATCCGGCAGTGATGGTATGCCCGATAGGTTTTCCATCGGGGAAAAACGCGCGCGCAAAATTGCTGTCGATAACTGTTACGCATGGCGATTTTGTGTCGTCGTGCTCGGTCAGAAAACGTCCTTGAAGCAGTTGCATTCCCATGGTGCGAAGATAATCTGGTCCGGTAAGAAACCAGCCCATTCGTGGTGCGGCCTGCAGCGATTCTGGTTTCTGGGAGTCGAGCCAAAATGGCAGGTAGCCGCCCTCTCCGGTCAACGGAACGGCGGTCGTAGAGTCTGCCGCCTCCACGCCAGGGATCTGACGAATTCGTTCGATCAACTGTTTGTAAGCGACGCGAGTGCGTGAAGGCGTTTTTGTGAGCGAGTGTGAGACACCAACCTTGAGGGCGACGATGTGATTGGTAGCAAAGCCCGGATTAACGTTCCACAAGTGAAGAATTGTGCGAAATAGCAGGCCAGCGCCCACCAGGAGCACCAGCGTTAACGCCACTTGTACAACTACGAAACTGCTCTGAGCACGACGATGGACGATGGTCGAACCTCGCCCCCCCCTCCTTAAGCGATACCTGCAGATCGGCGCTCCAAATTTTCAGAGCCGGCGCGAGGCCAAACAGAATTCCAACCAGGAGCGAGACTATCAGTGTGTAAAGCAGGACGGGAGCGTTCACGCTGACGTTTTCGCTGCGTGGCAACATTGACAGCGCTGGCAAAGCGGACCTAATTCCGAGGAAAGCGATCAAGGTCCCCAGACCAGCGCCGGTGAGCGAAAGAATGACGCTCTCTGTCAATAGCTGCCTGGCCAGGCGCCCCCGACTCGCCCCGAGCGCCGAACGAATGGCAAACTCTCTCCTGCGTCCCGCCGAACGGGCCAGCAGAAGATTGGCAATATTCGCACAGGCGATCAACAACACCAGTCCAACTGCGCCTAAGAGCAACGCGAGTGTTTGATCGGCGTCGCCAACGATTACCTGCTTCAGAGGCTCAACATAGATTCCCAGATCTCGGTTGTCATTCGGATACAGACGATCGAGACGACTCTGGATCGTGTTCATCTCCGCCTGACTTTGGGGTAGGTTCACTCCTGGTTTCAGGCGTGCGAGGGCAAAGATACCGTCGTGACTTCCTCGATTGTTCAGTATCAACGGGTCGAGCTGGCCGAGCGGTGTAAAAACATCGGCAGCCAGATTGAGACGAAATCCAGGCGGCGCAACTCCTATGATCGAATAGTCTACGCCGTCCAGGGTTACGCTCCTGCCCAGCGCCTCGGGGCTACCACCAAACCGCTCCCTCCACAAGTGATCGCTAATGACGACCACAGGCGCTCCGCCTGGCTGATTTTCCTGGGGAGTAAATTCTCGCCCCAACGCCAGTTCCGTCCCGAGCGTGCTGAAGAACGCCGAGGAGATTTGACTGGCCTTAATGTGCGAAGACGCGCCAGGAAATGTGAGGTCAATTTGTTGCTCCCTAAGCGCCGCCATTTGTTGAAATGATCCGGCGCTTCGCTGCCAGTCTTGAAAGTTTGGATATGAATCCCAAACCCGTGGAAAGCGCGGATTGTTTTCCCAAACCATAACCAGGCGATCCGGCTCGCGATAGTGCAGCGGCGCGAGTACCACGCCTTCCACGACGCTGAAGATTGCAGTATTCGCGCCAATACCGAGGGCTAGCGTAAACACGGAGACCGCAGTGAACCCGGGACTCTTGCGCAATTGCCGTAGCGCGTAACGCAGGTCTTGACCCAACGACGCTATCATTCGTCCTCACTCGTCCGAACCAGCTTCAGAGAGTGCTGTTAAACGTGTAAGCAGACTAGTCCTGCGCTGGCGAACCATTCGTTCCGATTCGAGAGGTAGCATTTCGCTCTCCAATCCTATTGCCCAGATATCATTATATTTTTATTGCACTTAAGAGCTCGCTCAGACTTTCCAATTGTTCAAAACCGGCTGGCATTGTCCAACACCGGACAGCAATTTGGAATATGCAAGCAAGGGCACTCACGGATTCGATTCGAGAGTGGTTGGTCAGCCACTCGGCAGTTACTGCCCCAAAACCAGAGCAACGATTCGCAACAAAATGGGCCATTTGGCCCCAGCCCACCAAGCTCCGAAACCCTAAGTAAGCCAGCCACTGCCCTCCGAGATGTGCCCGCACCGCACGCAAAGCACAAGTGGCTTTATTGGTTTAGACGAGGACGTTGCTCCTTGCGTCGCAGGTACCGTAGCAGCCTGCTTTATTTGGCGGACTTATTCGCCGGGGCAGCCTTCTTCGTATGCGCAACCTCTCTGACAGAATCTTATTAGGAAATCTCTTGCCGCACGTTTTCTGTGCGCCGGCGCGACCGTCGCCGCTGCCGATCGGAATGGCTCACACATACGCCGCCAGAACTTGTGCACGCCCATCTGGGAATCGATAGGGCCACGCTCGACGCCATACCCAGGGAGGAAGTCGTCGTTATGCCGAAACAACAGGGTTTCAGACGGTTCTGCAGCCTGCTTGCCCGACATGACTTCCGCGCCATGTAGGAATTTCACCTCACTTGGCGAAGGTTCGAAGTTGGATCTCTGGTTTACGTTGTCGACGATGCATTAGAGTACGCCGCTCTCCAGTTTCCGGGTATCTCGGAAGCGGGAACACAGTGCTGCGCGGTGCAGAAGCTTCGCGAACGAGATCGGGTCTGGCATCTCCAACAGGAACAAGAAGGCAGACGTGTACATTACCTTCTTCGGTGGCGCACAGAGACACGATCTCACCCCGATCATTAATGTCAAAGGCGTCAAATACAATGCGTCCCGAACCCGGAATGATGAGGTCGCTCAATGCGACGATCTCGTCTTTTTCCCAGAGAAACGGGTCTCCGCCGACACTACATTCACCGGAATCGCCCACGACCTGATCGAAGCGATTGATGGTTTCGCCGGTGCTGCAAGCGTTTCCGTGAGGCGTGCCAAGATCCTTCATTTTATGATTCCGCCAGAGAAAGGCATGATGGGACTGGCCGCCCGGCAGGTCGGCTTTGCCCACAGTGTGACTAAGATCATTGATTGACCACGCTTCCCCATTATCGCCTCCGAGCGTGCGAAGGTCGGTCAAGATTCCGTGCCTCCATAAGAAGGGATGCTCCACCGCGTCTCCCTCCAGCCATGAGTACCCAACGACTTCTCCACGATTGTTAAATCCAAACCCTTGACTAAAAGTTCCGCCGAGAGAGCCGACATCGTGCATGGTTCCATGCTCCCACATGAATGGATGCGTCGTCGGAAGTCCGCTGCTGTCATGCGTTACATTGTCCGTAAAAGAGATTCCCATCGCCTGGCCCAACTCGTTCGCCTGGTAGACAACACTATCTGTCCCGCCAAGTGTTCCTAGATCGCTTATTGATCCATGCTCCCAGAGCACGGCGTGCACTTGAGTTGCACCGGGGACGAAAAAAGGAAAGAACGGATTCGCATCAGGGACAGTATTGAGCGCTCCGCCGAAAATTTGACCATGGTTATTTATGGCGTTTGCGCTGGCGCCATTGCCGCCGAGGGTCCCAAGGTCGATCACGCGCCCATCTTTCCACAGAGTGGCTTTTAACTCGGGACCACCCACAAGCGGATCGACCTCACCATTTTGGGAAAAGCCAACAGCAACTCCAAAATCATTGATCGAAACAGGAAGGCTACTGTAGCCCGGCCGCAATGAACCCAGGTTGATCGAGACACCTGCGAATCGCAGAAGAGCCTCTTCCACTAAGCAATCGGGGTTGAAACAGTTAGGCGAGAATGGATCCGTCACATCGGTTTCTCCCGCACCGACGAACATGCCGAAGTTGTTCAGGATGCGGGTTGCAGGCGGAGGCAGCAAAACGTCTCCGTTCGGCCCTCCAAAGGAGCCGACATCAATCACCCTATAGTGACGGTGCTTAATTCGAGAGCGTGCGTTCTGAGCCGCAGCGATCGCCGTTCCGAGCAGGCCAGCCACCGTCAGTAGCGCGATCAGTTTCGGGTCAATAGGTCTGCACCATTTCATTGAGAGCCTCCAGAGATGGCATGTTTTCGCTTCGCCGCTTTAGCGCCCCGAGGGCATGGCGGCCTCGATGGCGAACAGAGTGACCGGACTTTGCTCAGCGGTCAACTGGAGGTTTGCCGAACTCTTTCTGAAGAACGAAATGCCCGCATTTCAAGAAGTTAAGCCCCGGTCTGAAGTCGAAAGGCGTAAGCGGGGACGCGCCTGTGATGCTAAACTGGCAACATTCTTGGGGCTTTCCGTGCAGACTAGTCGTCAGAGGAATCGTCCAAGGCTTCGGTTCGGCCAGTTCGAGGCCGATCTTCAGAAGGAAGAGCTCTACAAGCGCGGGCTTCCGGTTCGGTTGGAAAACCTCCCTTTCCGCGTTTTAGCAGCATTGCTTGAGCATCCAGGAAGTCCGATGACACGCGAGGAGCTATGCGCGCGCTTATGGCCTGACGGTACTCACGTTGACTTCGACGAGGGTCTGAACACCGCGGTTAAAAAACTTCGTCGTGCGTTGGGAGATTCCTCGGATACCCCGCTCTTTATCGAGACCATTCCCCGCAAGGGCTATATTCTGGTCGCGCCTGTATCGGAGGCAGACCCACCGACAGATGGCATGCTTGCAAACCCCCCTACTGAGATTAGTCATACACTGCCGGTCGATGGTCAGTTCGCGTCGTTTGCGCAGAATCCCACCAGAAAGTTCACTTATTGGATAGTCTTCGCCGCCGCTTGCCTTACATTCATTTTGTGGCTGGTTCTTCGGTATCGCGTAGTCCCCCAGCCGGATTTTGTCCGGCTCAGTTTCGGCCGCGGCACAATTCTCTCTGCTCGCCTCACCCCCGACGGGCAGCAAGCGGTGTACGGCGCAGCGTGGGATGGCAAACCGTTTCGCCTGTTTCTTGGGAGGTTTGGAAGTCCCGACATCCGCGACCTGGGAGTTGACGCGGATATTCTGGCAATTTCCCGCTCCGGCCAAATGGCCATCTTGATGGACCGGCGTTTCGGTTTCGGGACCGTTTCTAGCCGAGGCATGTTGGCCACTATGTCCCTGACAGGCAGCGTGCCGAAGGAGATGCTCGACGAGGTCAGCTCTGCCGACTGGTCGCCCGATGGTTCGCAGCTGGCAGTAGTGCACTATTCCGGCGAGACGTGCCGGGTCGAATTTCCAGTCGGACATGTCGTCTACCAGACCACCGGTGGGGCATGGATCAGCCATGCACGGGTCTCGCCGGTGGGTGATCGAATCGCGTTTCTGGAGCATCCGCTCGCCAACGACGATACCGGCCACGCCGTAATCCTCCAGTTGCGGAGCCAACAGAAAATTCTTTCGAAAGACTTCTACGGAATCGTCGGTCTTGCCTGGAAGGACGCTAAGGAACTCCTTTTTACCGCTAGCCAAGCAGGAGTCGGTGGGGGAAGGGCGCTGTTCAGTCTAAATACCAGTGGCGAACAATTGTTGCTGCACCGTGAATCGATCGCATTGACGATCCAGGATGTGACCCCGGACGGCGGCCTCCTGTTGACGAGAAACGTTCAGGGCGATGAGTTGTTGGGACATTTCGGGGAGGGAGAACGCGATCGCATTATCAGTTGCTTGAGTATCTGCGTTCCTTCGGAGCTGAGTGCAGACGGATCTCAAATATTGCTCTCGGTACAGGGCGAAGGGACAGGGACAGGCTATAAGACCTACGTGATGTCAACCGCTGCAGGTGCTGCACCTAAGCTTTTGGGAGACGGCATGCCTACTGGATTTTCTCCCGATCTGCAATCTGTGCTTGTGGTCTTTCCCTGGGGAATCAACCCATCAGAGGTTCCGCAGATAAGGGCTATTCCTGTTGGACCAGGAGAACCTCGGACCATAACCCGTGATTCGATCTCGCACATTTGGGCAACATGGTTCCCTGACGGAACGAAACTCCTCTTTATTGGAGCCGAGCCGCAACACGCGACTCGCACTTGGATCCAGGACCTCCATACCGGAAAAGCAACACCTCTGACGCCGGAAAGCGTCCTGGGGCTGAAAATCTCTCCCGACGGGGAAACTGTTGCCGCAATTGGTCTCGATCACAAGCTCTGGCTGTACCCGGCATCGGGGAAAACTCCGAGGCCATTGGGCAACGTTAACGCAGTCGAAGAGGTAGAGCGCTGGAGCGAGGACGGAAAGTACTTGTTCCTCACGACCTATGGCTTACCCGCCGAAGTGAATCGAATCGACATAAGCACTGGAGCACGAACGTTAATCCGTCACGTTGCTCCACCTGACGCAAGTGGAGTATTGGCAGTCGGGCCAGTGCTGATTTCCGCCGATGATCGGTTTTATGTGTACGCCTATCCACGGGTCCTATCGACGTTGTATCTGGCTCACGGATTTTGAGTTCGCTAACGGGAAAAGCGGTGGTCAGCCATTGGAACACCGTTCCGTTGCGCCTTGTTTTCAACCCGCAGACCTGTCCGGTGGTTGGCCGTTCCAGGGCCGGGCGAGCCGCTCTCTCCTTAATATGTGGGTCCATCCGGTGGCCGTGGATATGGGAAGAGGAAAGCTAGCGAAGATCGAGGTGGTGAAGGGAACTGGCAGGGGAGGGAACTCGCCTGCTTGGGCGATGGGGGACCCCACAGATCTCGCGCAGGGAATGCGCCCGTCCCACCTGGCAAAACAACATGGCGATGAACTGGCCCCAACTGGTGAAACCTCGCGCCTGTCGTTCTGTCGTTCGGCCTTGTGCTGCTTGACCGCCTTCTCGAACCCCCGCGGGAAAACAACTTCAACACCTGCGAGAAAATGCTGCATACTTTCATTAGGCTGAGTCTCCTGTAGTTGAATTGGTTCTTGGCGAACCCAATCTGGCCTATCAGGGGGCTCACTCTTTCTCACACGTGGCGATACCTTCCGCTCGGTCAGCAGTTAGCCCGCGAATTTGGACAGCAATATCCCTGAGTGGACCGTTCTGAATCTCCCTTCCACTCATAGAGCTTCAAGTCCCCTCTTGACTGCTGATGGTCGAGAGTCTACCATTCTGCAACAATTGATGGTCGAATGTCTTCCATGGCCAAACAGACACCGGAACGTGCGAACCTTCTTCAAGGCACCCTGGACATGCTGATCTTGCGAACTCTTCTTTATGGTCCTGCTCACGGCCACCTGATCGGCAAGCATATTCAGCGGACCACGAATGATTTCCTCCAGATGCAGCACGGCTCGCTTTACCCCGCGTTACACCGGCTGGAGCGAAGGCGATGGGTCACCTCGAAATGGGAGATGGCTCCGGATCGGAATCGGGAATTCAAGTACTACCGGCTTACGGATAAGGGAAGAAAACAGCTTGTCGTCGAAGAATCTCAATGGAAGCAGATGGCAGAAGCTGTGGCGCGGGTGATGTGGCCCGCAGCTGAGGAGAGCTGAGATGAAATGGTGGCAGATCGGGAAACGCGATGCGGATGTGGAGCGGGAAATACAATCAGACCTTGCACTGGAAGAGGAAGAGCAGCGGGACCGCGGCGTGTCAAGAGAAGAGGCCCGGCATGCCGCCATGCGTGCTTTCGGCAATCCCACTCTTATTTCCGAGCAAACTCGCGCTGTCTGGAGTTGGAACGCGCTGGAGAATCTTCTTCGCGATCTACAGATCAGCGTCCGCACTCTCTTCCGGTCGGTCGGCTTTTCGTCGATTGCCATTCTGGTGATCGCCGTTGGTATGGGGGCGACTATCTCGCTGTTCACCGTCGTCTGGTCGGTTCTGCTGAAACCTCTGCCGTTCGATCGCCCGGAGCAACTCGTTCGGCTCTACGAAAGCAGCGACAGGTTTCCGGAGAACGTCGTCTCCCCCGGCATCTATGGCGAATGGAAACGCGAGAGCCGATCATTCTCCAATCTAGCGCTTTATAAAGACTGGCCGCAGTACAACCTCTCCGAAGGAGGTGCGCTGCCCGAAAAGGTCCGTGCAACGATCTGTTCTTGGGACCTGTTCGCCACGCTCGGTGTCCAGCCCCGCATCGGACGCTCCTTCACGCCGGACGACGACCAGCCTTCCGCCAACGGTGCCGTCATCCTCGGTTGGGCTCTTTGGAAACGCCGCTTCGCGGGTGACGCTTCCGTCATCGGCCGCAAAATCAATCTTGATGCCAAACCCTACACCGTCATTGGCGTGATGCCGCGTTGGTTCGCTTTTCCCGAGCAGAAGGTGCAGATCTTCCTTCCTGCATACCACGAGAGCACGCCCGAGGAGATGGCCAAGATCGACAACCATGGGTTCGTGGCGATCGGAAGGCTGAAGCCCGTCGTCACTCGTGAGCAGGCGGCACAAGAAGTGTCGGCGATCGTGCGCCGCATCCACGACGCCCATCTCGACCTTCCGTTCGTCAGCAGCGGCGCGGGAATCCGGCCGCTCATCGATTACTTGGTGGGCGACGTGAGGCCCGCGCTGTATATGCTGCTGGCCGCCACGGGTTGCATGCTGCTGATCGCGTGCCTCAACGTCGCCAACCTGCTGACCGCCCGCTCCGCGGCACGACGACGCGAAATTGCCATCCGGACAGCGCTCGGTGGCGGTCGCTTCCGACTAATTCGCGAGCAGCTCATCGAGACGCTCGTACTTTTTTCCGTCGGAGGAGCAGCAGGCCTCGCTCTCGCCTACGCGGCTCTCCGATGGCTCGTCATGACGCGAAGCGACCTGGTGCGCGTGGAGTCGATCGGCGTTGACGCCGTCGTGGTCGTGACCGTCGCGGGACTCGTGTTGATTTGCGCTCTGCTCGCCGGACTCATCCCGGTGCTGGCAAGCCGCTCTGAGAGCCTGCTCGCGCCGCTGCAAGAGTCGTCGCGGGGTTCCACCTCGGGCCCTTCGCGTACCGGTGTGCGAAAAGTGCTCGTGGGCGCCGAGGTTGCGTTCACCGTGGTTCTGCTCGTCAGCGCCGGCTTGCTGCTCAAGAGCTACATGCGGCTGCGGTCGAATGACCTGGGCTGCGCGACCGACAACATCCTCACCATGCATTTCACTCTTCCGGAAGTGCAGTACAGCAAGCCGGCGCAGCGGGTGGCATTCTTCGACGAACTGCTCGCGCGCGTGCGTGCAGTGCCGGGAGTGGACGCGGCCGGCTTGGTGCGCGCGGTTCCAGGCGAAGGATACTTCGGCGACGGCGGCGTGACCATCGTCGAACATCCGACCGTGCCGCAGGGGCAGACGCAACTTGCGATCGTCCGCTGGGCTGATCCCGGCTATTTCGGGTCGCTAAGAATCCCGTTCCTCCGCGGGCGCACCTCCCGTTCCGATCAGCGTCTCGATAGCGCCAACGAAGCCATCATCAGCTCTGAGTTCGCGCGGCAGTATTTTCCAAGTGAGGACCCGATCGGCAAGCACCTGATCGGCTTCGGCCGGCGGAGTTACGAAATCGTCGGCGTCGTGGGCGACACCCGATACCAGGTGGCGACGCCACCGGAGCCGACGATGTATTTCCCAATCGACGCCGGCACTTTTAGTCCCTTTGAGAGCACGGCGGCGGGCGCCGCCCTCGTCGTCCGCGCTACACGCGATCCCGAGAGCCTCGCAGTTCCCGTTCAGAAGGTCATCCAGCAGATGGATCGCGAACTCGCCGTCTCGGACGTGCTCACGATGAATCAGATCATCAACAAATCTTCGCTCGACGCAAATTTCGAAGCGACGTTGCTGGCAGCCCTCGCGGGCATATCGCTGTTGCTCGCTGCCGTGGGTCTGTTCGGCGTGCTCGCATATTTGGTGACGCAGCGCCGCACGGAGATCGGTATCCGGCTGGCTCTCGGGGCGCAACGAGAACACATCCTCCATCTGATGCTGCTCGATGGTCTCGCTCCCGCGTTCGGCGGGGCTGCCGCAGGCTCGCTCCTCGCCGTCGCTGCCACGCAACTGATCCGCTCCAGCTTGTATGCCACCAAACCGCTCGACCCTGGCGTGTTCGCCGGTGTCATCGGACTCCTGTTCGGGGTTGCGACTACGGCGTGCCTGCTACCGGCGTGGCGCGCCTCGCGCATACAACCAGCAACGGTTCTACGCAGTGAGTGATGTCGCGGGGCGCCGCCAAGCAAACGGGACGACCGGAAGTGCGCTATCGCGCGCCTAAGAATGTTCGTAATTGGCGAGTGACGAGCAAACCGGAAATTGGGGTTTTAGCCGAGTCTGACAGCCGCGACGCGTTCTCCTCAGCGCCGGTGTACGGTCAAGTCTCGGCTACACACGTTATGTGCCCAAATTCGGCAGTCAGTCGCTTCGCCAGCCGGGGCAGGAGTTTTGTGCCGTACTTCGCCCGGTCCGCCCCAGCTTGCCCGAACTCGACGATGTGTCTTCCAACTTCCCCGCGAGTGCGGACCTGCACCACGTCCACAGCCAGAAGGGCGTGCTGCCTTGCTTCCTGAATCAGTCCGCGCAACCGCCCTCGCAATCCGTCGAAAGCCTCCGGAGGGCCTGAACATCCTTCCTTGTGGCTCTTCTCCTCCTCACATGCTCCTCACATTATTGAGACCGTGCCGCTGGAGAATCGCCGCCGGGTAGGCACGGTAGATTCCTGATATGAAGTGAACTGTCAATCCCTATATTTATCCTGGACTGGTGTTGATGTTGGTTTTCATGAATTGTTCGCCTTTCGAAGTGTAGAGCGAGTGCGCTGCGACGAGGAAATCGACGGCCTCTTTTGTTCGCTTCTTGACTTCTTCTAATTTCATTGTTTTTCCCTTCACCTGAGCGGCAGCGGGAAAAAACAAGGCGGGAACGGTGAGAGGGACAGAACGGAAGCCGAAGGAGGGTGGCAGGGCTTGAGTGAAAGCGCAGTTCGTGACAAACCGCTTTTGGTTCAAGGTTTGGCGCGAAACCGGCGCAGTCCAAAACGCCCGTCAGAGCTGCGCGGTCAGGCGGCGTCCACCCGGAAGAGGCCGAAGTGGGAAAAGGTGGCGTAGCCTTCCGGTTTGAGATCCATGAGGGCTTGACTATGGAGAGCCGTTCCACCTGGAGCGGAGGGCCGCTTCGCATTATGCTTTTCAATAACCCGCCTCATTAGTGCCGCGCAGACAGCTGTCCATACCGCGATCGTCAACTAGTTGATGACTAGAAAGAGCTTTCCAGAGCTCCCGCCGATAGGACATCCGAAATCAGAGATTGATTCCGGAGACGAGACTGAAATTTGCACATTGCTCCCTGCTGAGCCCCCAAAGGAGTCAAAGGTCTGCTGCGTAATCGTGGTCTGAAGCTGGCGAGAGTTCGTGAACGTGGTCTGCAATGCGTTTCCATTCCACATGATCTGCGCTTGGGGAGTAAAACCGCTTCCCTCCACCGTCAGCAGAACTGAATTCGGGTCGCTTGGAATGGCGTCCGGCGAGATAGAAGTAATTTGGGGTTGTTCCCCCACACCCTGACAGCTAATAAACATCGCACTGCAGGTCCAGCCAGATAACAGCAGGGTCAGGGCTGCAATGAGCCCAATGTGGACAAAAGGGAAAGGCTTACAGGGGCTAGCAAAGGAAGAAGGCATAGGAGCCTCCCTTATTACGAGCGGCACAATTTTACGCCTGTGCATCGGCAGGCGCTAGTTGATGCAGATCAGGCTGGCATGAAGAGGAACATCGGCAAATTGTCCACTGGCACCCGGATTGTCCGCGGGACCGCGAAAATCGACGCTGTTTCGGGTCACCAGGGTCCAGTCTACCTCCAGGATGAACGGTTTCAGTTCCCAGTCTTTCCATCCAGCTTTCTTCCATCACCATTGTTCGACCTTGGGGATGCGTGCACAGGGTACACTTCGCGTTGCAAAGCGGAAGAGGCGAGAGTCTCCGGTTTTTAAGTACAACAATCCGGTCAATGTCGGTTCACTCTTCTTTCCAGAATTGTTATGCTTCTTCGAGGTCGATCTCCTTAGCCGTTTTGATTGCACCTTAGAGTGCGTTGATTATCGGTAGCTTAACGCCATCCGTGATCGGGGATCGCTGCAACAGGGCTGCTATCGCATCGCAGAGCCAATGATCAGCGGAGCGGCGCCGACCCCGCTGTGGTCATTTCTGGCACTCGATACGCGCTCGGCGAAAGGTTGTGATCCGGGAGATTACTGGACAGCTCAGAAGGAGGAGTCCACATGCCCATCCGAAGGATCCCCGGTACCGACTTCGACTACTTCCTCGTGGTGTTCGACGACGGCGGCAACGAGCGGCCCGAACCCGACGGCACGCTGCTCACTGACAGGGTGACGAATTTCCTCGCTGCCGGTGGCGTGACCGACGTCTTCTTCACGAGTCACGGCTGGAAAGGCGACATTCCAGCGGCCATCGAGCAGTACGACCACTGGGTTGGCGCTGTGTTGGCGATGCAGTCCGACCGCGACTTGGCCCGCCAACGGCGAGCCGGGTTCATGCCGCTCGTAGTCGGCCTCCACTGGCCGAGCCTTGCCTGGGGCGACGAGACCATCCCGGCGGGCATCGCGGCGACGCTCGCGGCGGCGCCCGAGGTCTCGATCGAGGAGTTAGTGGACACCTACGCAGCGCACATCGTCGATACGCCGAAGTCGCGCGCCGCAATTCGGACCATCCTTGAGGCAGCTCGCGACGCCCCCGATGCGACGAAGCTACCCCCAGCCGTCCGCGAGGCCTACGTGACCGTGTTCGCCGAATCTGGGCTAAGCTGTGCTGACGCGAGCGGACGGCCCGGGGCCGACCAAGACGGCTTTGACCCGCGAGCGATCATCAACGACGCTCGCGGCGCGGCAAGCACGGGCGGCGTTGCCGGCGTGCTTGGCCTAGGGCATGCGCTTCGGGACGCGCTCGTTGCGCCGCTGCGCCAGCTCTCGTTCTGGAAGATGAAGGATCGAGCGCGCCAGTTCGGCGAGAGCGGCGGCCACAAACTGCTCATCCGACTGCAGAAGGCCGCCCCCGGTGCGCAATTTCACCTCATGGGCCACAGTTTCGGCTGCATCGTGGTGTCGGCGACGGTAGCCGGGCCTCCGGCTGGGGAGCGATTGCCGCGCCCGGTTCACTCGCTCTTTCTCGTGCAGGGTGCGCTTTCACTCTGGTCCTATGTGGCGGATATACCGTTTTCGCCCGGCACCCCGGGGTACTTCCATCGCATCTTGAGAGACGGGCTGGTACAGGGACCGCTGGTTACAACCCGTTCGACGCACGACGCAGCCGTCGGCCGGTTCTATCCGCTGGGCGCGCAGTTGAACAAACAGTTCGTGCTCGATTCAGCTTACCCGGTCTATGGCGGGATAGGCGCGTTCGGCATCCAAGGTATCGTCGGCGCCGAGGACATGCCCATGCAGCCGGCGACGTTCGCATATCGATTTCATGGCGGGCGTGTCTACAACCTGGAAGCTAGCGACATCATCCGCAACGGCAGCGGTGCGGCCGGAGCGCATAGCGACATCGTGCATCCCGAGGTTGCGCACGCGTTTTGGGGCGCAGTATTGGCTCCAGCAAATACACAGCAGGCGGCACCCGTTCCTCTATATCCGCCGGCGGCGAGCCGCGAAATCCATGCAACGCGCGGCGGCCTGCTCGGTGCCGATCCCGTCCCAGCTACGCGGTCGGCATACCCCACTGGGGCTGAGCCGCCCATGCCACAGGCACCGTCCGAGGCAAGCGAGCAACGTTGGATCAATGCGGCGATTGAGGACCATGCGCGCGACGCGCCGCTCGTCGTTAGCCGCTGGTACACGCTCGCCTTCGACGTCGATGTTACGCGACGCCTCGACGCCATTGTGACGGCCCCCTTTGCAACACCACAGATTGAGAAGCAGCTCTTTCCCGAGGGCATCGACGAAGTGGTTCTCACGGTGCAGCTTGACAGCGACGATTTTGACCTCTCCGCCCCCACCAGCAAGCTTCGGCTTCCGTGCTCGGGCAAATCAAACACCAAGGCTCGCTTCGACCTCTCGCCGCGGCACGACGGCGCTTGCAGCGTCAAGGCCACGGTCCACAAGGAGGGGAACTTCATCCAGCAAATGGAGATGACGTTCCTCGTGGGGGTCCCTCGGCCGACGCCGGCGCGGGTTACAGCTACGGGGCGCCCACCTTCCGCTGCCGCGCTCGTCCATCCGCGCGATCTAGCGCTCTCGATGTCCCCGACCATTGGCGGGTACGATTTCGTCGTGTGGCGCCCGGTGTCCGCGCGCGCCCGGCTACCGCTGCAGCCCGCCTTTCTTGCCGCTGCCGTCGAGACGACGCGGCGCGAGCTCACGAAAGTCGTGATGCAGCAGGACGCGGCGGGCAACTATGTGTTCCAGACTGGGATTGAGATCCCGAAGGCCGAACAGGATATCGCGCTGAAGACGATGGCGCGTGCAGGGTCGCTGCTGTTCCAGAAAATGTTCTTCGGCCCGGCCGCCGGTGCGGACTCCAAGGCATGTGGCGAGTTCCTGCGCAGGATGGCGAGCGACCGTACGAAGCGGCTCAAGCTGCAGATCGTCGCCGAGAGCACGCCGGTACCATGGGGACTGCTCTATGTCGGCGATGCGTCGGCAGGCGCGACGATGGACTGGGATAACTTCATCGGCATGCGCCACCTGATCGAACAGATCCCGCTACAGAACACATTCTCGACCTCCGAATGCGAAATCCCGAGCGACAGGCCGCAACTAGCCGTGAGCGTGAATGTGAACAGCGCCATCGACGCTCAGATGGGCACTGATCTCGTAGCGCAGCAGCAGGCGTTCTGGGAGAGTGCGGCCGCCGCGCGCAAGCACATGCGCGTGACACAGCGCGCGACAAGCGCGCAAGTGATACAGGCACTCGCCGATGGCGCGACCGACGACCAGATCCTCTACTTCTACTGCCACGCGGAATCGACCGGACTAACTGACCCAGGTGGGCCCGACGCCTCGTGTCTCGTGCTCAGTGATGCGCGCATCACGCTGAGCGACCTGAACCTCGATGCGCCGACGACAACACAACTGCGCGGCAACCCGCTAGTGTTCATCAATGCGTGCGAGTCCGCCGAGATGTCCCCAGCCTTCTACGATGGGTTCGTGCCCTACTTCATGGCCAAGGGTGCGCGCGGCGTGATCGGGACGGAGTGCAAGACGCCCGCGCTGTTCGCTGTGGAATGGGCGAAGCGGTTCTTCTTGCGCTTTCTTGACGGCGAACCGCTGGCCGAGACATTCCTCACGCTGAGGCGGGAGTTCCTCGAGGAGCATCGGAACCCGCTGGGCTTGCTCTATGCGATTCACTGCGACGGCGATACACGGATACAGCCGGCGCTGGCAGTAGTTTGACTCCCGGGGTTAAGCAAATGTCGAATGACGACGTTCGATTTGATCGACCGGCCGATGACGCCGACTGGATCGCGGCCGCAGCCGACGCGTTCGAGCATTGGCGCAGCACGCGGGACATGAAGGAACTATCGAGGGCGGCGGTTATCCTCAACGGTGCGGCCAAACGGATGACCGTCGACCCTGAGAGAACGGAGCTGGCCTTTCGGATCGCCGAGACGTTGCTGCAGGTGAGCATTCGTCAGGCGCGACCCGGCATCCTCGACTATGCAATTGGAATACTGGAGCGCGAGACAGGATTCATCCACTTCGAACTGGACCCTAGGAGCGTTGCTTTGCTCGCCATCTGTCACGCCTCGTTGCTGACCGAGCGGTTCTATCTGTCGGGGCGGATCGAGGACCTGGCGGCCGCGATGGACATGTTCGAGGCCAATGCGAGTTTCATCGAGAATTTCCCGGACTCGTTCGAAGAGCATGATCGCGCTTGGTTCTGGTGGGGTTTCGGCAAGGCACATTTGAGAAAGGGTGATGTGGCCGGTCAGCGCCTTGAACTCGTTGCTGCCGTAAGTTGCCTGGGCAAGGCCGCCAAGGTGCTCTCAGCTGAATCGGCGTTCGGCCGGCAGATCCGTGGAGACCTTGCGGTTGCACAGATGAATCTCATTGAGGTCAATGACAAAGTCGCCGGTCTAAACCCGACGCCCGAGTTCCAAGCAAGTCTTGACGCGGCTATCGACACGTTGCGGGGTTTGACCAAAAGCGATCTGATGTCGGGCGACGGTCACTATCTGCTCCAGAACCTGGCAAATCTACTGGTGCGTCGATCCAATGTCGGGCTCCATGGGAATCCGGATCGGATCGTCGATCTGCGAGAGGCTTTGGCCGTTTGCGAAGAAGGACTGAAGTTACGCACTCCGTCCGAATGGGAGAACGTCATGCTGCTTGGCACCAGGGCGGAGTGTCATCGCCTTCTCGCCGAGAACCACATCGATGCACCACTCGAGAGCGCCTATGTCGCTGCGGTGGAAACCGCGTGTCGCACTGAACATCCCGAGATGCTGCCCATCGCGTTCAACTGGCAGCAGCTGCTGAGCGACGCTGGGCGCTGGCACGATGCAGCTTCGGTCGGAGAGAGTGCCCTTTCATTGCTCGAGAAGCTAGTGAGGAACCAACCGCGTCAGGACTACAAGCAGGTCTACCTAGGGCATGGCATCGGGCTCGCCGAAGCGACGGCCGCGGCCCGCGCGCGCACCGGCGACGCCGAAGGCGCGATGACGAGTCTCGAGCGCACGTTGGCCGTGGTGTGGCGTGAACGGTACTTCGGCCCGCGCAGTCTCGCGAACCGTCTGCGCGTCGCCGGCGCGCCGGATCTGGCCCGGCAGTATATTGACCTCATCGCGCGAGCCCGATCGATCGACGCGCCGGATCCCGAGCTGCGAAAGGCGGAAGCTCAACTCGCACAGCTCCAATCGTCCATAGATATAGTTCTTGGCTCGAGTGATCTCCGACAAGCCGAGGTGATTGCGCCGAAGGATGTTGCGAAGGTGCCGTCCATGCACCTTGTCGCGTCGAAGGTCGGATCCCTTGCGCTGCTGGCCGATGACGAAGGCCACGTCACGGCAATCGACCTCCCTCTGGCCGCCGCCGCCGTTGAAGCAATGTCGGCCCGCTTTCGCAAGAACGTCGTGTCCGGCAATGCGGCGGTGGATTTGGCATGCTCGACAGCCGCCG
>Ga0209330_1000094_pt1 | contig 42497 bp, 33 predicted proteins | sample JacPinW_OM2H0_O3_FD_187969 | JGI IMG/M metagenome (GOLD analysis project Ga0209330, IMG submission 187969) | Forest soil microbial communities from Algoma, Ontario, Canada - Jack Pine, Ontario site 1_JW_OM2H0_O3 (SPAdes) (version 2) | ecosystem: Environmental > Terrestrial > Soil > Boreal... | reverse complement strand
TTTTGCTTTCTGCGCGTTGTCCACCAGCCGCAGAATCAAGCCAAGATACAACAACAAAACGACGCATACGCCGATGAAACCCTGTTCCTCGGCAAGCGCCGCCAGAATAAAATCGGAGTATCGCACGGGCACGAAGCCCAGCTGGTTCTGGCTGCCTTTGCCGAAACCTTTGCCCCAAAAACCGCCTGAGCCCACGGCAATCTCAGACTGCAAAACTTGATAGCCGGCGCTGCGCGGGTTTTCCTCGGGGTGGAGGAATGTCTCGATACGCTGCTGCTGGTAAGGCTTCAAATGGTGCCGCATGTTCCAGCCAACCGGAATCATGAGCGCCACCAGCACCAACCCGACTGCCATATGCTTCCATTCAATTCCTGCAAGGAATGCGCCGACGATGGCGACGGGAACAAGCACCATCGCTGTTCCTAAATCCGGCTGCATCAGAATCAAGCCAACCGGAATACAGGTGATAGCGGCAACTTTCACCAGATCCGAGAGCGTTAGCCGGTCCGTGCGGACTTCGCTAAAGAACCGAGCCAGCACAATGATTATAATCAACTTCATCAACTCTGACACTTGGAAATTGGGGCCACCGCCTACCGACACCCATCGCTTCGCTCCGAAGCGGGAATGACCGATTACCAGAACAACCAGCAAAGTGGCCAAGCCGAACATGTAAAGTACGGGGGCTTGGTCCATCAAAGTGTGGTAATCAATGCGCGAAATGATGAACATACTTGCGACACCGACGCCGAGCCACATTATTTGTTTCCATTGCATTCCGGCCATGGCGCTGGCGTGGGTGGAAGAATAAATCTCCATCACGCCTAGAGTGGTGATTGCGGCGACGATGGCGAGCAAAACCCAATCGAAATCTTGAGTGCGCGGGCGATCCTTCATGGACGCTTTGCTCCAACTGTTGCAACAAGAGGCTGTGTTGAACCCGGTTGCGTCGGCGAATCCGTCGTGGCTTGCTGTTGCGTGCGAGCATTTTTCTTGTCGTAATAGGCTTTCACGATGTCGCGCACAACCGGCCCGGCAGCCTCACCACCGTGTTCCATCGTGTCCTGGACAATAGCGGCGATAACAATTTCCGGGTTACGACGAGGGGCGAAGCCGACGAACCAGCCATCCATCGTCTTAGTGCCGAGGCGTTTTGCCGCATCGTAGCTCATCAATTGCGCTGTGCCGGACTTGCCGCACAAATCCACGTTTTGCAGACGGAGATGATATCCGGTTCCGCCGCCTTCGTTGACAACGCCGTAGAGTCCCTGGGTGACCTGCTCGACAGTATTGTCGGATATCGGGAAATGATCGATTTTCGAGTTTACAAAATTCTTCAGCAGGTGAGGCTGCACCAAAGTGCCGCCACTGGCGACAGCGGCAGCCATGCGGGCTAACTGGACGGGCGTGACTGTTACAGCGCCCTGGCCCACGGATACAGAGATGGTTTCGCCGGCATACCATTTGTGATGATAGACGCGTTCGACCCACTCTTCCGAAGGCACAAGTCCGGGCTCTTCGCTCGGCAAGTCGATTCCTGTACGTTTGCCGAAACCGAGGCCTGAGGCGTAATGGGAGATAGTGTCAATTCCAAGCAGCTTTCCGACGTTGTAGAAAAAAACGTCGCAGGAATCGACGATGGCTGCGTGGAGGCCCACCGTGCCATGCCCCTGCGGTCTCCAGCAGTGAAATGTGCGCCCATAGAAATTTGCAAATCCCGGACAATAAGCGGTAAAGTTTGCGGAAATTTGTTTGGATTCAAGCATGGCCGTGGCCATGACGATCTTAAACACAGAGCCAGGAGCCAGCTGCGCCTGGATGGCGCGATTTAGAAGCGGAGTCTTTTTATCGGTGTTGAGCGACTGCCATTCTTCTTTGGGGACTCTGACGGCAAAATCATTGGGGTCAAAAGTTGGGCGGCTAACCATGGCAAGGACTTCGCCGGTGCGCGCATCCATCGCTACAACCGCACCTTGCTTTCCCGCCATATCCGCTTCGGCGATGGCTTGCAGATCGTAGTCGATGGTGAGCTGGACCGGTTTGCCGGGAATCGCTTCCACGTTGTCGAGGGTACGCATGACTTTACCCACGCTATTGACCACAACGCGGCGCATTCCATCGGTGCCTTCCAGTTGATCGTTGTATTCCTTCTCGAGTCCTGCTTTTCCGACGAGATCTCCGGGACGATACTGTCCTTCGCTGTCATCCATGTCCTGCACGGACACTTCGCCGACATAACCAATTGCGCTGGCGAGCATGGAATCATGCGGATACCGGCGCCGCTGGACCATCATGAGTTCGAGGACGGGAATGTCGGCGCGATGCGACTCAACGAAGGCAATGTCCGCTTGGCTTGCGGCCGGCTTAATTATGACCGGAAGGAATTTCGGCTCCGCTTTGGCGGCTTCAAGTTCCTGCTGCAAATCGACCGGGTCGATTCCAAGGCCGTCTTCGATTTGGGGAAGGCTTTTCTCCAGCGATTTCAGGTCGTCGCGCATCAGCAGAATGCTGAACGAAGGGTAACTATCGACGAGCACGCGGCCTTCGCGGTCAAGCATCGGGCCGCGCGGCGCAATAATTGGGATGGAACGAACGCGGTTGCGCTCGGCGAGATCGACGAAGTGTCCGGATTGCACCACTTGCAGCTTCCAAAAACCGACCATCAGGAGCGCGACTATAGCGACGAAGACGTAGGATACGAGCGCCAGTCGACCCTGGGGGATTTTTTGGTCGTTAACGCTCCACGATGGCAATCGCACTCCTGCGGCAGGCCGTACTAGAACCCGATACGCCGTCTGATTCGAGTAAAGAGCAAATCTCGAAGTACCATTCAAATTAGCACTTTGCGGGGAGTAGCCGCAAGGCGAGCATGTCTAGTCCGTTACCTGAACGAAAGGGCTGGTGGCGAACTTTGTTTACTCCCGCCATGTCAGTTGCTAGTATTTGCGCCATCCTCCAAACTTTTTGAAGAGAGAGGACTATGCGGTGGAATGGCTTGCGAATCGGAGCGGTACTGATGGCTCTGCTGGTTCTGCGCTTGGGCGGGACCACGCTGGAACCGGCGCGTGCCGAGGCGAAGTACATGTTTCTAACGGTTACCGACTACGAAGCAGGGATCACTTACCGGCAAGTTCAGTCGCATGTGCCTATCGGCCATATCGTAAATCCTTGCTCTTACGCTGATCATTTTGCAGCGACAATCGATTGGAACGACGGCTCGGGAGAACATAAACCGGATACAAATGTGCAGACAAGGATGCTTCAGACCGTTCCCGTGGTTCAAAGCGGCATCTATTTATTCTGGGACGACGAGCACGCGTCGAAGCAGGCCGGAACCGAAATTGTCACGACTAAACTTTCGTTTCATTGTTCGGGAGAGCCGGCAGGAGACCAAGAATACATAGAGCGAAATGTAGTGAACGTGTATGCGCGGATTCCTGTGAATCAGGTTGAGTTCACGAAGAATGGAAAGAGCATCAGCACAGTGAAGGGGCACGACAACGTGGATGTGACGGTCACACTTGACGCTCCAGCGCCGCCTTCGGGCACGTGGGTAAAGCTGGAAGTAACGCCGGCTGGAAATCTGAACGCGTTGCCGCCTTACGTTCAGATAGCCGGCGCGGAAACTCAGGGGACGATAAGGAATTTGGAGTTGAGAAAGCCAGACGCCGCCTTCGGAATTACAGTGATGGCGTCCACGGTAGGGCGCGCTCAAGAGTCGCAAAAACTCATCGTCACGCCTTGATTGCCGTGATCCCAGAAGACTTCCGCGCTAATACATTCCCTTTTTGACCGAGACGGAGCAAGAACCCTCTAACTGCGAACCAATGCGGGCGGGATTCTGTGCGTTTCGATCGTTATATTATGACGATCTGCGGAGACGATCTAGGAGGGCAAAAAGAATCACGCCGAAAGCTGCGGTGACGAGCGAGTCCACGAAGAGATGGAAGGTGAACAGGGGCGCGCTGTGATTCAGCAGGACGCGCTGCGTGAGCGCCAAGATCGCCTGGTGGAAGTGAAAGAACAGAAAGATAAGGCCGAAGCGGCTCAGCGGATGCTCGGTATCAATTCTTGCGCCCACGGACGAGGCCAGATAGCCAACAATCGTTTTGGCAATGCCGTACATTCCGATCGGATTATCGTGGCTAAGGGCGTCTTGCAATATGCCAATGCCGGCTCCCAGAAATAATCCCGACACTGGGTTGCGCCGGCTTACTCCGAAATAAATGGTCACCAGCAGCGGAAGATCGATGAGCTCGGACCAGCGTCCATATTTGTGCAGGAAGGTTTGAAACACAAGCGCGAGCAAGCAAGTTCCGAGAACCGTGCCACCATAAAACTTGTGCACCTCGATGTTCGGTTCCGAATGCATTCCGTAATTCATCATGGATGCCATTTTATTGTCGAGGAACGGCCGGATTCGCCGTGGGAGTCTTTTCCGCCGGAGTCGCTGGTTGAAGGCGCGCTGGCGACTTGAATTTATTGGGGTCGGTAACAATCCCCGTAGGTTTTGGCGCAGGCACTGACGCTTGCGACGGATCCGACCCGGCAGGAGTCGCTCCTGTCGTCATGCCAGTCGCTTCGAGATTTTGTTCCGTCTTTTTTGGCGTGAGTTCCTGTTGCGAAAGCAGCACGATCACATCTTCGAGACGGTCGAGCCGCGCGGCAGGCTGCACAGAGATAATTTGAAACGGATTGCCCGGCTTTGTGGTTTCGACGGTGCCGATCAACAAGTCTTTTGGAAAAATACGATCCTCACCTGAGGTGACCACAACATCTCCGGGCTGAAGTTTCTCTTCATTGATGACGTATTCCATGTGAGGCTCGGGATCGCCGCTGCCTCTGACTACGCCATGCGTGCGCGAAACGGCAAAAAGAGCGCCCACGCCGCTGTCCTTGTCATTTATGAGAAGGACTTGCGCGGTGGAAGGGAAGACTTCGACGATTTTTCCGACGACGCCATCGGGCGTGATCACTCCCATGTTGCGTCGCAGCCGATCGCGTTCGCCGCGATTGATAAAGAGCGTGTGAGACGTGGGGTCCGCGCTTGCGCCTATCACTTGCGCAGCGAGCATTTGGGCTTCGGGATGCGCATCATGAAAATTCAACAATGTCGAGAGACGCTGGGCTTCCGCAGATCGGCTCTCGAGCTCGTTGTTTCTGAGCCGAAGTTTGTCCAATTCACCGTGCAGACGCTCATTTTCGGCGCGCGTATTGCGCAGACCGACGTAACCACCCCAAACTCCTCCGACGTGAGAAAAAGTCCACGTTCCGACGCGCTCGAGGGGAGTCATCAACTCGACGGCCCAATAGCGGACCAGCCGTACGTTGTTTTCTCGTTTGATTTGAAAAGCGAGCAGCAATACCTGCGCAAGAACCACGATTGCGAGGAGAGTCAGCGGACGATGGCGTGAAAAAGTGTCGATCATGGTCTTAACAGCCTATTGGCTCAATCGATGGAAACGAGCCGCAACAGCCGGAAATCGCTGAGCATCTTTCCGGTTCCCAGCACGACGGAAGCGAGAGGATCGTCGGCGATGGAAACTGGAAGCCCGGTTTCTTCACGAATGCGCTTATCAAGATTCTTGATTAGTGCGCCGCCTCCGGTGAGCACGATGCCGCGATCGCTGATGTCAGCTGAAAGTTCAGGCGGCGTACGTTCGAGAGCGACGCGAATTGCATTCAAAATTGTAGAAATACACTCGGAGAGCGCTTCGCGAATTTCACTGTCGTCAATCGTGACTGTACGGGGCACGCCTTCGATCAGGTTGCGCCCCTTCACCTCCAGGGTCAGAGGCTTTTCAAGCGGATAGGCCGAGCCGATTTCAATCTTGATTTGTTCCGCGGTGCGTTCGCCAACCAATAAGTTATATTTCCGCTTCAAGTAATGCATAACCGCTTCGTCCATTTCATTTCCGGCGACGCGCACGGAACGCGAGTAAACGATACCGCTCATGGAAATTACAGCGATATCGGTGGTACCGCCGCCGATATCCACAACCATGTTTCCGGAGGGTTCTTCGATCGGCAGCCCCGCTCCAATCGCAGCGGCCATCGCTTGCTCGACGAGATAAACTTCGCTGGCTCTCGCGCGATATGCGGAATCCTGCACCGCGCGTTTTTCCACCGGAGTAATTTCGCTGGGCACGCCGATCACGATTCTGGGATGCACCAGGACGCGCCGGTTGTGCGCTTTCTGAATGAAATAAGTGAGCATCTTTTCGGTTACTTTGAAGTCGGCGATTACGCCGTCCTTCATTGGTTTAATGGCCACCACGTTTCCAGGAGTGCGCCCGAGCATTTCTTTTGCTTCGCGGCCGACGGCGACTACCTCGCCAGTGTTTTTGTTAATGGCCACGATGGAAGGCTCATTTACGACAATTCCTTTTCCACGCGCGTACACCAGTGTATTCGCGGTACCAAGATCGATGGCCAGGTCGGATGAAAAAAGACTGAAGACCGACCGCATGTTATAGCCGTTTTTCGTCACGTCTTGCGTCCCCCTCGCTTCTGCTCGCAGCGGCGGCGAGTTGTTGGCGGCCTTCCTAAACTACTAGTGCACAGTTATATTACGGGATTACGACCTGTACGCGCTTGGTTGCCGTTCCGCCTCGGCGATTTTGTCCCGTAATAATAACTTCGTGGCTTCCCTTAGGCATGGGCGGCAGAAAATGGCGGAACTGCCCATCCGGTTGAATGCTGGCGACCGGTTCACCGTTTATGATCAAGGCAGCTCCGGGTTCCGTGCGACCGATGATCTCGACTACATTACCCTGCAACACGGTATTGTTCACTTCGAGCAGCATTTCCTGCTCTTTACCCTGTATCACGAGCGTGAATTTGTAAGGATCACTCTGATCGCTCACGGCATTATCTGCGTCGATGGCGCGCACTCTCCAAAAGTAATCGCCGGGATCGAGGCCCACAATGTCCACACCTTCGGAATTCGTTTTCTTGTCCATCACAACTTTATTGAACATGGCGGTCGTGCTGGCCTGGAATTCGTAGGACTTGGCCGTAGCTACAGGCTTCCACGAGAAATGAACCGGGTCATGTTTTGGATCGGTAACCGTGATGGCCTGCAAGTTCAAAGGCTCGTCCAATTTGGGCGGGGCCAGCACATCTGTTCGAGTAATTTGGCCGCCGGTGGGAAACGTTACGCGTTGCCATTGTCCAATATCCAAGTGCTCACTGCCGCGGTCCAGTTCCGCGCTTCCGGAAGCGATGGTGATTTGCTGTTGCTTCGTTGTGGGATCGCTGGTGACGGCAGCGCGGCTGTTCGCGCGCAGAGAGGCGACCGCGTTTTCGAAGGAAACTTCCGCCTTGGAGCCGGGGACCTCCCATGCACCGGTGGCGAGGTCCACTTGCCCTGAGGTGATATGCACGCCGACTTGCGACGCGTGATCCTGCTCGACGATGTTTTCCTCCACGGTGACAAGCGTGTCGCCCTTGACCGTATATGTGGTTCCATCGGCAAAGGCCATGCGCGCCACACCTTCGGGACCGGTCTGGATCAAATCGCCTTTATCGAGCGTGAGTTGATAGTCGGCGCTTTGCCATTCAACCGAATTCACTTTCTTTACCTGCACTTTTCCGTCGAGGTTCACGAAACGTGCCTGCCGCGCGTTGATGGTAGCAACACCAGCGTCGTGCGCCGATACAGCTTCGTTGAGCCGCTTCATCAGCTTCCCGGAGATATCTGGAAACGTGAAATAGGACGCGGCGAGAATTGCGGCGATAATCAAGATGACGCATAACGCCACGGTCTTGTACGTGACGGTGTGCCAATACACTTCGACCCGCGATATTTTGGGCTTCGCCGGTGCGGTGAATTTATGCTCTATCATGATTAATGGGGCTAATTTGGAAATTTAGCACACGGGTATAGGCCGTACAACTCGGCGAGCGCGGAGTTGCGGAAACTGCTAACCCCTACTTGTTCCAATCGGTTAACGGGGGGAGGGATGGCGGGGCCGAATTGAGGCGAGGTCAGATTGGCTAGCATCTGCATTTTGAGGCAGATGTACCGGAATGAGGCCATAATGGAGGTTGACCGCGGGGCGCTATTTTAGCGAGACTGTCTGTTCCGGACGGGCGTCATAATCTTCAATTGGCGGGCGCGAATCTGCAAGTGACCTAACTTCTGCGAGGAATATGATCATGAATGAAATCATTGGCGAACTCCTTCCGCCGACACGTTTGATGATGACTCCGGGGCCTTCCTGCATGGATCCGCGCGTGTACCGCGCCATGTCGGCACCGCTGGTCGGTCATATGGACCCATGGTTCATAAACATGATGAACGATGTTCAAGTGTTGCTGCGGCAGGTATTTCAGACCAAGAATCGCGTGACCTATCCCGTTTCCGCTTCCGGTTCCGGCGGGATCGAAGCCGCGGTGCTGAATCCTCTGGAAGCAGGCGACGAGTGCATTGTGTGCGTGAACGGAATGTTTTCCGAGCGCATGGCGGTGATCGCCGAGCGTAGCCCGGCGAAGGTGATTCGCGTCGAAGGCCAACTTGGCCGGCCGGTTGATCCGGAAGACGTTCGCCGCGCAGGCAAAGGAAAGAAAATTAAGTTTGTTGGACTGGCCCATGGAGAAACTTCCACTGGGGTAGTCCAGCGCTTGGAGAACTTTCGCAAAGTCGCGGACGAGTTGGGAGCATTGCTCATCGTAGATACGGTAGCCTCCCTCGCCGGGGTGCCACTGGACGTGGATCGCGAGCGCATCGACATCTGCTTCAGTGGCACTCAGAAAGCGATAAGCGCGCCGCCAGGAATGGCGCCGATCACCATCAACAGCCGAGTTGAGGACTTGATGCGCGCGCGCAAGACGCCAGTCGAAAGCTGGTATTTCGATTTCACGCCGATTATGACGATGTGGGGCTCGGAGCGTACTTACCACCATACGCCGCCCGTGTCGCTTATCTATGGTTTGCGCGAAGCGCTACGCATCGTCATGGAAGAGGGGCTCGAGGCACGCTGGGAGCGTCATCTGCGCAATCAGCAAGCCTTGATTGCCGGGATAGAAGCTATGGAACTTGAGTTATTTGTACCGAATCCAGCCGACCGGCTGGCTACCGTGACTGCCGTAAAAATTCCCAACGCGATTGACGACGGGAAAGTGCGCCAGCAACTTTTGAACGAATTCAATATCGAGATCGCCGGCGGCATCGGCAAAACCAAAGGACATATTTGGCGCGTCGGCTTAATGGGCTATTCGTCGCAGAATACAAACGTGTTGCTGTTCCTGGCTGCGCTCGAGAAAGTCCTGCTGGATCAGGGACGCCGCGTGCCGGCTGGCGCGGGTGTGGCCGCCGCAATTCGCAGTTACCAGGGGACAGCTCAGCCGGTTGCCGTAGGCGCGAGAAAGTAAGGCGTGGTATTTTTTTATCGGGAAGGCGACACAGAAGGGCAATCTGAGATGGCCAAGACTTCTTATCCCACAATTCCGAACGCCGGCGCTATGAGCGATTTCATCGGAGCCTTCGATATTCCGTCAAAAGTAACCGATTGCGTCTATCGCTGCCGCTTTTCGCATTGCTGGAACGGCATCGCGACACGGCATGCCGATACCATGGATTGCAAATTCTTTGTGGATGGCAAGGGCGTTATCCTCGGGCTGGCTCACCCGGGATTCGTAGAGTTTCGCGCTCGCGCTGGACGAAATCTCTCCGATCGCGAAGCGAGCTACATTGCAGCAGAATATCTTCGCGGACGCCTGGAGCAAGAGGACGAGCACGCTCTCTATGATGTGCCCGCCGCGGATGTGAGTCGGATAATCGAGAAGCTGGGTATTCGTTAGCTCGGTATTTGTTGGCTCGAAACGGGGTCCGTCGAATGGTCGACGCGAAGAAAGCCTCGTTTTTCTGAGCAAAATTCCGTGACGTCACTTCCGCCCACGCGGACTATTGCGTCACCTTGGCGGAAGAGTCCTTCTTGGCCAGCGAACGAATATAGTTCACCAGGTTCCAGATTGAATCCGGTTTGGCGCGGTCGCCTTCCGAAGGCATCTCGCCTTTTCCGTTTTTGATGATGTAAAAAAGATCTCCATCCGTGAAAGCTTTTAGTGAAGAAGGGTCGCGGTAGTCAGCCAATTTCGTCTTCATGTCCGCGGCCAAGTCCCCTTTCCCATCGCCGTCTGGTCCATGACAAACTAAGCAGTCAACCTCATATACTTTCTTTGCTTGAGAAATAGAGGCGGGGGTGGACTTTACAGGGTTTGCCAGCTTGGAAGCTTCTGGCGGAATTTTGAATTCAGCGGGAGCGGGTTTTGACGCGTCTTGTGCGAAGGCCGAGCAACCTGCAAATAAGAAAATCGACAAAACACAAAGGAATTTTCCCATGGAGCCTCCTGCATCGGAAACAATATACACGTTGGAGGCATTCTACTCCGCGAAGGCTTGCTCAGGAAGCCGTGTTTTATGCCGATTGGCCTATTGAACGATGCGGTTCAGGCGTCGGAGAGAGATTCGCTGGAGCCGCTGCCGTCGTTTAATTCGCCGACTTCGAAGATCTCGCCGCAGTCGAGGCACTCGACATATTGAGCGTCGTCGTCTTTGGCAATTACCTGCGTGCGTTTGTGTTTGCAGACGGGATCAGGCATGGCGGACCGCGTAACGCTGTGCGAATTATATATGATCCCGGAGTTGACAAACCCGCAGAATGACACTATCAGTCTCTTGGATGGCTGACGAAAGAAGGACTAATTGACAGTCGAATTGACCTCGCAAAAGCGTCTGGGCGCCGCGTTGTTCTACGGCATTTTGGTGGCGCTGGCGTATCTCGTATTTCTGGTTTTCCAGCCATTCCTTGCTCCGCTTGCCTGGGCGGTAGTTCTGGTAGTCGTTTCATACCCGATTTACGCGCGGCTGGCGCGGAAATGGGGTGCCACGTTGGCTGCCACTGTGAGTACCGTTGGAGTGATATTGATATTGATCGTGCCCGCGCTGTTAGTGACTGGGGCCTTTATTCATCAGGGTGTGGGAGCGGTACAGGAAGTGCAACAGCAAATTCAAAGCGGCCACTTTTCCTGGGTGAACGATCTGTGGCTTCGCATTCAAGCGCGCTTTCCCGACGCGAATCCCGGTAATTTGACCACGGTGATACATCGGTACGCCGATGCGGGCGCCAGTTATCTCGGTTCGCGCCTGGGCGCCGTCCTACGAAACACGGCGGTATTCTTGTTTCATCTCACTGTAATGATTCTCGCGATGTTTTACCTTTTTCGCGATGGTGATTCGATTGTGGCGCGGTTGCGCGAAGTGCTTCCGTTCGAGAAAACTCATCGTGACCGCATGATCGACGAAACGCGTGAGCTGATTCTCGCGAGTGTAACCTCGAGTTTGGTGGCGGCAGTTGCGCATGGCGTCTTGGGTGGGCTGGCTTTCGGATTGACTGGAATCCGCGCGCCGATTTTCTGGGGCGTGATGATGGGATTCTTCTCACTTATTCCGGTAGTGGGCTCGGCGCTGATATGGGTGCCTGCGGCGATCAGCTTAATGGTTGACGGCCATATCGGAATGGGGATCGCTCTGATGATTTTCTGCAGCGTGATCGTGGGGCTGGTGGATAACATTATTCGCCCGTGGATGATTAGCGGCCGAGCGGAGATGGGCGGATTGGTAGTTTTCGTCAGCGTGTTGGGTGGAATCAGTGTTTTCGGCATGCTCGGCGTGGTGCTGGGGCCGATTGTCGTCGCTGCTGGAGCAAGCATGCTGGATCTTTATGCCCCGGGTGCGCCTGCTAGAAACACAAAGTCCAAAGCGGGTGGGAACAATTAGGATGGCGTGCTAGAGTAGCGGCCTTCGGAAGCAGGATGAAGAAAAATTCCAATTCAAAACTCGGAAGCTTACCGCCCGAAAAACTGCGATGGCACTGCGATCCGGCCCGGATCCCGTTTGAAACAACGGCCGAGGTCGAGCCTTCGATTGCGGATTCGGGGCAGGATCGGGCGTTGCGCGCGCTGCGCATGGGCGTGGAGCTAACGGCGCCGGGCTACAATCTATTTGTTTGCGGCCTGTCCGGAACAAGCCGGGGCGGCATGATCGTGCGCATGATCGAAGACATGCATCCGCAGAGCGAGATCGCTCCGGACCGATGTTACGTCAACAATTTCAAGAACAACGATCGGCCACGCCTGCTGACTTTGACGCGCGGGCAAGCGAACGCGTTCAAGAAGGAAGTAGAAACCGGAATCGATTTTCTGCGCAGGCGCATTCCCCAGGTATTCGAGGGCGAACCGTTTCAACGTCAGAAAACCAGGATTGTGGAGCGGTTTACGCTCCGTGAAAAAGAATTGATGGATGATTTCACACGGCGCATCGCCCGAGAGCAGTTCGCATTGGGCAGGATGCAAGTCGGCGCCGTTGCGCTACCGGAAATTTTCCCGGTGCTGGAAGGCGCGATGGTTCCAATCGAGGAGATTCCCAAGTTGGTGCAGGACGGCAAACTGGAAAGCGCCGCGGCAGAAGAACTCGAGCGCAAGTACGACCAGTTTCGCCAGGAGTTTACCGTCGTCTATCGCAAGACTCTTTCTCTTTCGCGCGAGCTTGCAAGCGAAATGAGCTACCTGGAACAAGAAGCAGCTTCGGTGCTGGTCGACGGCGTGATCGAGGAGCTCAAAGAGAAATATCCGAATGTCCAAATCTCCGAATACCTGGAGGAAGTCCGGCACCACATTCTCGATAACCTGGAACCATTCAAGGAGCGCGAAGGCGAAGAAGATCAACCGCCGTCGGAAGGGGGCTCAGGAGGGCCGCGCAGCGAGCGCTCGGACCGCGATCCGTTTCGGGTATACGGCGTGAATGTGATCCTGGCCCATGGCGAGCGCGAGAAATGTCCGGTGATCTTCGAAACCATTCCGACATACGCGAATCTATTTGGAACCATACATCGCAGTTATGATGCGCGCGGCGGATGGAGCTCCGATTTTATGGATCTGCGCGGAGGTTCGCTGCTGCGCGCTGACGGCGGTTACCTGGTGATGTACGCACTTGACGCGCTGACCGAGACGGGCGTATGGCGCACGCTGAAACGCACGCTGAATCACGGAAAGTTGGAAATTCAGCCCGTGGATGTGTTCTTTCCGTTCAGCACCGCAGCTCTGAAGCCGGAACCGATTGATACGCACGTAAAAATCATTCTGATCGGCGACCGCGACATGTACGAATTGCTTTATGACTTTGAAGAGGACTTCCGCAAGATTTTCAAAGTCCGCGTGGAATTTGACGAAGAAATGGATTGGAGTGACGAAATAATCCGCGAATACGCCGGACGCTTGCGCAAAATTTCGAATGACGAGAACCTCTGCCCCTTCGACCGCACCGCTTTTGCCGCAATTCTAGAACATGGAGTGCGGTTGGCAGGAAGGCGGGGGAAAATCACCGCTCGTTTTTTTGATCTTGCCGATTTGGCCCGCGAGGCGTGCTACGCTGCGCGAAACGAAAAACAAGAAGTAGTGACTGCGGAACACGTTCGCAAGGCTCTGGACGCCAAGGTAGAACGCCACAACCTTACGGAGACGAAAATTCGCGAGATGATCGACCAGAACTTGTTGTTCATCGATACCACCGGCACGCGCGTGGGCCAGCTGAACGGGCTGAGTGTGCTCGAGATCGGCGGATACCCTTTCGGCAAGCCAGTGCGCATCACGGCCACAGCCTCGTTGGGCAAAACTGGAATCATCAATATTGAGCGCGAATCGAATTTGAGCGGGCGTTTTCACGACAAAGGCGTGCAAATTATTTCCGGTTATTTGCGGCGTACGTTCGCGCAGAACAAGCCGCTCTCGCTTTCGGCGAGCCTTTGCTTCGAGCAGTCTTACTCGGGTGTGGATGGCGATAGCGCGAGTTCGGCGGAAGTGTACGCTCTATTGTCCGCGCTATCGGAACTTCCGATCAGACAAGAGCTCGCCGTGACGGGTTCTGTGAATCAGCACGGCGACATTCAACCCATCGGCGGAGTAAACCAAAAGATTGAAGGCTTTTACGATGTATGCAAATTGAAAGGTCTCACCGGCAAGCAGGGCGTTCTGATTCCCGCGGAAAATGTCGATGATTTGATGCTGCGCGATGAAGTGATCGCGGCTGTGGCGAAAGGACAGTTTCATATCTATCCGGTCGGCACTGTGGAACAGGGGATTGAGATTCTTACCGGAGTCGGCGCGGGCAAGCCCACTTCCAATGGGAAATTCACGCTGGGGAGCGTGTTCGCCAGAGTAGATACACGCCTTCACGACATGGCTCAGACCATGCGGAAATTTCACTAGAGATTTGCTTCGAGCGGCAACCCCTTCAAACAAGCAGGTCAGATCAGGCGTTTCATCTGAATGACAAATTCTTGGGTTTTTCCGTTTCGTTCGATCAATATCTTGTACTTGTGGCCCACCTGCCGGAAGAGCTCCCGGATAGAAGTGAGCGTGATGTCCGCAGCGGGTTCTTCGTCGATTCCAGCAATGACGTCTCCTTCGTGGATGCCGGCCGCTGCGGCAGGCGTGCCGGGCTGAACGCGAACAATCTCGAATGTTCTAAGTCCAGCTCCTTTTGCGATTATCGAAAGTCCGCTCATGTCTACTTCGGCGAACTTGTTGAACTGAAGATTCGGTTCCAGAATTATCCGCTGATGCGGAAGATCAAAGGTCACCGTAAATCTCTTCAGGAAATCGGCGCCGATGGTGCCGGCGATTGTTTTGCTCTGGCCGGAAGGCGGATTCGACTGAGAAAATGCGGCGACCGGCTCTTCGATGGTGTACCCCCCAAGCTGAAAATCTTTTAAGCGGCCGAGCAATATCTTCGCACCCCCATCTACCGCAGGGTAGGACGCGGGAATCGTCTTGAATCGATTCGGCAACACGCGGTGGCTATCGGTAAAAGCCCTTGAAAACACGATGGGGAAATCGAGGGCGGTGTTCACGATGAAATCGGCTTCGAGAGTTTTTTGTCCTGGAATAGAAAACTTAACTCGAACCAGCGGCGTGGTGCCCGCGAATGTTCCCTGAAAACCTTTGCTGGCTGCGGGATATGCGTAAGTTGCAGGATCGTAGAGTTGGATCGTCTGTCTCGAATAATCGACCACAACCACCAAGCGCGCGAAAAAGTCCGCTCCCAAGGTTCCCTGGTACGGCATGCCCATTTGAGCGCTGAAGTCATTTCTTGCGGCGACCGCAAGACTGCTCATGGGCAATTCCACTCCCGGAAGATTCAGGATGCAATTTTGTACACTTGCTTTCAATGGATCGAGCGGGATCGCGGGGTCTGCCACGCGACTTGGATCCACGGACGTTGCGGTTGCAACCGAATCCAACTCGAAAAGCGAAGGCTTGCCCAGATTGACGCGCACGGGCAGAAATAAGAGGTTAGCGATGAAAGTCGCAGGAGCCTGTGCAGCATTGCCGCTGTAGGCGAATCTAGCTGGCGCAGTATTTTCCTGCGGCGCGGCTGGAGATTGTCCTCGAAGAGCCGGTTCAAGGCTCAGGCCGAGGAGCAAGCCGCAGATCAAAATCGTGAAGATCGTGTATCGCCAGCTCATGGAATCTCCAAGATTGTGCGCGGAGGTGGAAAGCAGGCCGCAGTCTGATGAAATCCGAAAAACTCCAAATGCCGCTTACTGGGCGTAATAATCAAAATAAATGCCGTTGGAATCCTTCCACCAACCATTGACTACCACACGCAAGTGGCGAGTAAACATGCCGGGCTTGAGCGACTGCAGCCACTCAGTGGAGGATGCGTTCTTCTGCTTGGATAACTTTTCCGTCTGCTGCATTTGTTGGACGTAGCGATTAATGACCTTATCCCACGGTATCTGAGTCATGTCCACTCCGCCGATCCCGATAAGTTTGTCGGGCATAAGCGCACGCAAACGAATGAAGTCAGGATTTGAAAAAATTAAGCCCACAGAGGATACGCCCGATTTTCCACTGACGCGCGCTACAGCTTCGCGCACCATACCTTTGCTGGGACCGCCGATAACGAATTGCGGCGTTACCGCGAGATAATAAAAATTGCGGCGTTCCTGCCCGGAGACCGGATCGTGGATGGGGTACGACAAATCCAGATAGGTTGTATCGGCTGAAGTATCTTCGGCGGCAATTATTTTGGAGACTGCAACTCGCAGGAGCTTGAGCACATCCTGAGGTTTCTGAATTGCCAGCGCATAAAGCTGTTGCGACTCTCCATCCGGCGTGTAGGAAAGCTGGGAGCCGACCTCGCCGGTAAACAGCTGCAGCGCGTCCGTGATGGACATTCCCAGAAATCCCTGCGCCATGGCTTCCGCGCCCGTCAGGCCCACCGCTTGCTGAGCTGTGACCGTGGCCAGCGCGGCTTCTCGAATAATTTGATACAACTGCGGAAAGTTGAATCGAAAAATACTGAAGTACGGGCCAGGTCCCACCAGTTGCTGCATCTGGAACGTCGCTGAGTTTGCGCCCACTATGTCGAACAGGCTAGTTGAGGAAGTATCTCCCAGCAGCGCGCCGCGCGAGTGCAACGCTTCACCGGCAAAGCTTATACCGCCGCCAGCCACGTGAATTTTATCGAGATGAAGGTTCCTTATGAATTTCACAACTGGTTGATCCTTCTGGTCCGGCGAAATCCATTTGTCCAGGTCGGGGATGCGCCCGAAATACTCAACGGCAGCGTCAGATCCAATGTAGGGAAGAACGGACTGATATTCGGGCAGTTGCGTCACCGAAGCGAGCGGCTTACTTCCGGTGCGGAAGCGCGTCACGAGATCTTCGATCACTTCTCTTTGACTGGCGACCAGGAAATAATTTCCCGACCGAGCGCTGTATCCCGTGTTTGCGGCGTTTGATCCTGCGACGCTGACCTCGATGGTAGTTCCGCCGAATTCGTAGGTCGTTATCTTGGGCTTCTCTTTGCTGGCTGACTCGGCGGCGGTTTTCAACTTCTTAACTAAATCAACTTTGCCGGTCATGTCATAAACCAAGAACACGCTGCTGAGATGGGAAGGATCGCTGGGGGAAGCGCTCGTGACAGGAGTTGGGCTTGCAATCAGACCGGCCGCCCCGGGATTGTCGAGCAATGAGATTAAGTCTGGCAGTTGCACGGGCGGAGTTGGAGTCCCGTCTTTCTGCTGCCGTTGTAAAAGGTTTTTTGCGAAAGCTTGACGAAGGACTTCGAAGTCAGGATCTTCCAGAAGCTGTAACACGTGATTCTTTTTGTCCGCGTCACCCAAGAACGACTTGCCACGCCATTGCAAATAAAAGAGCGTGTTCTGCGGCAGACGATCGGAGATCTTGGGGCTCTGGGCAAACAGCGCGCTGCTCGCGCAGAAGTAAACGAGCACGGTTGCGGCCAGCATACGAAGACACAAACGGGCACTCCGACATCCAAGGCTCGATCGTTCCGCGTTCACGCGGTCACCCCCCTTCAAATTGTGATTCTCCGAAACGAAACCTATCGAACGAGACTTTTCGATTCCCAGTTCTAATTTCCGGGCGGCGTACTTGAAGGCGCAGTAGTCGGCGCGGTTGGTGCGGCCGCACGAGCCGACTTGGGCGTGCTCAAATATCCCTTGACGGTCTCCTTGGTGAGATCGAACACAACGATTTCGTAAGGTGCGCGCGCTCCTCGAACATAAAACTGAATGGGTTCGCCAACGGTCTTATCTTTCTTCTCGATACTTTTGTCATCGGCCACAACATTCAGAGTGTATTTAAAGTGCTTGGTATCGACTTTGCGTAGCTCCACTTGAATAGGGCCAACGCGGTCGGGACCCTTCGATGATTTTGCAAGCGTGAATTCAAAAATGTCTCGCTCACCCAAGCGTTTTAGTTCTTCTACTTCGTCATGATTTCGCGCGATCAAGCCGCTTTGCACACCCAGGTCACCAATGGTGCTCTGCAACTTGGTTTTGGTCGTTTCGAGGTCGGCTTTGGTTGCAGCGACATCGGTCTTGGTTCCGTTGAGTTCGGTAGCGACCTGTCCAAACTTCGTTGTAGTGTCGGCCTGCACTTCGCCGATCTGTGCTTTAAGTTGCGCGTCGCTCTTTAGCTGATCCTTCTTGATGGATTGCGCGAGGCTGCGTGCGCGCGCCAGTTCATCTTGGGTCAGTCCGAGTTTTTGCGAGGTTACGTCGAGCTGTCCTTTCAGGTCTGCTACGCGAGAATTGGTCTTGTCAACTTCGGCCGCGAGCGCTTGAAACTTTCTGTCCGCGTCGTCCAAGCCTTTGTGAAAATTCTGCCGCGCCGAATAGCCGGCGTACAGCAAATAACCCACCAATGCAAAAGCAACAACGAAAAGCAGCGTCACCCAACGCGGCAGTCCTGCTTCGGTAACCTGCGTCACTTCCACGGGCGTGTTCGGGTTCGAACTCATCGAGCCTCCTTGGGCACAGCGGCTCCAGCCGCTTATATGGGACGGAATTATGGCTGACGCTTGGCAGGAAGTCTATGCCCGGCGCGGACCCTTGTTACTTCCCCGGGACGGCCATTGCGCTTCCACCGTGGTGGTTAATCCGCCTCTAGGGGTGAATTCGCCGCTCACTCGAAACCACGCGGGACGCACTGCCGCCACGAAGTCACGCAGCATTCGGTTCACCGCATTCTCGTAGAAAATTCCGAGGTCGCGATACGCCAAGAGATACATTTTCAGAGATTTCAATTCGAGGCAAAGTTTCTTCGGCTCGTACTGGATCGTAATTACGCCATAGTCCGGAAGCCCTGTTTTAGGGCAGACGGATGTGTACTCTGGAAATCGAATGGTGATTTCGTATCCGGGGAAATGATTGGGCCACGTTTCCAGGGCCGGCAACTTGGCGTCAATTCCCGCGCGAGCATGCGCCGCGGTGTAGTCGGGCATTTGGATTCCTTTCCAACGGTATTCTACACGCGCTACCTTGGGAAACGGAATCGTTCAGACTTGCTCCGTGCAGAGGTTTTAGGTATTCTGCGGGCGAAAGACGGAGCGATTTCACGCGATGATTTGTCCGCAATGCCGGAGCGCCAACTGCTTTCAATCGCATCGCGATGGCGCACTGGATTACACTCTGTCAGCGATCAGCCTGCGCCCCTGGCGATGCCACACCTGCGACCGCCGATTTTATGCCTGGCGTGTAGCGACCACGTTCGAGCGGTTTGCTCACTGCCCTAAGTGTGGAAATTTTGATCTTGAACACATTTCTCGCGAACGCGTGGACCATGGATCGTTACTCGGATTGAAGCGTTGGCTGCATTTTCCTTCTTATCGCTGCGATCCTTGCCGAGAAAGATTCTTCAGCGTACGACTGTTCCGCCGCATCCGTCCCTCGATGGTCTCGAGCTCGCGCGAACCATCCGTCGCCAGCTAGCCTTCCTTTCTCGAATCGACGGACGTAATGATTTTGCGAGAGCTGTTTCGCGCGCGGCTAGAATCAATGGTTGGCGCCCACTTCGTAATTCAGTGTCGAAATTGCGGTTTCGTAGTCATACTTGGCGCTGGCTTGGGTGATTTCGGCTTGCGTCATATTTAGCTGGGCTTGGCTTAGCTCGATGATGGAACTGAGGCCGAGCTTGTAGCGTTGCTGCGCGAGATCGAGCGCTTGCGTGGCCTGGGCCAAAAGTTGCTGGGTCACCGAAAGGCGCTGGAACGCTGCGTTGGATTCGAGCCAGGCTTTGCGAACTTCGCGGACGATGCCGTTTTGCAAGTCACGAAGATATTGTGATTGAGCCTGAGCTTTTGCATTCGCTTCGGCGCGTAAAGCGCCAAATTCGTGGCCGTTGAAGAGTGGAATGTTGACGTTGAAGCCCGCCGCAGCATAACGGCTTCCCAACAGATCTTCGTGAACAGGCGCGAGGCCCGCGGCGCCCACTGCTGTGATTGTAGGGAGCCACAGATCGCGTTCAGCGGTGGCATAACTTTCCGCGGATCGAACGTCCAGGCGATGGCTGATTAGTTCAGGGCGGTTTTGCAAGGCTTGCGAGATCAGATCGGCGACGTTTGGAGGAGGCGCGGGCGGCACAGGCTCTTCCGTCAGAGTGAATATTTTTTCGTCCTGGTAACCGAGAGCGGTGGAGAGATCGGCATAGGAAGCTTCCACTCCATTTTGAGCTTCGATGAGGAGGAGTTGCGCCTGAGCTAAATCGACATTCGCGAAGCTTACGTCCAGGCCGGACCTGAGTTTGTTTTGCTCCAAGGCGGTAATTTGGTCGGATACAAGCTGGCGAGTCTTTACGGTTTCTTCGGCGACTCTGAGGACAGCCTGCGAACGCAGGACGTTGTAGTAGGCGCGGTCGACATTGATAAGGACGTCCGCACGCGAAGTGAGGACGTTTGCTTTCTGAGCTTGCGCGTGCAGGGTGGTGCTTTTTACCAGTTCATGAGTGTGGCCGAAGTCGGTGACGAGTTGGCTGACGGCAACGCCGTTTGCGTAGCGGTCGAAGATAATCGGGTTGTTCAGCGCGCCGGCGGAGATACGGCTGTTGGTCTCCGACTCCACTCCGGTCAGGCTGCCGACAGCTTGCGGATAGTAAACGGAACGGGCCTCGGTAACCTGGGCTTGCGCGGCGGCGGCTAAATATCCGGCGGCCTGAATTTGCGGGTGATTCTGGATGGCGATTTTTTCAGCGTCGGCGAGAGACAGAGTTTGAGTGCTTTGCGCCGCGCATGGGATGGCAATCAGGGCGAGTACGGCGAAATTTAGAAATAAATGACGCATGGACATTAGTGCGCCTCCTCCGGGAGAAGATCGGTATTCGCAGCCGCACGCCGCTGATAGATCAAGAGGTATGCCGCCGGGACTACGAAAATGGTGAGAATGATGGACGAAATTAATCCGCCGATGATGACTCGAGCGAGCGGCGCGTAGGCTTCGCTGCCGGTTTCCAATTTGAAAGCCATGGGAAGCAGGCCGACGACGGTTGCCAGGGAAGTCATCAGGATGGGGCGAAGCCGAATGCGGCAGGCGTGAGCGACTGCTTCGACCAGCGTGTGCCCCTGACGGCGAAGGACGTTCGCAAAATCGACGATCAAGATGCTATTGGAAACGACCATGCCTTGGAGCATCACGATGCCCATGAGCGATTGAATGTTCAGAGTGGTATCGGTGAACGCGAGAGTGAGAATCACCCCGACAAGGCCGGTGGGAACAGCGAGCACGATGAGGAACGGGTCGGTGAACGAAGCGAATTGCGCTACGAGAATCAGGTAGACGAGCAGAATCGCGAGCAAGAGGCCCAGGCCGAAACTTTTGAACGAAGACTGCATGGTGACGACGAGGCCGCGGACGTTGATGCGAGTGTTGGGTGGAATTTGCGTGGCCGCGATTATTTTGGAAATTGCTTTCGCCGGGCCGCCAAGGTTTTCGCCGGTGGGAGCGACGTAGACGTCAAAGGTTCGCTGCAATTGGTAGTGATCCACTTCGGTGGGGGTCTGAATCTGCGTGACGTCGGCGACCTGGCTGAGGTAGGTGGGCATTTTCAGGTTGGGAGAGCGAAGAGGCATGGCCTTCAAGTCGTCGATGGACTTCACCTGATTTTCCGGGTACTGCACGCTGACGAAATAATTGTTGCCGGTCTTGGGGTCGACCCAGTAGCTGGGCGCAATCATGACGTCGGAGGTGAGTGCGGTAATCACGTTGTCGACGACTTCTTTCGGGCTGAGGCCGAGCTGGCTGGCGCGTTCGCGATTTACGTCGAGCTGCAGCGCGGGATAATCCATATCCTGCGGGATATAAACGTCGGAGACGCCGGGGACTTTCTGAATCTGGCGCGCGAGATTCTGGGCAATGGCGTCGCCGGCTTTCAAGTCCATTCCACTTACTTGAACGTCGATGGGAGCGGGCATGCCTTGATTCAGGACGGCGTCGACCAAGCCTCCCGATTGGAAATAAGTGCGCAGCTGCGGCAACTGTTTTGCGATTTGCTCGCGCACTTCGCGCATGTAAACAAAACTGCTGACGCTGTGATCTTCCGTGAGGCCGACATTTACTGTGGCTGTGTGCATTCCGGAGTTAGGAGTGAATAAAGCGGACAGGTCGGGGAAAACGCCGATGTTCGAAACGATGGTGGTGAGGTCCGAAGGTTTTACGACTTTCCGGATGATGTCTTCGACTTGTTTTATGTAATCGTTGGTGAGTTCGATGCGCGTTCCGGTGGGCGCTTTGACGTTGATGACGAACTGTCCGGCATCTGCACGAGGAAAGAAGGCGGTGCCGATCAAGGGTGTAAATACGAAACACAAGAGGAAGAAAGCCACGAAGCCCCACACAACTTCGCGGGGACGGTCGAGGGCGCGGCGCACCCAGCGCTCGTACACATTCAGCATCCGCTCGAATTTGGCATTGAATCCCGCATGAAACCTCTGGCTCCAGGGCTGACGAGCACTTCCAGGTTCTCCCTGAAGGTGGTGGACCGGCTTCAGAAAATACGCGCAGAAAAGCGGCACCACGGTGACAGCGTCGAAATAGGATGCAAACAAGGCGATCACGACGGCCAAAGCCAGCGCGGAAAATAAATATTTGCTGACGCCGAAAAGGAAAGTGACCGGAAAAAACACCACAACCGCCACCAGCATAATGGCCAGAACCGGCAACGCGACTTCGTTAGCTCCATTCACAGCAGCGTCTCTGGGATCTTCGCCAAGCTCCATGTGGCGGAAAATGTTTTCCAGAACGACTACCGAATCGTCAATCAGCCGCGAGAAAGCGAGTGCGAGGCCGCTGAGGACCATGCTGTTGATCGTTCGGTTGGCGGAATGCAGTACGAAAAACGTGATCAGCACGGAAAGAGGAATGGAGAGGAAAACCGCTGCCGTAGCGCGAAAGCTTCCCAGGAAAATCCAAATCATGATGGCGGTAAGCAGCACTCCGATTCCGCCTTCGCGCAACACGGTGGAAATCGCACCCTTGACGAAAACGGACTGGTCAAACACGACGTGGACTTTCAGTTGAGAGGGGATGTCACGAAGAGTTTTGATAGCGGCGCGGATTCCGTCGACGACGGCGATGGTATTGGTGTCGCCGCCCTGCTTCAGAATGGGGACGTACACGGATTTCTGCCCATTGACGCGCACGATGTCGTATTGCAGGAACGAGCTGTCCACCGCTTTTCCGATGTCGGAGACGAAGACGGATTTTTCGCCTTCCGTTTTCAGCGGGATTCCGTTGATAGCGTCGGCGTTCGCTAGCTGCGCGTTGGTGTAAATGTTGTAGTCCATGGGGCCGATGCGGACGTCGCCGGCGGGAAGAATCAAGTTTGATTGATCGATGGCGCGCACCACATCCATGGGACTCAATTGATGCGCCTGCAATTTCAGCGGATCTACATCGACCATGATTTGCCGATAGCGTCCACCGTAAGGTGGAGGGACTGTGGCACCGGGGACGCTGGCAATCTGGTTGCGGATGCTGAACTGCAGATAATCGTGGAGCTGCGTTTCGTTCAAACCCTCGCCTTCAACGGTCAAGAGGCAAACCGGAAGACTGGACGCATCTACTTTCATCACGACTGGCGGAAGCGTGCCTTGCGGGAGGCGCCGCAAGTCGGCCATGGCGAGATTTGAGATTTGCGTGACGTCCGCGTTGGCATCGGAGCCGGGCTGAAAATAAATCTTGATGAGGCTGACTCCAGCCATGGAGCGCGACTCCATGTGGTCGATTCCGCTGCCGAGAGTGAAAAAGCGCTCGAACGTGTCGGTGATATCGGCTTCAATTTGTTCGGGAGGCATTCCGTTGTAGAAAGTGGCGACGAGGACTACAGGAATGTCGATGGGCGGGAACATGTCGACCGGCATCTGCACTATAGCGGTGAGACCAATCACGCAGATCAGAAGGCAAAGGACAATGATGAAGTAAGGATGTCGTATGGAAAATGTGGGCATCGGATTTCCTAACTCATTCCCGGGACAGCGACGGTTTGAGGCGAGACCAGCTCGCCGACTTTGAATTGATTCTGCTCGCCGAAGATGACGGAGTCGTTTTCGTTCAGGCCGGACAGGATTTCCGCTTCGGTGGAGGTTTGCACGCCCAGCTTGACGTCGCGTTTTTCCACTCGATTCGAAGCGTTTACAAGAAGAACAGTGCCGGTGCCGCTGCCGGAAGATTCCACCGCCTGAACCGGAACGCTTAAAACGTTGGCGGCCGAGCGCAGAGGAATCTTCACCGAAGCGTACATTCCAGGGACGAGAAGATATTTAGGGTTGGGGACCTGCACTTCCGTGTGCATCGTGCGCGTTTGCGTTTCGATCTGATCTGAAAACCTGATGATTTTTCCTGTGAACGAATTCTTCGCCTGGGAGACTTCGATGTCGACGGTGTCGCCGACGTGAACGTCGGCCACGGCTCTTTCGGGCACGGGAATTACCAGGCGCAAAATATCGTTTTGCGAAAGCTGGCACAGAGCGAGATCGCCCTTGTTCGAAGAAGTTCCAGCGGGAAGCAAAGCGCCGGTGTAGGCGTAAATCTGGGTTACCACGCCGTCGAAAGGCGCGGTAATGCGCGCATATCCGAACAATGCCTGATCTTTGCCGAGTGCGGCTTTCGCGGCGAGCACGCCTTGTTCCGCGGCGGACACAGCGTCTTTCGCGGAAGAAACGCCGGCGCTCGCTTCCAGATCTTTTCCTTGCGCGGCGTCGATCTCTTCCTGAGCCATCAGTTCGGGACGAGACTTTTGCACTTCCGCGAGCCGCGTGTAAGTGAGGTGCGCGACGTTGTAAGCGGACTGCGCTCGATTGAGTTCTTCGCGCGCGCGTGAGAGGTCCTGGTCGCTTCGGCGGGCGCCAGCTTCGTCCTGTTGCAATTGCTGCTGGAGTTCGGGAATTTCCAGTTCGGCGAGGATCTGGCCCTTCTTGACGTGCGTTCCCCAATCGACATAGAGCTTCTTGATGTAGCCGGAAACTTTTGCGTACACCTCGATTTCCTGGAGCGGCTCGAATTCCGAGGCGATTTCGAGAGTGTTCGAAAGATTGCGGCGCGCGACTTTTACCACCGGAGCAGTGGGAGCATGCGCGGCGTCTTCGGCCTCGGCTTTACGTGCGTCTCCGCAGCCGGCCAGCAGCGGGGATAGGAGTCCGGTGGAAATTAGCAGTGCGAGATACGCGCGCGTTTTATGTTTTCCCATCCGATCACCTCGTAATCCATGCATGCCATATAGATGAAAACCTGAGCGCCGAGTTGGCATAACGGCCCCAAGAAATTCGGGCCGCCAAACCACTGAGCCTCGCCATTCCGTGTCGCGTTAAAAGCCCGCAAGAAAGTTGAACTTACCAGAGGCCTGGTCAATTCAGATAATTAAGATTTCAGGAAACTGCGAACGCTTCTGTATTAGGAACGTGAAGTAGGGGGAGAGCGAGGCTGAATCGAAACAGTGATTCCGATGGACGGAGAGGGAAGCGAAATCTCGTCGACTCCGTAATTCCGGGAGGGGCACGGTTGTGGCGAAACAACCATCGCGAACGGATAAAGCGGTACCCGCTCTATGACAACCGGCGTTGGAGCCACCTTCATCTTGCTTGCGATATTGACGAAATGCGTGGGATTTGATTTAGGGAAATACTGACTGTTTTTCGCGAGTGTCGACAATCCTGCGACTGCGAACAGCAGCAGGACCACGGCTGCGATTTGAATGCTGGCCTTGAATGACCGGCTTTTCATCGGCTCGCTATTCTTGCTCTAAGTCTGTTTCAATTATGGCCGCCCGGCGTGGTGAAAGCAAGAATGGGAAGTTCCGCTTGCGACGAAATGCTGGATCGTTCGGTCTAGAAAAGTACGGGACGCCCGATAAACTGGGCGTCCCGCAATCGTGCTCTTCAATCTAAGGCAAGTAATAGCGGAACGACGTGAACACCATATTGTCGAGCGCGCTTGGTTGTGACGAAACGCCTGCAGTGGCGCTGGAGCCAGCCCAGGTGTTGCGAGTGATGTAGGAGTACTGCGCTCCCCACTGGACACGACCCTTTTCGCCGCTGTAGACGCGGTACCAGAATCCGAGCGTGCCTTCGATAATCACCCGGGTATCTCCGGCGCAGTTCGCCAGGGAGCCAGGGATAAACCCAGTGGATCCCAGGACAGCCGTCGTATTAGGAGGGTTACCTGGAGTTGCCACGGGCAGCGGTTCAACGGAACACCCGTCATTTCGAATGGAGGGCGAGCCGTATCCTGCGTGACCAGTAGCACCGGTGACTGGATTTGTAAACGTGAAGAAATCTCGGCCCGAGTACTCCCCGCCGACGTAGGCGTAAACATCCAGCTTCGGTGTAGGGTGCAAATCGAGCGTGCCGAGAGCCTGATAGTTCCTGAGAAGCGCGAGTGTGCCGTCAGGACGTACAGTTGAATCCGGCAAGCCCGAAGTGCCGTAGCGGCCGATACCGTCGCCGCCTAGGACGTGAATGCCGGCTTCGACTTTATTGTTGAACAGATGCAAGCGTCCGTTTGCGCCAATTCCACCGCCGGTCCTCGAGTCGTTAAAGGCACCCGAAGTCGGATTTGTGGAACCGGTTAGCGGGCATGCCGTTGGCAGAATGGGAGCTGGGAGATTCGTCGGATCCTCGCCCGGCAGCGCGGGGAAGGTAAATCCACCGTTGGCAAAGAAGCATGGATAGATTCGATCCCGGAATGTTGAAACCAGTCCGAAAACTTCGAAGTGACCCCAGGCTCCTGGATCCAAAGCGGCCTTGAAAACGAAGTCCGGCGTCTTTTGGTACCCGTATGTCCCGGTCGGATTGTAAAGCCCGGAGCTGAGACCCGGAGCGCCGATGAGGAAATTGTTAAACACCGTGGTAGTCAGAGTTGGAGTGGTTATGCCGCCCTGATTTGCACTGGTGGTGCTGAGAGTGGTTATCGTTGGATTTCCGTGAACCGTCGCGGTGGTTGCAGATCCTTCCACCGAAGCCGCGAGCGTTAATGGCCCAATGCTCTTAGCCACGCGGAAGCTCTCTTGCCGCGCCCAGCTGAAACCGACCGTGTACTGTGGGTCGATGGTGAGAGGCACAGCTTCTCCGATTCTTCCCGGAGCGAGGAGGTTGTCGACGGCATGTCTATCTTCGGTAATTAAGCTCCACTGTTGGCCGCCCGTGATGCTCCAGCCGTTATCGAATTTGGCTTGGCCGAAAGCTTCCCGGAGCCGAGGAACGTAGCTGTTGCTCTCGTTGTTGTTCGAAGTGATGCCGGCGCCGAGGAAGTCTATCTCGGTGTAGCTGGTGAGCTTGACGGAAGCGAGTTTGCCCTCGATCGTCAAGTTGAGGCGCGACTGACGGCCGCTGGCGTTGAATTCGGTCGTCTGGCCCCCCGAGTTACCGGAGAACGGGATGCTGTTGAACGAGCTGCTGATATCTGAAGCCTCAGCCTTATTGCGGAAAACTGTTTCTGCCGCCATGAAACCACCGGGCGAAATGGTGACGCCCTTGAAATGAAGCGCCAAGGGTGCTTCGTTCCCGCCCTGAGACCCGCTGGGTCTGCCCGTTGGTACGCCAGCTACCGGTGCGGAAGCAACACCGGCCGTGTGGCTATCGGGGTCGACGCTGTCCGTAGTCGCCACGAAGCCGTCACGCGAGCTGCTGCTGGAATTCACTTCGCTTTCCAGCACCTGCATTCTCTGCTGTTGCTCTTTCAGTTGTTCGCTTTGCGCTTGCAGCAGCTTGGTTTGAGCTTCGATGAGGTCCCGCAGTTGCTGAACTTCGCTCTCGAGGCTCGAGGGTGCTGCCTTTGGAGCATCCTTTTTTGCGACGGGCGCCGTGGAGTCTCCAGTCTTATCTTTCTCCGCAGCGGTTGTAGTGGTAGTTGTATTGGACGGTGTATTCTTTCCGTCTCCTGGTCCGTCAGTTCCTGCCAACGCCGGCGAAACAATCATGCCGAACGCTAAGAGCCACGTCAAAAAAACTCGCATCCCCTTCCTCCTTATGTTTCACTTCTTAACCAATTCCTAATTCGTCTGGAAGTGTTTCGAGCTGATAAACCAAAGGCAGGCATCCCCATAGAGCCCCAGGAAAGTCCATCCTGAACCCTTCTCGCCTCCCCCCGGTATGGGGACATAAATACAGAAAATTCGCGTTTATGTCACTCATTACTTATACTTATTAGCTGTTGAGGCACTGTATCGACTTCGTGTTCCTCGTGTCTCAGCCAACTTCGCGCTCGGCACGCACTATGGACACAAGTCGCAGCGCAGGAACCTTAAGCGCCCTATTTGAATCCTCGGTGACGGGAGTGTTAATTGTGGGTTACTGAGCGTTTTCCCGAATACTTGGCGTAAGGAACGCATGCAGGCGAGTGAAATGGTCTGAAGCGGAACGATCCTTACGAGCGCGGAGAAAGCTTGAGGGCTAAGAGAAGGAAACAGGCGAGGATTCGGCGGCGGGTGCTTGCACCGGTAATTCACTCATGCGAAACTTGCATTCGATTCCCGCCCATGGCGATATCGTCTAAAGGTTAGGACGGAGCCCTCTCAAGGCTCAAATCCGGGTTCGAGTCCCGGTATCGCTACCAATAAGCCCAGTCGTTAGGAAGCGGGAGAAACGATCTTGCTCGCTTATCGTTTCAGTGAATGTGGCAGGACTTGATTCCCTGTTTTTCGAAGTATTGCTGGTGGTATTCCTCGGCGCGATAAAATTCCGAAGCTGGAGCAATTTCAGTCACGATCGGCTTCTTGAAAACGCCTTCTTTGATTAGCACGTCCTTCGACGCGCGAGCTGCTGCTTCCTGCTGCGGATCGTGGAAAAAGATAGCCGAGCGGTACTGTGAGCCGACGTCTGGTCCCTGGCGGTTCATCGTGGTCGGGTCGTGGATCTTCCAGAAGACGGCGAGAAGTTCGAGATAGGAAACCCTGCTGGGATCGAATTCCACCTGCACAGCTTCGGCGTGCCCCGTACGTCCACCGCAAACATCCTTGTAGGTGGGATTCTTCAGCGTGCCGCCGGTGTAGCCGGAGGTCACGGAGGTGACGCCCTCAACTTGGCGGAACGCGTCCTCGACACCCCAGAAACATCCCGCTGCGAATGTAGCCTTAGCCATCGTCTTAACTCCCTTCCTCAATTATGACGAAAACGAATGCTTATGTTGCCATATTGCGCGATTGCGGTCGAGTCCGGCGCACTATTTAGCCGTCCCCGCGAGCTTCTGGATGCCATCCGAACGTTCGATGCTCCATAGATAGCGATGGATGCGAGGGACGTACGGTTGGTCCAGGCTGCCGTGCTAATCAGGCGTTACCCAAGCCGGTCAGCCAACACCGCGTGATCGTTCGTTTCGGTTCCTGCGCCGCTCTGTTCGAGAATTTTATTCAGGAAGTTGGGGATTTCGAATACAGCCTGATTTTTCATCGCAGCCGCCTTGCCGCGATAGCGCGCCAGCGCTGCCGGTTCGATCAACTGCGCAACGGCTTTCTGGATGTCGCGAAAACTATGCAGAACCAGCCCGACTTCGTTTTCGAGAATCCAGTCGGCGTTGTACCGCTCCTGAGGCAGCGTCCACGCGTTCCGTTCGACAATCACAGGAAGGCGCATGGCAAGAGCTTCACTCAAACTTCCAGGCCCGGGCTTGCCGATAAAAAAATCTGCGAGTTGCATGTAATAGTTCACACGATTGGTAAACCCTTCGACAAAAATAGGGAACCGAAACTTGCGGGCGCGAAGCGCAGCAGCAAGCTTGTCGTTTTTTCCGCAGATGACGATCAACTGAAGTTCTAACGCGGAACGATCCAGCCGGTCCGCGATTTCCAGGATGGCCTTCGAGCCGTGTCCACCAAAAAGAACCATCCCGGTCGGCAGGTCAGAACGAAGTCCCAGAAGCTTCCGCTCTTCAATTCGATCTTTCACCGGCGCTTCATAAAAGCGCGGATGAAGAATCATTCCGGAGGCCGGAAATATACGTTCGTCCGCATAACCATGCTCGTGCGCCTGCGCAACAGCACGTTTCGAGCCGCAAACGAAATACTGCTGTTGATTGCGTTCGATCCAAAAATGCTCTGGAAAATCGGCGACGTCGGTGAGAACCGTGAAGAAGGGACGTTCGGGAAAGGCACGGTGAAAACTCTCGTATAAAGCGCGGTTGAAATGCGGCACGAATGACACGACCATCCGGGGCCGCGTCTCCTTCCAATGTCGCTCGAGCAGCCGGACCGTCGGACGATGATAGCCGCGGATGACGGCTTGAAGCACTCTCATGAGTTGAGTGCTGCCTAAAGTCCAGCCGGTTCGCAGCATCGTGTTGTACATATCCTGAATTCTTATGCCTGCATATTTTTTCAGGACGTCCAGTTCGTCGAGTAACTCCTGTAGATTCGTCAGCCGAACGTCCCAGGGAAGTCCTTGCGACCGGATGGACATCTCCATGGCAGTGGCCGCCGCGCGATGACCTCCGCCGGCGTCGAAGAAGCAAAACTCTATTGGCTCCATCCGGTCAGTTTCACAGGCGATTTACAGAGCTTTGCTACAGAAATGTTAATGTTCCGATTTGGGTGTCTAATCAGTTAAGTAGCTGTATTATCTTAAGATTAGCCTTAGTGTCATCTTGCAGTAACTCATCTCTCCTACCCTTGTCGTTGTGAAGTGTGATCTCCATGTCCACTCGTACTTTTCCGGGGCGTGTACCACACCCTTTGTTCGCAAGTTTTGCCGTGAAAGCTATACCGACCCGCAGCGGGTTTACAGCCTTCTGCGTCAGCGCGGAATGACTTTGTTCACGCTCACCGACCACGACTCGATAGAAGGCGCGGAAAAATTGCGGGACTACCCCGATTTCTTCGTGAGGGAGGAAGTTACTTGCCGAATGCCGAGCGGTACCGAAGCTCATATTGGCGTTTACGACGTGAGCGAGCGCCAGCATATCCAACTCCTGCGGCGCCGTAACGACTTGGTCTCGCTATTGATGTATCTCAGCGAGCGCAGGCTTTTTTTTAGCATCAATCATGTTTTCTCGAGCGTTACGGGAAGGCGCGAGGCCGAGGATTTTGAATGGTTTCGAAGATATTTTCCGGCTGTAGAGACGCACAACAGTCACATGCTCGAAAGCGCGAACCAACACGCCGCGCTTCTAGCCAAGCGCTGGAACAAAATCGCGATTGGCGGCAGCGACGCTCACGCTCTGCCATCTGCCGGAACCGCATATACCGAGGTGTCCGGCGCGCGGGACAAAGATGAATTTTTTGCGGGCCTGCGCAGCGGAATGGGACGCGTAGCCGGCGAATCGGGCTGCTTTCAAAAACTCACACGCGACGTGTTCCTAATCGCTGCTGAGATGATGCGCGAAAAATCGTGGACCGTTCTGCTTTCGCCACTAGGAGTGCTAATTCCGGCGATCACCTCTTTGAATTACTTTCAGGAAAAGAGATTCGGCCGCCGTTGGGCTGAGGAAATTCTCGGCGAATCAAGGGCCAGAAAATATCCTCGCTGGATCTCGATGCCGCAGGCCGCGGCTGAGGAGTTTATATGACGGTAGCAAAGGCGGTCTGGAACCAGATTCAATCAAACGATCACCGGCTAATGCGACGAGTGCACCGTTGGCGGGCTCCGCGATGGTTTCGCATTTTCATGATCGTGACGACGCGGCTGGGGGATGGCGGGCTGTGGTACGCGCTCGGGATGATTCTGGTGCTTTATGGCGGCAATCAGAGGTTTCCGGCGATCGGCGCCGGTGCGTCGGCCGCCGCTGCCGGTATCCTGCTCTTCAGAACACTCAAACGGACCAGCCGGCGGCAGCGCCCCTGTGAAATCGAGCCGCATTGTTGGGCCTCAATCTTGCCGCCAGACAAGTACTCTTTTCCGTCAGGACACTCCATCACAGCTTTTGCCGTTGCCATGTCGATCGGGCTTTTCTACCCCGACCTCCAAGGCTGCTTGCTAGCGGTCGCGTTCTTGATCGCCTCTTCGCGAATCATTCTCGGAATGCATTTCCTTAGCGACGTGCTGGCGGGTTCGGCCATCGGAGCAGTACTTGGTTTCGCGAGCTTCCATATTTTCGCCGCGTAATGATATTCCAACGTCCTGCGTGCCTATCCCCTAGCCATCTTTGGTGGAAAAGACCAGGAGGCGCAGGCTCGCTCTGGCCCGGCGTAACACTTGGCGAGTCGATCCGAACGGCACGCGTTGGAGTCGGGAAACGACCCACTCTCAAGATTCACAAATCGAAAGGAAGCGGACTCTTGCCTGTAATTAACCGTGCAGACCGGTCGAAGGTGATGTAAAGCCACGCCCACTGCAGAAGAACCAGCAAACGATTTTGAAATTGGACGATATAGAGCAGGTGAATGAAGATCCAGATAAGCCATGCGGGCCAGCCCGAAATTTGCAGCCAGTTCAGGTCTGCCACTGCAGCGCCGCGCCCAATCGTCGCGAGGTTTCCCTTATCGAAATAATGAAACGGCGGCAACTGTTTGTTCTGCAAGCGCGCCTGAATTAATTTCCCGACGTAGTGGCCTTGCTGAATCGCGGGTTGCGCGACTCCCGGAAGTGGCTTTCCCGTTTGGTGGCTGAAATTTGCGAGATCGCCGATAACAAGAATCTCCGGATGTCCGGGAATAGTCAAATCCGGATTCACGAGCACGCGATCGGCTTTGTCGAGTGGCGCACCTGCTTCTTTTGCGAGAATACGGCCAAGCGGGGAAGCCAGAACTCCCGCGGCCCACAACACGGTGCGACTAGAGATCGATTCGATATGGTCGCCCTCTTTGATAGTGACAGCCTCGGCGTTAATGTTCGTGACCATCGCGCCCGTACGGACCATGACTCCAAGCTTGACGAGCATTTTGCGCGCTGCCTCAGAGAGTTTCGGCGGGTAGGAGGGGAGCGCGCGGTCCGCTCCCTCCACTAGAACGATCCGCGTTTGCGACGGATCGATGTCACGAAAGTCGTGTGTGAGCGTGTCGTGGGCGATTTCACCCAGCGCGCCCGCAAGTTCCGCGCCAGTCGGTCCCGCGCCGACAATTACAAACGTCATCCATGCTTTCTGCTTCGCAGTGTCGGGCTCGCGTTCAGCAGCTTCAAAAGCAACGAGAATGCGGCGGCGCATGGCTGTGGCGTCTTCCACCGTTTTCAGACCGGGGGCGAATTGCTCCCACTCGTCGTGGCCGAAGTATTGATGCGTCGATCCAGTGGCGACGACCAGCGTGTCATAGGGAAGTGCGCCGTCGCTCAAAATGACACGGCGATTCGCGGCATCGACGTGCACAGCTTCGCCCAGCAACACTTTGGCGTTTTTCTGGCGGCGAAGTATTTGCCGCAACGGAGAGGCGATATTTGCGGGTGAGAGAGAACCGGTGGCCACTTGATAGAGCAGAGGCTGAAATAGATGGTAGTTGCAGCGATCGAGAAGAGTAACTTCGACCGGAGCGTGCTTCAGTTTCAGGGTGGCGCTGAGCCCGCCAAACCCGCCGCCAAGAATCACCACTTGATGCCGATCCGCCATTTTACTGGAGCCTCTACCTGTTGGATGTGTGTACGGTGCAGGTGGGTCCAAGTATTGACCGGCCCAGCGGAATTGTCTTTATTTTTTGCAGGTAAGGGTATCGCCGATTACCCAATCCGCGGAGTCTCGCTGGACTTCATAATTCACGACAAATTGGCTCGGATCTTTGAGGTTGAAGACAAAACGTTCGGTGATAGATGGATCCGCTTTCGTGCCTTCACCTTTCCAAATCAGCTGATCGTTTGCCAGACCAGTGGAAGTGAATTTGCGAACACCTCCAAAATTATCGTAAATGTACGCTACGAAGTTTTTTGCCGCCGAATCGAAACCCCAGAGTTCTAGAGCGTGGAACCGGTCGGGCGGCATGTCGTCGTGACGTACGGTGAGCCACGCTCCCTCCAGGTCCGGAGCAAGAATAATGTGCGAAGCGATGTGTTTACCGCTCTTCGGAAATATTCCTTCGCAAGACCACTTGCCTGTAAATGGCGAAAAGGATTCAACTTGTTTCTGTAGCTTCGCCGCGGAATCAACAGCAGACTGTTGAGAACTTGCCACGGCTTTGGCATCTCCTTGGGAATACAGCGCAATTACAGTAATACAGCAGTACAAGAGCAGCGTTGGCATCGAGATTTGTTTTCTCCGCGACTATTCCAATCTCATAGACTGCCTGGGCATGCAATTAGTTAGCCGGGCGCACGGAGGATTCTTCAGAGGCAAAGCAAACTTGGTGCGAGTGGAAAAAGGCCGAGCAGGCGAGAAGATCGGGATGACATCGCTACCCGAGGATCTTCCCGCCCGCCTGAGGCTAATGCAGCTAAGCGCGTGCGGCTTTCGACTTCGGTTTGTTTGCAACGGGAAGTTCTTCGTCCTCAGAACCTTCGGCGTTTACCGCTTCCACGTTGATCGTGGCGGCAAGCTCCGTCAATTTCTGATCGGTTTCTTTTTCTTCTTCGAGAGTTTCCTCGAGGAGTTCGACGGCGCGATCCTGGTTCAGGAGTTCGGCATAGGTGCGAACCGTGCCGTAGGCTGCGATTTCGTAATGCTCAACGCGCTGCGCTGCCGAGATAAGAGCCGCGTCCAGCAAATCGCCTTCGAATTCGTCCATCATTTCCTTTCCTTCTCCGATAAGCCCTTCCATGCCTCCGCATTTCTTTCCCGTTGGTTTCTCGCCAAGCTCGGCGCAGATTTCCTCGATGCGGCGAGCGTGTTCTTTGGTTTGGTCGAGGTGATGTTCGAATCCGGCGCGCAAGTCGTCGGAGGTGGCGGCCTTAGCCATTTTCGGCAGAGCCTTGATTAGTTGGCTTTCCGCACTGTAAAGATCCTTCAATTCATCGACAAATAGATTCATGAGGTCTTTGTGTTCCATTTGAATCTCCTTGAGAGGTTTTAGGTTATTGCTCGAAAGTTTGCCGTGCACTTTTTCTGTTGCGCGCTTGGACGAATAACTTGTTCAACAAAAATCATACGTAGCGCCTCAAAGAGGAGATATCGGGTGAAGTCATTAGAAGAGAAAACAGATTCCCGTAGTACGTTTGGCGAGTTACCGCTCGGGGAGTTTTTCCTCGAGCTCGCTAGCCAGCTTGTGCACATCGGTGGTGTCGGCGAAGCCTTGCAGTTCCTGATTCGAGGACGCGATATCTACTCCCATGTGCTGGCACATCTTTCGCTGCATTTCGAGCATGGTGGTGAGTTCCTGTTCGGCGAGCATGCTGACTTGCAGGTCCAGATGCGAACGTCTTTCCGCTTGGCGCGTCATGCGGTTTTGGCTGATCAGTACGAAAATAGTGAGGACAACGCTTTCGGACGAAATAACCAGAGCCAGGATGCCAAACGGGAAAGGATCGAAAGGCTTTATACCGTGAATCAAGTTCAGATTGATGGCGCTCCAGGTGAGCACCAACAAGATCTGCAGCAGAAGAAAAGCTACGCTCCCAATAAATTTTGCAATTGCTTCGCTTGTGCGCTCCGCCACGCTACGACGCTCAAGCGCGTCCTGCTCTAGTTTCGCGATGGCTTCAATGTTGTACTGCGTTGGATTTCGTTTGGCTTGGTCGGACAAAGCGTTCGGCATATCGGATCCAAAGTTCCAGGCTGGAGGGGATACTCAATTAAATTCTACCCTACCGCAGTATTAATAATAAAAGGGATCGATAGCTGAGGACCAGGCCCAGAAGTAAACATCGAACGCGTATGTTCTGGCCCCGAGGCGATGTACCGAGACGGATCAGCCCGTCTTCCTTCCTTGTTTTCTTTCCGCCTTAGCAGAGCGAACTACCATAGGCTTCTTTTCCGCGACCACTTCCTGCTTTTTCGCCAGACTCTTCTTCAGGGCTTCCATCAAGTCGATCACCGGAGCTTTGGCCTGTGCATGTGGCATGGCCGTGATCTTTCGTCCGCTGCTCTTGGCTTCGATCAAGTCCTGCAAAGCAGTCTGGTAAGTATCGTGGTACTTGTCCGGTTCAAAAGGAGCGGCCAGGCTCTCGATAAGCTGCTGAGCGAGTGTGCGCTCCTGGTCTTTTATTTGGCCTTTGTCGGTGTGGCCGTATTCAGCCTCAGCGCGAATTTCGTTCGAATAGAACATGGTATGCAAAGTCAGGCCGTGTTCGCGGGGACGGATAATGACGATGTACTCGCGATTGTGCATGGCGATTTTCGCTATACCCGCATAACCAGACTTTTCCATGGCTTCGGTTAGCAGTTGATAGGCTCTCTGCCCTGCATCCTCCGGGGCAATGTAGTACGAAGCGTCGAAATAGACTGGATCCACCTCGTCCATCTTGACGAATTCCAGAATTTCCATGGCGTGCGCTGTTTCCGGCTCGACTTCATCAAGCTCTTCCTGGGTAAATAGCAGATATTGGCCCTTTTCGTACTCGTAGCCCTTTTCGATCTCCGAGCGTTCCACCATGCGGTCGCAAGAGGGACAAAACAGAGGCTGCTTCAGGCGCGTGTGGCAGACTTTGTGCAGTTGATTGAAGCTGATTCGTTCTGTGCGTGCGGCAGGTGAAAGCCGAATGGGAATCGAAATTAACCCAAACGTGAGGTAGCCTTTCCAGGTTGAACTGGGCATAAATTACTCCGAAGTGAGTTGGAGCACGGTGCTCGGTCTGGAGCGAGACTAACGCTAGAGACCGAGCACGTCAATGCTTCCATTCGCAAGCCGTCGTCTAAGGGTTATAAACGGTCTGCGAGTATAAGGACCACGAGGATAATGAGGATCAGACCCAAGCCCCCACTGGGGTAGTACCCCCAGCTGGCGCTATAGGGCCAGGTCGGCAAGGCTCCCAAGAGCAACAGCACTACGAGCACAATCAGGATGATTCTGAGCATGGGGCTTTTCTCCTTGGGTGCGATTCCGTATAGTTTTTCGATACAAATCGGCGCAACGGCTAAACCACTCGCCATCCTGGATGGCGGCACACTATAAGGTCGTTCGAAGTCGAACCACCATGCAGGGAAGGCTGTAGAGTAGTAATTGAGTTGCTGTAGTTAAATACTGATTACCAAGCCGCTTTTGCAACGATTTTCGGGCACTTCGTCAGCGATCGGCAACTCATAATGGCTCGGCAAGGCCTGAAGTTTTAGCCGTCGCAATCGAGACTTACGTCCTCGGATTGCCTGTAGAATGGCCAAGTGGGTCACGACTAATGGGCGCAAAGCGCACAACCGGAGCTGTAATGGCACTTCTTTTGGCGATCTACCTGGCCGATTGGGCGTGGTTCCTGCACCGCACGAGCAATCCGGGTAACGCGCTAGGCTCGGTGACGTTTTACTATGCGAGCGCGCTCAAGGATGGCAAGGCCGAAGTCTATTTCGATCAACCTCAAACGGAAATTTGCGTGCATTCGCTTTTCCCTCATTCCGGACATAGCCCCTGCTGGTACGCGAGCCGAAAAAACAACGTAAGGACGATAGACTAAGACTCATCAACGGGGAGCGCGAATCCCGGTTTCATCCCCAGAAAAACGTAGTAGGCTGTGCGGTGAAAATATGGCTCCGCCAATGTCCGAAAAACTTGAAGAGCTAATCTCTCAAAGAAAGTGGGAGCCTGCATTCGAACTGTTGCGAGCACTAAATCCTAGTGCCGCTGCCGACCTGATCATGAGCGTGCGGTTTGAAGAGCAGCAGATTCTCTTTCGGCAATTGCCCATTCCGCTCGCGGCTTCGCTCATCAACCATTTGCCCTACTTCCACGCATACGTCTTGCTGCATTCGAGACCTGTTCACGAAATGGCAGCGATTGTGGAAGCCATGAATCAGGCGGAGCGACACCATTTCCTGGATGCACTGCCGGAGGAAGCTTGGACGTCGTTGATGGATGAGCTCTCCGAAGCAGGTTCCGAAGACGCGCAGGGAGGGGCAGGAATATCTGAGCTCTCGCAGGAAAAGGAAGTTGCCGCGCGTCCCGCTGTTGACGAGAAGCCAATTATTGAAGCGAGGGGCATCGAGAAGAGTTTTAAGCAAAAGGATGGCAGCGACATTCAGGTGATCGCTCCTGTCGATTTGTCATTGGAATCCGGCACGATTGTCGCGCTGCTAGGACCTTCGGGCTCCGGGAAATCCACTTTGCTGCGAATTCTTACCGGCTTGGCTTCGCCTACAGCCGGGGAAGTTCTCTGGCACGGAGAGCCCGTAGGAGAGTGCAGCCCCAACGTCGCGATCGTATTTCAAAGCTTCGCGTTATTTCCGTGGCTCACAGTGCTTGAAAACGTGGAATCGCCGCTGCTCGCACGTGGAATGGAACATGAAGAGCGGCATCGGCGGGCGCTAAAAGCTCTGGATGCGGTCGGGTTGAAAAATTTCGAGACCGCCTATCCGAAGGAATTATCCGGCGGGATGAAACAGCGAGTTGGATTCGCGCGGGCGTTGGCCGTAGAGCCCGAGGTACTTTTCATGGATGAGCCGTTTTCAGCGTTGGACGTGCTGACTGCGGAAAACCTGCGCGGCGATTTGATGGAGCTGTGGTTGGCGAAAAAAATCCCCACGCGCAGCATTTTCATCGTGACTCACAACATCGAGGAAGCAGTACTTTTGGCGGATCGTGTGATAGTGCTCGGACGCAATCCAGCCCGAATCAGGGCGGATTTTCGCATTGCGCTTCCGCAGCCGCGGGACCGCAAATCCGCCGCCTTCTTTCCTTACGTTGACTACATTTACAAAGTTATGACCAAGCCGGAACTCAACCTTGCGCCGCCCTCCGCCACTGCCAAGCAACCCACTCCGATGCTGCCCCACGCACGGCCCGGAGGTGTTGCAGGTTTGCTCGAACTTCTGATGGATCGCGGAGGAGAAGAGGATCTCTATCACGTGGCTGAGACGCTTTTGCTGGAAGTGGACGACCTGCTGCCGATCCTGGATGCTGCAACAATGCTGGGATTCGCAACCGCGCACGAAGGAGACGTCAAAATTACTCCGCAGGGGAAAGCTTTCGCGGAAGCGGATATTTCCAACCGCAAGCGCTTGTTCCGCGAAGCGTTGACGCACGTGCCGCTCATGCAACATATCGTCAAAGCCTTGGAGAACAAATCCGATCACACCATGCCGGTGGAATTTTTCCGCGACTTGCTCGACGAACGTCTTCCCGCCCATGACGTCGAGCTGCAGATCGAAACCGCCTTGAACTGGGGCCGTTACGCCGACATTTTCACCTACGACTCAACAAGCGACCGCTTGCGATTAATCCTGGCCGGAGAAACCGCGGATTCCGAAGAAGCTGCTCCGCTGCACTAATGGCACGCACCAAGACATCGGCGGGAGTCTTGACCTGGGGGACCATCCCCCGCTCTGTGCCATCCATCCTGCAAGATTTGCCGATTATTTTTGCCGGGCTGGCACTGTTTTACGCACTGCTGTCCTTAACTCATTACTGGCTGGCGCCGGCGAACGCCCAGACTGACATTCAGCTGCGAGTCGGCGCGTTGCCAAAGTACGCAATGTTTTCCGTTTTGCGTATCGCGATAGCCTACGTGTTTAGCCTGGCGTTCACGCTGGTGTATGGATACGTCGCGGCATACAACTCGAGAGCTGAAAAGTTCATGATTCCGCTTTTGGACACACTGCAGTCGATTCCTGTCTTGAGTTTTCTCCCGGGAGTAATGCTGTCGATGGTGGCGCTCTTTCCAACGCGGCAGCTCGGTGTGGAACTTGGTTCCATCCTGCTGATTTTTACCGGCCAAGTGTGGAATATGACGTTCAGCTTTTATTCTTCGCTCAAAAATATTCCGCGCGAAATGCGGGAGGTAGCTCAGATCTATCATTGGAGCTGGTGGCAGAGATTTACGCAGATGGAGCTGCCGTATTCGGCGATCGGGCTGGTGTGGAATTCCATGATGTCGGTGGCAGGCGGTTGGTTTTTTCTGATGGCCTGTGAAATGTTTACTCTGGGGAATCACGACCTGCGTCTTCCCGGGCTGGGTTCGTATTTGCAAACGGCCGCGAATGCCGGGGACATGCGAGCAATCGCTTGGGGACTCGGCCTCATGATCGGAATCATCGTGCTGATTGATCAGCTGATTTGGCGCCCCGTGATCGCATGGGCGGAGAAATTCAAGTTCGAACAAGTGGAATCCGTAGAGTCTCCGCATTCATTTGTTCTGGATTTCCTGCAGCACTCTAAGATTCTTCCTTTTCTGGCGCGGGTGGCGGTAAGACCCGCACGCGAATATTTGAGTTTATATTTCGCAAACAGGAACGCAGCGGTTGCCGCAAACAGAAAGCCCGGCACGATTGGTAAATGGATCTCGCGGGTTCTATTTAGCGCGACGTTAGCCGGAATGGCTTATGAGTTTATGAAGATGATCATGTTACTTGCCGGCCTCACCCGCGCTGAGTTGCACGGCATTTTCACAGGAGCCGGCGCCACGCTTCTTCGGGTAGCGTTTACTTTGCTGCTGGCGGGACTGTGGACAATTCCGGTCGGTGTGATGGTAGGATTGAAGCCCAAACTTTCCGCGATTGCGCAACCCCTCGCGCAGATCGCTGCTTCGGTGCCGGCCACCGCGCTATTCCCGGTTATTCTGCTCGTACTCATCAAAGCCGGCGGCGGCCTTGGCATCGGGTCCATCGTGCTGCTGTTGTTGGGGACGCAGTGGTACATCCTGTTCAACGTAATTGCAGGCGCCATGGCGATACCGACGGATTTAAAAGAAGTGTGCAACGTATTTCGCTTCAACAAACTCGAAAGATGGCGCGAACTGTACCTGCCGGGAATATTCCCTTATCTGATAACCGGATTTGTTACCGCTTCGGGTGGTGCCTGGAACGCGAGCATCATCGCCGAATATTTCCGCTTCAAAGGCCAGACATATACCGTAACCGGGCTCGGGTCGGTAATCAGCAATGCGACCGACACGGGAAATTTTCGCGTCCTGATGGCGGCGACGATTCTGATGGCTGCCATGGTGGTTACCATCAACCGCTTGCTGTGGCGGAGGCTGTATGCGTTAGCTGCGACGAGATTTAAGCTCGAAGGTTAGTTCTTCCGAGCCTCACTTTTCCTCCCTTTGTTCCTTACGAAATCCTTATGTCCGGCTTATGACTCCCTAATGCCAAATTTGTAGGATCGTTGGGCTGTTCGGTCATCTTAGAAAAAACAGAGACTCCTTGTATTTGTCGCAGGCATCACATCGCTGACCGAGTTTCGTCACCGCCAGCACCCGCTGTCCGGCACGCCGTACTTGCGGAGATCAAAGACGAGGGATAGGCGGTTGTCTGTTAGCGGTGGCGTCTAGTCGACGTAAGAGAGAACTCGGCAATGGCAGTCTTGGTTTTCCAAGGCTTTTGCATCTCGGGAGTGGGATTCCTTGTCTTTGTTTTGGTGAATTTCATACACGACGAAAAACGCAACCGAACAAAACCCGGCACTCGGCCGACAGTAATTCGACCTGAGGGCACAGCTCCAAAAAGCGGACGCAGATGAACGAGATGAACTTAAAAAGGGAGAAGATTTCCATGTTGAGATTCGTGTCCTGCCTGAAGCTAACGATCGTTTTCTGCGTGCTCGCCTTCGCGCTGCCGCAACACCCTTGCTTCGCACAATCAAACGGCCAAGCTGCTGATCAACAGGCAAAAGCCGCAGACCAACAAATACCGCCGGCCGTGGCGAAAAAGCTTGAGGCCATGGAAGCGCGGATCGAGCAACTCGAAGCGGAGCTGAAGGCTCGCCCTGCCGCGGCACAGCCCGATCAGCCTAGAGTTGTGGCAGCCGCGTGGTCTACTTCCGCGTCGGCGGAGACCTCTGCGATTCTGGCAGCGCCCTCGACGCAAAAGGTGATAGCGCAAGTGCCAAGCGAGCCGGCCCCTGTTCAACCCCCAGCGGCCCCGGACGGAAAAGTGGCGCCATTTTCGGATGCGGACTGGACGTGGCTAAACGGCAATCCCAGGACCAAGGAAATATTTTGGGATTCGAAATTCTTTACACCGGAAATCCGATCAGACACGGTTTACGTCTTTGACTTCAACCATCCGACCGATCACTCGATGGGCGGATCGAGCGAACTTTTTCGATCGCAAGAGGTGCAACTAACGCAACTCGGCATCGGCGGCGACTTCCACTATGACAATGTTCGCGCCAGATTTATGACCCAGTTCGGCATGTATTCCACGGCCACTCCGCGGAATGACCCCAGCCCCGGGCACGGTCAATGGGATCTTGCCGATGCGTACCGATACATATCGGAAGCCTATGGTGGCTATCACTTCAACGTGTTGGATGGGATCAACGTCGACGCGGGAATCTTTATGTCCTACATCGGCCTGTTCAGTTACTACCAATTCGACAATTGGGCCTATCAGCCCTCCTACGTTTCCTCCAACACACCCTGGTTTTTTAACGGTGTGCGCGTGCAGATTTTCCCTACAAAACATTTGAAGATTGAGCCTTGGTTCATCAATGGATGGCAAGCGTACGGTTCGGCCAATCACACGCCGGGCCTTGGAGGCCAGATTAAGTGGACTCCTAACAGCTACATCAACATCATCTCCAACAATTACGGTCTCGGCGAGGATGATCTGTTTGTGCCCCACCGCAAGCGCATCCACACCGACAACAGTATCGAGGTCAAGTACTTCGACCGGCCGGACACGACTCTCGACAAGATGGCGTTCACGCTCACCGGCGATTTGGGTTGTGAATACGGCAGCGGCGTGAGTTGCTACGGCAATCACAAAGGC
>Ga0209330_1000093_pt1 | contig 42559 bp, 34 predicted proteins | sample JacPinW_OM2H0_O3_FD_187969 | JGI IMG/M metagenome (GOLD analysis project Ga0209330, IMG submission 187969) | Forest soil microbial communities from Algoma, Ontario, Canada - Jack Pine, Ontario site 1_JW_OM2H0_O3 (SPAdes) (version 2) | ecosystem: Environmental > Terrestrial > Soil > Boreal... | reverse complement strand
TATTTGGCCTTGCTCCACGCGGGGTTTTCCGTGCCCCGGATGTTGCCACCCGGGCGGTGGGCTCTTACCCCACCTTTTCACCCTTGCCTAATGAGCCGACCGATAGTGGCGAGCCCTAGGTTTTGCCTCGGGCCTGCCGCCGAAGTTCAAGCGTCACCGGCGGTTTATTTTCTGTGGCACTTTCCGTAGCCGCGCTCCAGAGATGCTTTCGCATGCCTGAAATGCAGCCCCCTGGCGTTACCAGGCGCGTTGCCCTTCACCTCAGAAGCTGCGTTTGCAACTTCGAAGGCTTGTCGGAGTCCGGACTTTCCTCCCGCCCGTCGCGCTTTCGAGCAACGGACCGGCGATCACCCGGCTCACCCGCCAACGGAATTATACTCTGTCAAGTTGAGCGCAACAATGGACCGATCGCGTCGGTGAGGCGTCACACACGGGGGCCTATGTCCCCGAGTCTTGAATTAATTCGATCGACATCACGTGAATCGTATTCGTTTTCGGGTCCAGCGTACCTGTGACTCGCACTTTGTTTCCTGCAAATTTCTTGCCTATATCCTGTTTGTCGAGCTTGTAGATTTTGTTTTTGTTTTGCAGGACGAAACGCCCGCCTCGCTGTGAGACGCAATACCACACGCAGTCTGCGTTGGTTGTCCCCGCTTCTTTGCTCGCCAGCATCTCTTTATGCGATTGGCTCAGGGAATGGACGTTCATGGCGCATTGCGAATCCGCAATCATGCCGGTGAATTCCTCCTCACCCGACGCGCGCGGTACCGCACACAGAGCGAATAGCACGGCGAACCAGCCAAAATAAAGTAACAACTTTTTCAGCCTTAACATATAGAGTCCTTTTCTAACGCCGAATCTCGACTGAGGATCATTTGTCGCTCGGCAAAACCGTAAGTTTCATGCTCATGTGTTCGTGGTTGTCGCCGCAAATCACGGTGCAAACCACCTCGTAACTCCCAGGCTCCATCGGGGCGGTTACGACGAATTCCTGCGTGCCGGGTCGTAACAGGAAATCCCAGCCGTCGACCGGCTTGTGATCTCCCGGGTGTAAGAGAGTGAATCCGTGCACGGCGCCATCTCGATTGCGATTCACGGCCTTTATTGCCGTGATGCGCAAACGTACTCTTTCGCCTGCCTTCACCGAAATGCTCGGTTCGCTTTGGCCCGAGACGATGAACCGGCTCTTGTGATCGGCGACCACTTCGATCAGCCGTGGTTCAACTGTTATTTTTATTGGCTCTTGCGCCGAGAGTACTGAATGCAAGAAAAAGAGGCTCGCAGACGCAACTGCGCAAATTCGGCCTGGCGCCGTGCGGTGCCTGTTTTTGTTTTTGCCTATTTTCATGTTTATTGCGTCATGTAGCGGAGGATGAGCCGTGCGTCTTCGTCCGTGAGCGTTGCTCGAACTCTCATATGTCGGACGATGGTTGCCATCATCCGCGGCGGAAACTTCTGCGGAGCCATGTGACAGCGCCCGCAGTTCGCCTTAAATCTCTTTTCGCCGTCAGTGCGCTCGGCAACTTCGTCGTGGACCGGCGCCCGCGCCGCCGCAGTCGCAGCAGCCGTCGCGGGAGCGATCGCCGCGGAAGGTTTGTCGGCCTGACGATCCTGCCCGGACGCCAATAGCGCCGCGCCAATCGCCAGCGCTGATAAGCAAAAAACAAGAAAATGCTTTGCCATTAGCTTGAACCTGCGTGCCCGATGGGTGTAACAATCCGGTACGTAATTCCTACAGTCCACACGTTTACGTTTCCAATCGAGCTGAACTGCCGTCCAAAGCTGCTTACCGCTCTGAGGTTGTCGTGAAAGTAGTAATTCAGGCCAAACTCAAATTCCTGGGTGTTTGCCGTGGGCAGCACTTCGCTCGGCAATGATCCGACAAAAAATTGCTGTACGCGCGCCACAACTTGAACATGGCGCAGATAATCTTGCGCGGCCGCAATCTGGCCCAAGCGATAGGCCGATTCAATCCAGTAACCGCTCCCTCTGCTCGACCTCGCATACTCGCCTCGAAGGTCGAGAGGAATCGGCGGAGGCTGCCACGCAAAGTGGAACCCGAAAGAGTTAGAGCGCTCGTCTTGCAACAAATGTTGAAAAGATCCGCCGATTTCCAGTCGCTGATCGGGAAGGAAAATTCCTACACGCCCGCCTGCAGACCGATCGGAATCCACGGGTGACACCGCGATTAAGGTCGAGTAATAGGCCGCGTAGTTCATTTCAACCTTCGGGCTTATCGAGAAGCCTCCTCGAACCATTCCTCCCGTGCCCGCATTGCTTGGCCCCGTCGCGATCGGCAAGATCAGCGGGTCCGACTGCAAATCTCGGATCCAGATCGGATATAACCGTTCGTTGAAAATCCCGAACGGCGTCAGGTACCTGCCGATCGTTACCGTCATGTATGGATTCGCGATGAAATCCAGCTGCAAATAATCGACTTCCTTTTGCACTACTCCACGGAACGTATCGCTCCCAGGAGGCGTTGATAAATCTGACTCGAACGTGTCACGCGACTCAATCAGCCAGCGGTCTCCAATGGGAATCAGGAAAATAGGTGATATTAGAGGATCCAGGTGGGGCTGCCCGCCTTCAAAAGGAGTGATGAACCCCATGCCCGCGCTAAAAATTGGGACAGGATGCTGCGTATCAGAATCCTCGGATTGTGCGCGCAGAGAAGACGCCAACGTCAGCAATAAAGTCAGCGCGAGGACTATACGCTCCAGGCGCAAGGGTATGGATCCGCCAGGGAACACTGGGTCCCCGCACCGATATCGAGCCCTATCGAAGGAACAGTCCTGTCGTGCCATGTTTCGAGTCTGAGGGAAGCCTATTTCTTGCGACGTGCTTCGCTACATTTCGATGATGTTAGGGCCTTCCGGTGCGGTCAATGGAACCAACGTGCCGAGTTGTCGATGTAATAAAGTCCACGCAAGAGAACAGTAGGTCTCAGCCGTGCGACGCAGCCGTTCGGGAGAGTTGCTGCATTAGGACGAAGATGAACTTCGACAGCCGTGGGTATTACTTCGCTGCAACGAGCTTTTCGAACTGCGTTTCATCCAAGATTGGGACGCCCAAGGATTTCGCTTTCTCGAGCTTTGACCCCGCATCGGTGCCGACAACCACATAGCTCGTTTTCTTACTGACCGATCCCCCTGCTTTTCCGCCGTGCGCGGCCACCAGCGCCTCGGCTTCCTCTCTCGTGCGATTCGACAACGTCCCGGTAAAAACAAATGTCTTGGCTGCGAATTTGGAGCTGATCGGAGCGGCCTTCTCTTCCTTCATATTTACGCCGGCAGCACCCAAGCGTTCGATGAGCTTCCGGTTCGCCGATTCAGAGAAAAATTCCAGCACGCCTTCCGCGACCTTTGGCCCCACCTCGCCAACCTCCATCAGTTTCTCCGCCGAAGCAGTGGCCAGCTGGTCCATGGAACCGAAATGTTCCGCCAGCAATTGCGCCGTGCGCTCCCCCACGAAGGGTATTCCAATCGCGTAGATCAATCGCGCCAGACTGTTTGATTTGCTCAAAGCGATCTCGTCCACCAGGTTCCGCGCGGACTTCTCCGCCATCCGGTCCAGATTGGCGAGACTTTCAAGATCGAGCTTGTAAAGGTCGGCAAAATCCTTCACCAGGTTGGTTTCAATCAATTGATCGACGATCTTCTCTCCCAGCCCGTCTATATTCATGGCGTGCCGCCCCGCGAAATGAAGGAACGATTCCCTTCTGCGAACGGGACAAGAAACATTTACGCAACGATAGGCAACCTCGCCTTCTGCCCGGTAGACTCGCATTCCGCACACCGGACACTTCTCCGGCATTTTGAACGGCTTCTCTTCCTTTCCATGCTTCACAACTTTTAGAACGTGCGGGATTACTTCGCCCGCGCGTTCTACCAGCACCGTATCTCCGGCATGAATTCCCAGCCGCTCAACCTCATCCATGTTGTGCAATGTGGACTTCACCACGGTGACCCCGCCGATTTGCACCGGCTCAAAAATAGCGAAGGGCGTCAGTACCCCAGTTCTTCCCACGCTCACCGCGATTTCCTTGACGATCGTCGTTTCCTGGTGTGCAGGGTATTTGTAAGCAATCGCCCACCGCGGAGCTTTGCTCGTGAAGCCGACTTCATTCTGCAAAGCAATCTCGTTTACCTTCACCACGATTCCGTCAATCTCAAACGGAAGCTTTTCGCGCTTCGATTCCCATTTATTAATGTATTTCTCCACCGCTTCCATGGACTCGCAAACTTCCCAATCCTCGCTGACCTTGAAGCGCAAATCCGAGAGCGCCTCCAGGATTTCCGAGTGCCGCTTCTTGGGCGCGCGGCCATCCACCAGCAAGTAATAGGCGAAGAAGTCCAGCCGGCGCGAGGCGGTAATACCGGGGTCCAGCACGCGAACGGCACCTGCCGCAGCGTTTCGAGCATTCGCATATCGCTTGCCGCCGATGGCATCCTGCTGTTCGTTCAGTCTCTCAAAGGCTTTGCGAGTCATTATGCCTTCGCCGCGCACTTCGAAAGTGCCCGTCAGGCCGGCCTTCTTGAGCCGTGCTGAATCCAAGTTCAACGGAATCGATCGAATAGTTCGCACGTTTGGCGTTACGTCTTCTCCTGTTCTTCCGTCTCCGCGCGTCACACCCTTCACGAGCGATCCGTTCTCGTACAACAACGACATGCTCAGCCCATCGAACTTGTGTTCCGTGGCGTATTCGATTTTTTGGCGGCCGGTTGCTTGGCGCACTCGCCTGTCAAAATTGGCTAACTCTTCCAACGAAAAGGCATTGTCCAGACTCACCATCGGCGTTCTGTGTTGAACGGTTTGAAAACCTGCTCGCGGTGCGCCGCCCACTCGTTGCGTCGGAGAGTCCGGCGTCACTAGCTTGGGATTCTCGGCTTCGAGCTTTTTGAGCTGGTTCATCAAGCGGTCGTATGCCGCGTCAGAAATCTCGGGGTCATCAGCCACATGATAAAGATATTCATGGTGGCGAAGTCTTTCGCGGAGCCGCTCGATCTCTTTTGCGATGTCACTACTCTTGGACATAGAAACCCCGAACGGATGCAATCGGCGTGAGCCGCTTAATATTATACAATGCGCTCTCGCCTTACTGAATTGGACGAACTCCATGGCACACGGAATCACTGACGCGCTGCTGATCTATAACCCCACAAGTGGGCGCCGCCGTCGTCGCCGTTTTGTGGAAATCGAACAAAGCGTCCGCATTCTGAAAGAAGCTGGTATCGAGACCGAGTTGGCGCCGACCACCGAACCCGGACATGCCAAAGAACTCGCGCGGCACGCTGTAGAGCAGCGCCGTGGAATGCTCATCGGCTGCGGCGGCGACGGCACCATCAATGAAATTATCAATGGGCTGGCCGGAAGCCACGTCCCATTGGCGTTGCTTCCAGCAGGGACCGCGAATATCCTGGCCAAAGAACTTGGGATTCCATGGGATATTCCGCATGCCGCCCGTCTAATTGCCAACGGAGTAGTGCGTCGAATCGCTATCGGTGTGGCAATCCCCAGCAACGGAAATCATTCTGCGCATATTCCGAAGGAAGGGCGTTATTTCCTCTCTGTGGGCGGCGCGGGTCCGGACGGCGCAATCGTCAACGGCGTTAATGAAGAACTCAAGAAGCGCGCCGGAGTTGCAGCCTATTGGGTCGAAGGTTTTCGCCAACTGGTCAGTTACGGTTTTCCTGAAATGAATGTTCATTGCGATGGGCAAACGCGCCGCGCGTCCATTATCGTCGTAGGCAGAACCGTGAATTACGGGGGGCCGTTCAAAATCACCACCGGCGCAAGCTTGTTCGAAGACTCTTTCGAGATGGTCACAAATTCTACCGGCAGCCGCTTGCGCTATCTCGCCTGCCTACCGGCACTCTGGCTCGGCAAGCTGCGCAGCATGCGCGGGATCGACTCTTGGAAAGCTAAGGAAATTATCTGCGAGCCGGTTGGAACCGGCGTGGTGTACGCCCAAGTGGATGGCGAGCCCATCGGCCGATTGCCCCTTATTTTTCGCATTGTACCGGATGCCCTGTCGATCATCACGCCAGCGGCACTGCGAGCATAGCTACCTTGGAAGGACCTGACCTTGGATCCTCTAACACATGGGCTGACGTCGCTCGCCCTAGCGCGCGCTGGGCAGAAAGGGCTGCCGCGATATGGCACGTCCATGCTTGTATGCTCGGGCGTCGCGGCCGACCTCGACTACATAAGCTACTTCGCCGGCCCCGCTTCATTTCTCCGCCTTCATAGAGCGCTATTGCATTCTCTTCTGGGCTCCACGCTAGTCGCATGTGTAGTTGCGGCAGCGTTCTTTGCGCTCGGTAAAGTACAAAGCGAAAAACAGGAACCGGAAAATGCAAACTCGACCGGACGCGAGCTTACAGCCGGCGTCGCACTTATCGTTTGTGTTATCGGGGCGGCCAGCCACATCGTGTTGGACCTCCTGAGTGGAATTGGCGTCCAACTTTACTGGCCATTTCGCGCCGGGTGGCAAGGATACGATGTTGTAACCGACTTGGATCCGTGGATTTTCATTTTGTTCGTAATTGCTCTCGTGCTGCCGGAATTGTTCCGCCTGGTAAGCGAGGAAATTGGTGAGCGAAAAAAGAGCTTTCGTGGTCGCGGAGCAGCAATCGTCGCGCTCGCGATTCTCGTTCTTTACATAGGTGCGCGCGCGGGCTTGCATGGTAAAGCGATCAACCTGCTCACATCCAGCGAGTATCACACTAGACCTCCTCTTGCGGCAGCCGCGTTTCCCGCGCGGTCCACGCCTTTCGCCTGGCGAGGAGTGGTTTCCACAGACACGACCATCGAAGAGTTACGAGTCTCGTTATTTCCCGGTGTTGTATTCGATCCCGATCGCAGTTTCACTCGCTACAAGCCGGAGCCTTCTCCGGCACTCACCGCGGGACAGCGCACCGAAGCGGCGAAACTTTTTCTCGCATACGCAACGATTCCTTTTGCCAGCGTTAACCGCATCGAGGACGGCTACCGTTTTGAATTGCGGGACTTGCGATTTTCGCCAGACGACACAAGCCTGGAGAACATTATCGTGCGCGTGGATTTCAATAGCAGCCTTCAGATTAGGCTCGAAGAATTGCGCTACGCTTCCTCAAAGACTCCCTGATTTTCACATTCAGGCGCCGGCGTGCGCGGAACGATCGCTACTTTTTCTCGGGGGAATGGCGGAACGTCAGATGTGTAGCGATGTACAGCACCACAAGAATTCCAACAACCGAAAGCGCGAACGACCGGCTGTGCTCGACCAAGAAATCCAGCGCTGCGTCACCATATACGACTGCGAGAATCCCTTCCGCGCCGTAACGCAAACCCCGCCCGAGCAACACCGCCGTTACAAAAGTCCGCAGCGGGACTTGGAAAACGCCCTCCGCCAGCACGAATGGCTTGAATGGCAGCGGCGGCGGAAGTATCGCAGGAATAAAAATGCTCAAAAACCCGTTCTGCTCCACCCAGTTTTTGATCTTTACGGCTTTTCCGCCCGCGTGACGATGGAAAAATGCTTCGCCCCCTTTTTTCGCCAGCAAGTACAGCCAAATGCAGCCGGCAAGCGAACCGATGGCGGCCATCCCGGCGTAATAAGGCATCCGCTTCGGATTCACGAAGGAAAGTTGGATTACTAGCGCGTCCGTGACAAACGGAAACGAAAGCACGGAAGAATCCAGAAACGCGACGAGGAACAGTCCTCCGCCTCCCATCGTCGCAACAATTCTTTCGAGCCAGACCGGCAGTTTATGCGGATGCATCCTTCTACAATCCCCGAGCAAATCGCAAGATTGTAACAGAGTTCGCCGAAGGGCTCGCGCACCGCGCACTCTGTTAGCCAAGCCTGTTGCTGATCGATCCTGTGGTGATGTCGGCCCTCGCCGTCGATTTGGCGATTCTCCAACCCAGCTTGTTTGAAACAGGAATTCTTGTCGATGAGCCGTCACACCACTGCCCGAGCTGCAGCCGTTTACGTCCCGGCCACGTCGGGGTAGAATCGCCACCCGCGAAGTTGTTTCCGATCTGGGAGGCGCCATGATCGCCCGAATAACGCACTATAGGATTCGTGAAGGAAAGCTGGATGAATTTGCCTCTACGGTGAAAAATCTTACTGCCGCGATGGATAAGCTGGCCGGATTTCGTGTTCTATTGATCTTGCGAGGCGAGGAATCAGGCAGCCGCGACGCCATGGCGATTTCCGTTTGGGAATCAGCGCTGGATTTGAAAAATAGCGACAACAATGAATTCTATTACGACGTTCTTTCGCATGTGCTGAGCTGTTGCGAAACCTTCTCCCCAATGCACCAACAGGAAGTTCTGGTGAGCAAGTTCGCAAATCCGTGCGGATAGTTGCCCACGGCTGAAGAATTCCCTGAGGTCCACAAGCCGCTTCGAGCTTTGAGCACTCCCCCAAAATCTTCGTCGCGCCGCAAATTCGAATCGAAAATTGCTGATTCTTTGCGGCTCAGATAGAATTTGTAGCTTGAGCGCTCCTCATCCTTCCACGGCACTTCTGAAAGACCTAAACGAACGCCAGCGCGAAGCTGTGCTCGCCACCGAGGGCCCGCTGCTTGTGCTCGCGGGTGCCGGCACGGGCAAGACCCGCGTCATCACCTATCGCGTCGCGCATTTGCTCGAAAAAGGCGTCCCCGGCAACACAATTCTTGCAGTCACTTTCACCAACAAAGCCGCGGACGTGATGAAGCAGCGTATCAGCGACCTGTTACGGTCGAGCGGGCGCGACGCTTCGGATGTCTGGGTCTCTACATTTCATTCCTTTTGCGCACGCCTTTTACGCCGCGAAGCAAAAAATCTCGGGCTTCCTCGCGATTTCGCCATCTACGACGACGACAACCAGAAAACCGCGATCAAGCGCGCCATCGAACAGCTCGATTTCTCGGCCGAGGACTATCCTCCCCGAAGTGTCCGCGCTCAAATCAGCCATGCCAAAAATAACGGTATCACTCCGGAGTTCATGGAAGCCGACGCCCAACAGGCGCGTGATAAAGACCGCGAAGATGTCGCCTCGATTTTCCGCGCATACGACGCAATGCTGCGGAAAGCCAACGCTCTCGACTTCGACGATCTCTTGCTGCGCGCCGGCGAACTCCTGCGCGAACATCCCAAAGTCCGCGAAGCATGGAATGCGCGGTTCCAATATTTAATGGTGGACGAATTTCAGGACACTAATCGCGCGCAGGAAGAAATCGTGCGTTTGCTCGCCGGATCGCGGAAAAATATCTGCGTGGTAGGCGACGAAGATCAATCGATCTACGGATGGCGTGGCGCACGCGCCGGAAACCTCAAACGCTTCACCGAAGATTTCCCTGACGCCAAAATCATCCGCCTCGAAGAAAATTACCGCTCTACGCAAACAATTTTGGACGCGGCCGCAGCCGTCGTTAATAACAATACCGACCGCCTCGGAAAGACCCTCCAAGCGACTCTGGGAGCCGGCGCCAAATTGCGGTTTTTCGAGGCTCCCGACGCTCCCACCGAAGCGGAATTCGTCTGCGGCGAGATTGCAACCCTCGTGCGCAACGATCCCGACGCGCGCATTGCAGTCCTCTATCGCACCGTCGCACAGTCGCGGTCGTTTGAAGAAGTTCTTCGCCGCCTCGGAATCCGCTATCGCGTCGTGGGCGGCTTCAGCTTTTACGAGCGTGCCGAAGTCCGCAACGCTCTGGCCTACGTTCGTCTGTTGTTTCATCCCGAAGACGATGTCGCGCTTCTCCGCGTATTAAACGTTCCTCCACGCGGCATCGGCGCAGTCACCATATCCATGCTGGAAGCTCGCGCGAAGGAAACCGCTCAATCGCTGTGGGGCGTAATTCGCTCCGGCGAATTCCTTACCGGTAAGAAATTCAGCGGCGCCTTGAATTACTTTCGCCAGCTGATGGAAGATTTGCAAGCGGAATGCGTTGAAATGGCGTCGGCGCAGCTCATCGAACGAGTGCTCCAACAAACCGGCTACCTCGATTGGGTCGAGCAGCAGGACAACCTCGAGCACACTTCTCGCGCGGAAAATCTGCGTGAGCTTGCCAACGCCATGGCCGAGGCCACCGCGCAGGGTCAGACCCTTGAAGACCTGCTCGACCGCGCTGCGCTCATAGCCGACTCTGACGAGTACGACGAAACCGTCCCCGTTTCGCTTATGACTCTTCATAGCGCAAAAGGCCTCGAATTCGATAGCGTTTTTCTCGCTGGGCTCGAAGAAGGCGTCCTGCCTCACAGCCGTTCGCTCGCGAAGAATGCCGACATCGAAGAAGAGCGCCGCCTTTTCTACGTGGGAATGACGCGCGCAAAGCAGTCCTTGCTCTTCTCGCGCGCGATCTACCGCCGCAGTTATGGTGAAGACCGTTTGCGGGCTTCGCTTCCTTCCCGCTTCCTCGCCGAAATTCCGGGCGACCTAATCGAAGCAGTTTCCGGCTCGCTCTCCGAACCAGGCGAAACTCGGCGCTACGAGCCTGATCCCGACTACACCGAAAATTATTCCTACCGTTCTCAACGGCGCCGCACGTCGTATAGCCAAACTCCGAAGCCCGCGCGAAGGTCAAGCGATCCGCTGATCGGCGCACGCGTCCGCCATTCTAAATACGGTCTCGGGACAATCATCGAGATCGAAGGCGAAGGCGAAGACCGCAAGCTGACCGTAAGCTTCCAGGACTACGGTGCAAAAAAACTGATTGAGCGTTACGCGAATCTCCAACTGGCCTAAACTCAGTCGTCGACCGCTTCGCAAGCAGTCCCTCCGGCACAAATATCAACCGCTTTCCGGGGTCTGCTGTAGGATGTGTTCGCGCATCGTCACCCAGAAGGCCAAGGTGGCGCCTAAACTGCCTCTTCGACCGTAAAGGTTGCGCGAATCTACCGCACAGGGTAAAGTTTTTCCCGGCACTGGGAAGGTGGCGATTGGGCGCACAGCTTTTCCGCAAGAAAGACATTGACCAGCTCATCACCGATTCGCAAGACCCCGAAAAACGCTTAAAAAAATCCCTCGGCTGGCTGAGTCTTACTTCGCTCGGAATCGGCGCCGTCATCGGCTCGGGAATTTTCACCGTTATCGGTACCGCCATCGCGGGTCAAAAACTTCAATTCAAATCGGTCCTCAATGCGCCCCTTCTAGAATATTTAATTTACCACTCCGCATCTTTTGGCAGGCCCGGCGCGGGTCCAGCTATCGCTCTTTCGTTCGTTCTCGTAGCCGTGGTTTGCGGATTTGCCGCACTGTGTTACGCCGAACTCGCAGCTATGATTCCTATCGCTGGTAGCGCCTATACATACACCTACGCGACTATGGGCGAGTTGATTGCCTGGATCATCGGCTGGGATTTGATTCTCGAGTATGCCGTCTCGAACATGGCTGTTAGCGTCGGCTTCTCCGCGCACATGGTAGATCTGCTTGATTGGTTCGGTATTCACCCACCTCTTCGCTGGATCGTTCCCGCCTATCTTCCGAGCGGCTTGACTGACCTGCAAGGCAACACGCTTTACGGCCCCGGCTGGCATTTTGGCTTCAACTTTCCCGCTTTAATTATCGTCATGTTGCTCACGATTGTTCTGGTGCGCGGAATACGCGAATCCGCCGAAGCCAACAACGTGATGGTTCTGCTGAAAATTATTGCCATTCTGATTTTCGTCGGCTTCGGATTGCATTTCATTCATCCGAGCAACTGGCATCCCTTCGCTCCCAACGGGTGGCCGGGAATTTTGACCGGCGGCTCAATCGTGTTTTTCACCTACATCGGGTTCGATTCGGTCTCTACCGCCGCGGAGGAATGCAAGAACCCGCAAAGAGATCTGCCCATCGGGATCATCGCCACGCTGGTAATTTGCACCGTGCTTTACATCGCCGTCGTGGTTGTCTTGACCGGACTGGTTCCCTGGCAAACGCTGATGGATGACGCAGCGCCGGTCGTCAATACGATGAAGCGTCTCCACTTTGGCAACGTGCAGGTAGTAGTCCTGCTCGGCGCGCTGCTCGGCATGATTTCGTCGCTTCTGGTTTTTCAACTGGGACAAGCGCGCGTCTGGTTCGCTATGTCTCGCGACGGGCTTCTTCCGGGCGTTTTCAGCCACGTGCATAAAATTTACCGCACTCCGGATTTTTCTACTTGGGTCGCCGGATTTCTTGTGGGTATTCCTGCCGGATTGCTGGACATCGGCACGCTCGCCGATCTTTCCAATATCGGAACGCTTTTCGCATTCGCGCTCGTCGCCGGAGGTGTCTTGATCCTCCGTTACACCCAGCCGGATCGCCCGCGTGCTTTCCGTGCGCCTGGTGGTCCCATTGCTCCTGTTCTCACTATTCTCACTTGCCTCCTATTAATGGCCGGGCTGCCTATCACCAATTGGATTCGCTTTGTTGTTTGGTTGATTATTGGATTGGTTTTTTATTGTTTCTACGGCCACAAACGCAGCCAGCTTTCGAACGCGGGATTGCGGGCCGCTGCGATTGCCTCCGAGGAGAAAAAGAAATAATGCGTAGGCGCCTTCTCTTCGGGGTTGCGCTCGTCCTGACGGTTCTGCTGCTCGGCCAGCCGACTTCCTATAGCTGGGGAGAGAATGCTGATCGTCTGGTTGCGAATAAAGCGGTGGATACTCTTCCTGAAGAGATGCAGCCTTTTTTTCAAGCTAACCGCCAGTTTATAGTTCAGCACGTAACCGACCTTCAGGAAGCTGTGCCGAAGAGCGTAATCCCCTTCGAACACCCGCGCGTTTCGGATTTCATCGCCCTCGATCACTACGGGCCTTTCCCTTTTTCGGCGCTGCCTCGCGATTACAAGAATGCGATTTCGAAATTCAATCGCCGCACGCTCGATCAATATGGCGTGCTTCCGTGGCAAGTCGGGCTCTACAGTAAACGCTTGACGGACGCCTTCCACGATCGCAATTGGAATGAAGCGAAACTTTCCGCAGCGCAGCTTGCCCACTACGTTACCGCAGCGCACGATCCGTTCAAGACCACCGTTAATTTTGACGGGAAACTTACCGGCCAGTCCGGAGTCAACGATCGCTTCGGCACTGGACTCGTCGATCGTTTTCAGCTTTTTTTCTTCGTGAAACCCAGCGAAGCTGTATTTGTTCACGATCCGACCGACCGCGCATTTGAGATGTGCCTGACCGCCCATTCCTTGCTGGAGAGCGTTCTCCTTGCTGACCGCCGTGCGCATGCCGGTCTTACCGGTTATACCGACGAGTATTACGACCGCTTTTACGCGCAGGCCGGCACGCTTCTGGTCGGCCAGCTCTCCGATGCCGCGACCGATGTGGGCTCTTATTGGATGACCGCATGGATCAACGCTGGACGTCCGCAACTGCCGTCTCAATAGAAACCATGGCGACGCAAGCAACCCGACAACCCACACTGATCGACAACCTTCCAAAAGCTGAGCTGCATTTGCATCTCGAAGGAGCGATTCTTCCGCAAACCGCTCTAGAATTGGCTGCGCGACACGGCGTGGTTCTCACTCCGGAGGATGTCGCCGCTCGCTATAGTTACTCGGATTTTCGGGCGTTTCTCGAAACTTTCAAATGGGTCACTTCGTTCCTGCGAGGCCCAGAAGACTACGCCCTCATCACTCGGAATCTCGCTGAAGAACTGGTCAAGCAGAACGTCGTCTACGCCGAAATAACCGTTTCAGCCGGCGTCATGTTGCGGCGTACCCAAAACGTCGAAGCGAACTTCCAGGCCATTCGCGAGGTTGCTCAAAGCGTTCCATTTAGCCGTCTAAGAACTGCATGGATCTTCGACGCCACACGCCAATTCGGCCACGACCAAGCTATGGAAGTGGCGCGCTTGGCGGCAAAGCTTCAATCATCCGGCGTGGTCGCGTTCGGAATGGGCGGCGACGAGTTGGCCTTCCCCACCGTGAACTTTCGACCGGCGTTTCATTATGCCCGCCAGCAGGGATTGCACACAGTCTGTCACGCGGGAGAAATAGGCGGACCTGATTCCGTTCGCGAAGCCATAGAATTGCTGGGGGCAGAGCGAATCGGACATGGCATTGCTGTTATGCGCGACGAAGCGCTGGCTAATTCGCTGTCCACCCGGCGCGTGGTGCTTGAAAATTGTATTACAAGCAATTTGTGCACCGGCGCGCTAGCCAAGCAAACCGGGAATCCGAGCGCAACCTTGAAAGATCATCCGCTTCCGCATTTTCTCAAACTGGGAGTTCCGGTCACGCTATCAACTGACGATCCACGCCTGTTTCACACCGACCTACTGAGTGAGTACTCTCACGCGGCGGAGCTGGGACTGTCTAAAGAGCAACTCGTTCAATTAGCTGAGCAGAGCTTTCTAGCGGCGTTTGTGTCACCTGAAGACAAGCGCCAAATGCTTGTCGATTTTCGTGCCGCGGTCAAAACTGCTGGACTGGTATAATCTCGAAGATGAAAGCACACGTTTGGGTCATGTTGAAGTCCACCGTCCTCGACCCTCAGGGACAAACAATTCAGCGTGCCCTGGGTTCGCTTGGTTATGCGAAGGTTCAGGACGTTCGCCAGGGGAAATTCTTCGTACTCGGCCTCGACGGAATGACTCGCGACGAAGCCAAAACTCAGGTGGAGCGTATCGCCAAGGACGTCCTCACCAACCCTATCATTGAAGAGTTCCGCTTCGAAATTATCGAATAATCGGCAGTCCCAGTGGCTTCTTTCATACAGGAGTCGTTAGGACCGGCTGCCTCATCAAAAGATGTGCTAACCTAAATGAATCACGCTTGGTTGCTATTTTGATGCCAGGAAGACTTCCCGGGAGCTATTCGCCGTGTGCGGAATTGTTGGTTATATCGGTCCAAAACGCGTTGTGCCGCTGATACTTGACGGCTTGAAGCGTCTCGAATACCGCGGATACGATTCTGCTGGAATCGCTGTGGTCGGCGAGAACGGGCACCTCAACATTCGCCGCGCGCCCGGCAAACTCCGAAACCTGGAAGAGTCCATCCGCATTACTCCACTTGATGGAGTTTACGGGATTGGACACACGCGCTGGGCCACACACGGCCGTCCTACTGAAGAAAATGCGCATCCCCACCGGGATTGTACCGGTGAAATCGTCGTAGTCCACAACGGCATCATCGAGAACTATGTTGAACTAAAGCACCAGCTCATAGAAGAAGGCCACAAGTTTCTCACCGAAACTGACACCGAGATCATCGCTCATCTGATCGAAAAGTATTCCAAAAACGCATCGCTTGAGGAAGCTGTTTTGAAAACAGTGAAAGTAATGAGCGGCGCCTACGCGCTCGTGGCATTGTCCACGCGCGACCCGCTAAAGATTGTCGCGGCGCGTCTTGGCCCGCCCATCGTCGTGGGGCTCGGTGAGAATGAATTTTTTGTGGCCAGCGATATCCCCGCAATTCTGCAGCACACTCGGAACGTGTTCTTCCTCGGCGACGGCGAAGTCGCTGTGCTCACACCGCAAGGCGTCCGTCTGATGGATTTCGAGAGCCACACAATCAATCGTCCGGTGCAGCATGTTACCTGGGATCCGATCATGGCCGAAAAAGGCGGGTTCAAGCATTTCATGCAAAAGGAGATCTTCGAGCAGCCCCGCGCCGTGCGCGACACCTTACTCGGCCGAATTTCCCAGGAAACCGGAAAAGTCTTCCTCGATCAGATGGACATCACTGAACAGGAATTTCAGAATTTCCAGGAAGTGAAAATCATCGCCTGCGGGACCAGTTGGCACGCGGCGCTAGCCGGCAAATTCATGATCGAGCGACTCGCGCAGTTGCCGGCCGAAGTGGATTACGGGAGCGAGTTCCGCTATCGCGATCCGATCATCGGCAAGAAAAGCTTGGCGATCGCCATAAGCCAATCCGGAGAGACGGCTGACACCCTAGCGGCCGAGCGCGAAGCACGCCAGAAGGGCGCCAAGATTCTTGCGATATGCAACGTTGTCGGCTCGATGCTCACGCGTGAGGCGAATGGCACGATTTACACGCATGCGGGCCCCGAGATCGGAGTCGCGTCCACGAAGGCGTTCACCGGCCAGCTCACGGCCCTGATGCTAACGGCTCTGTATCTCGCGCAGGTGCGTGGGAAATTGACGCCTGCTGCGGCCCAGACCTTGATGCAGGAACTGACTCGCGTGCCGCATAAAATCGAGATGATTCTGCAACGCGATGCGGCGCTCGAAGACCTCGCCCGCTTATTCTTCCGACACACCGATTTTCTGTATCTCGGGCGCGGAATTCACTATCCTATAGCGCTCGAAGGCGCCTTGAAGCTGAAGGAAATTTCCTACATCCATGCGGAAGGCTATCCTGCCGGCGAAATGAAGCATGGACCGAACGCGCTTATCGACGAGAATCTGCCGGTCGTAATTATTGCCACTCGCGATGAGTCCGATCCAGCCTCGATGACGCGTTATGAAAAGACCATCTCAAATTTGCAGGAGGTGAAAGCCCGCGACGGCATCGTGATCGCCGTTGTCACCGAGGGGGATCAAATCGCTCGCGAAATTGCCGACCATGTGATCGAAGTCCCCGCCGCGCCTGAGCTTCTCGCGCCGATCCTTGAAATCGTCCCGCTGCAACTCCTCGCCTACCACATCGCTGTGCGCCGCGGCTGCGACGTCGATCAACCGCGCAATCTCGCCAAATCCGTCACCGTTGAATAAAGTACTCATCCGCTCCCTAATTTCATAAAATACCGCTTATGTCATCTAAGCGAACGTCGAAACATCTCGCCTGCCTGATGGTCGTGTTTGTGGCACTGACCTTACCGGTCATCTCGACCGTCGCGCAGTCTCCTGCAAAGGCCGGCGCGGCTCATCTCGATTCGGTGACCGTTACCGGGTCGAAGAAATTTGGTTCCGGCGAGATCGCATCGGCCATCGGCTTGCGCGCCGGCGCCACTATTAACCGCGATGATCTGCAAGCTGCCGCGGACAGACTCGCCGCACTCGGCCCTTTCTCCAACGTGCAGTTTCATTTCACAACGGTTGAATCGGGCGTGAGAGCCACTTACGAAGTGTCCGACGCGCCCGGAGTCCCCGTCTCCTTCGATAACTTCCCATGGTTCACCGATGAAGAGTTGACTGCCGCCCTCAAACGCACGGTGCTTCTCTTCGACGGAAGCGCGCCGCAGAGAGGAACGATTCTCGACGCCATGTCCGGCGCACTTGAAAAACTGGTTCAGACGCGTGGCGTGCTCGGAAACGTGTCGCACACGCTGGTCAACTTGCCCCTGGGCGGCCAGCGCATCCAGTTCCGCGTGGAGGGGACTGACCTCGTAGTCAAGAGCATTGAATTTTCGGACGCTCTCGCCACCACCGACCGCCATGTCCAGCAAAGCGCATCCGATCTGATAGGCAAATCCTATTCGCGCAGCGCCATCGAGCTTTTCGAATTCGAGCAAGTGCGCCCGATATACCTAGCGCACGCGTTTTTGCACGTGCAGTTTGGCGCGCCATCTGCTCGAGTGACGAGCGACAGCGCTCAACCTGCGTCCGGCGGCGTTGTCGTCGTCGCGCCGATCGTTCCCGGCCCCGCATACAAATGGGGAGGCGGCCTGTGGAATGGAAACTCCGTGATACCGACGCGTGACCTGAATGCGATGGTCGACTTGAAACTAGGAGACGTCGCCGACGGAAACAAGATCGCTGCACTGTGGGAGCGAATCCAGTCTCTGTACGGTGAGCGCGGCTACCTCGACGCCAAAGTAGACGCCGAGCCGCAATTCTACGATCAGGATGCTCGCGTGATCTACACCGTCACGATCGTGGAAGGTTCGCAATTTCGTATGGGACAGTTAGTGCTTACCGGCCTCTCGATCGACGGCGAAAAACGTGTTCGCGCGGCGTGGAGTATTCCCACTGACTCGATCTTCAACGAAAAAGTCTACGAAGATTTTCTCGATGCCGGAATCAAGCACGCTTTCGCCGGAACTCCCGTCCATTACGACAAAGTCGGCCGCTTTCTTCAGGAAAACCCAGCAACCGGGCGAGTGGATGTGTTGTTGGATTTCCAATAGATAAAACTAAGCTATACTCGCTTTTGTATGTACATCGCGCGAGATCCGGCTTCTGCTGTCGCAATAAAATCCCTTGAGTTCGATCGAGCCGTCGCCGCTCGAAAACAGCAAAGTCTTTTCGATTCGATGCGCTCGCTCGATTCGCTGCTGATTGCACTCTCAGGTGGAGCAGATTCCGCGTACTTGGCGTGGGCCGCGTACAGCGTTCTCGGCGGACGCTCTCTCGCAGTCACCGCGCTCTCCGCAAGTTTTTCACGTCACGACCGGGAGCAAGCCGAAAACTTCGTGCGCTCCAGCGGCATCCGCCATGAATTTATCGAAACGCACGAATTCGAGAATCCGCTTTACGCCGAGAACAACGCGGATCGCTGCTATCACTGTAAGGACGAGCTCTTCAATCGTATGGAAGCTATTGCGGCAGCACGCAATTTCCACGCTGTCGCCTATGGAATCAACGCCGACGACACGCACGATTTCCGCCCCGGACATCGCGCGGCTCGCGAGCATCAGGTTCTCGCTCCTCTGCTCAGCGCTGCGCTCGCCAAAGCCGAAATTCGATGGCTCTCCCAGCGCGCCGGATTACCCACGTGGGACCGCCCAGCGTCGGCATGCCTTTCCTCGCGCGTTCCTTATGGAACTGCCGTAACTCCGGAGCTGATGGAAAAAATAGATCGCGCCGAGTCAGTCTTGCGCGAACTCGGCTTTCGCCAATTTCGCGTCCGCGCCCACGGTGACCTCGGACGAATTGAACTCGCTCCGGACGAGCTTTCCCGCGGATTGGAGCCCGCCGTTACCGAGCAAATCCTGGCAGGAGTCAAGCAAGCGGGCTTCGCCACCGCTGCGATTGATCCGCAAGGATATCGCCAAGGTTCGCTCAATTCCCTTCTGAAGATCAAATGACCGCGCGTGTTCACGGAACTTCCAGTTGCGCGTTTTCGTATAACTTGATAGGAAGGATTGCTCGGCGCTTATCATTTTCAACGCGAAACCTAACTCGATGACGCGAATGCGCACAAATGGATGGCTGGCATTCTTAGTTCTCACAGCTTCGTTCTCAGCCGGTTGTGTCTCGCATTCCGGCGTCGAAGGCAGCTTCGACCGGCAATACACGGTTAGCGGTCCTGTGACTCTTGAGTTAACGAACGGCAGCGGCGACGCGCACATTACCACCGGCCCAGTCGGCGACGTTCGCATTCATGGCGAAGTTCACGTGGACTCCTGGTCGTCGGAAAGTGGACGCACCCGTTTGCAACAGGTTCAATCGAACCCTCCGATCTCGCAGGAAGGAAATTTGATTCGGATCGGCGGAGTCGGAAGAGCCGGCAAAGGCGATGTTGCGGTGGACTACACGATCGTCGTTCCCCAGGATGCACAACTCCGCAGCACGTCCGGCTCGGGCGATTTGGTAGTTCGCGGAATCCTAGGTCCTGCGAATTTCACCTGCGGGTCCGGGGATGTTACTGCTTCGGAAATTAGCGGTGACGTTCAGGTTCTTTGCGGCAGCGGCGACATCAAGCTATCGAAGATCAAAGGTCACGCGCGAGTCACCACCGGATCCGGAGACATCACTCTCGATACAGTTCAGGGAGAGGCCAGACTCCAAACGGGATCTGGAACGATCGAAATATCGAATCCCGGTGATACTGTGGAAGCCAACACTGGAAGCGGAGACATCACCATCAAGGGTGCCTCCGCCGACGTTCGCCTGCATACATCGTCCGGTGAAATTCACGTGGCCGGAAATCCGGGCTCCTCGAATTACTGGGATTTTCGCACCGGTTCAGGCGAAGTGACTCTTGACGTCCCGTCGACCGCCAGTTTTAGGCTTTACGCTCACTCCAGCTCCGGCGATATTGACGCCGCCATTCCTATCGTCATGGAAGGAACCACTGACAAGCACGAATTGCGGGCGCGAATCGGCGACGGTAAAGCCCGCGTAGAGATTCAAACGTCTTCCGGCGACATCTCGCTTCACTAACAGTTGCGGCGCGAAATCAAAATGCCCGGCGCCGCCATTCGCGTTAGAATGCAGCGTCATGCGCTTGATTGTCGCCATGCTAGTCCTCACGTTTCTCCCGGCCGTTAGCCCCAGTGCGCTCGCGCAAAAACCCTCGGCGCAGCAGCCCAATGAACCTGCCTCTGGAATTTCGAAGCAAGACGCCGACACCGAAGCGCAATTGCAGAAGGCCATTGCCGACGCGGGCAACAATCGAGCCGCTCTCGTACGCAACTTGAAAGACTATCTGCTTCGCTTTCCGGACGCGCCGCGAAAAGCCGGGGTTTATCGTGCCTTGGTGGAAGCATGCCAGCAGCTCCAAGACACCACCTGCGCGCTTGAGTATGCGGAAAGGCTTGTAGCCGTCCATCCTGACGATTCTGAAATGATGTTGCTTGCGATCGGTTTACTGCAGCGGGAAGGAAGCCAAGCGAGTCTCACCCGCGCGGCCGGTTACGCTTCACGCGTACTCGATCGCATCGAGAAAGTTACGCCCGACGAAAAATCCGCGCGCGTTTCAGTGAAAGACTGGCAAAGCCAGCAAGACAGATTTCGCGCGGCGCTTTATAGCTTGCGAGGCGAGATTGAAAAATCGCAGCAAGGTTACGAAGCCGCTGCAAAAGACTTTCAACAAAGCTACGCGGTCCGTCCCAATGCTGTTGCCGCCCAACAGCTTGGCGAAATCGCGGAGATGAAGAGTGACTATCCCAAAGCCGTCGAAGAATATTTGCTGGCCTTTGTACTCCCGGAAGACGGGCCGGCGGGCAAAGTCGATCGCCGCGAAGTGCGCAAACAGTTGGGAAATGTTTGGCGGCAAGTGCACGGCACCGAGCAAGGACTGGGGGAGCAAATTCTCGCCACCTATGATCGGCTCGGCGCGGTCGCCCCTAACCTAAATCCGCCTCCGCGAAATAAAGGGGCGAAGGACTCCCTCAGTTTCATTCTGCGCAATCTGGACGGTTCTCCGTTTCCCCTGTTGCCGCTCAAAGGCAAGGTCGTGGTCTTGAGTTTCTGGGCCACGTGGTGCGAACCGTGCCACGAACTCGAACCGGAGTTCGTCCAAATCGCGAAGAACTATGCGGGTAACGCCAATCTGGCCTTTTATGCCGTCGACACCGACGAAGACGAAAACCTGGTTCCGGCGTTTGTAGCGAAAGAAAAATGGGACGTCCCGGTGGTTTTCGCCGACGGCTTGGACGAGTTCATGCACGTGACCGGCCTGCCCACGGTGATTATTCTCGATCGCACGGGGAAAATCGCGTTTCGCATGGACGGATTTCCAACCAAAGGCTTCGCGGAATATTTGACCTCCGCTATCCAGGACGCCGTCGGGCAGCCGAATTAAACGCGAGCTCAGACGCTCTTAGCGGCTGAGCTCCTTGAATCGTGCTGTGCGGCATTGCGGGCAGCCAGTATCGTATTTGCGTGAATTTTTACGGTATCGCCCACGCGTCGCGCGTACCCTCCAGCCAGAGTAATCGCCACGGGAACTTTGTTTCGCCGAGCGTAGTCGAAGACGAGAGCGTCGCGCCGCGCGAGGCCCTCCATACTCAAAGCCAGTCCGCCTAATTGATCTTCGCGGTATGGATCAGCGCCCGCTACATAAAAAAGTATTTGAGGTTTGAAATCGTGGAAGGCGGCGCTCAAGTGCTTTTCGAGGATAGAAAGGTAATCATCGTCGCCAATCCCGTCCGGCAAGTCGATGTCGACGGTTGAAGGCGGTTTCGGATACGGATAGTTGTTTTCCTGATGAATCGAAAGCGTAAACACATCGCCGTCCCCGCCGAAAATCGATGCCGTGCCGTTGCCCTGATGAACGTCCGTGTCCACAACCATCGCCGTTTCGATCGCTCGGTCGAATTGCAGACGGCGAATAGCAACAGCCACATCATGAATTACGCAAAAACCCTCGCCATGGTCAGCGTACGCATGATGGAAGCCGCCGCCGATACTCGCCGACCAGGCATCGGCAAGCGCTTGCTGCCCCGCGAGGATCGAGCCGCCTGCAGCGAGCCAACAAGCTTCCACAAGTTCTTTCGAATAGGGAATCTCCATGCGAAGAATTTCGGCGTTAGTGAGCGAGCCGTTCTTGAGTTTGTACACATAGTCCTGCGAATGGACGCGCAAAATATCTGCGTCCGTCGCAGGCTGAGGCGCAAGAAAATCGTCAGGAATCGCGACCTGGTCGGCAAGCAGCTTGTCATGGACCAAACGGTATTTCTGCGACGGAAAGACGTGTGCGCCCAATTTTAAATCGTAGCGATCGTGGTAAACCAGTTTGAACGGCAGCATGATTCTCCAAGCCTACAGCGAAGATTTTAAGAACTCAAATGCTTCCCTCTCGCCGTTTCAAATTCCGCGAACCAAGTAGTGTCTTAGTTTGGCTCGCGAACATTCGCGCTCGCAGTTTTTCAGGGGGTCGGAGTTTCAGCTCCGACAAAAAATGCGGCAGCGCGCAGCGCCTGCCTTTCGCGGCGCAGTTCCCGCGAGTTGTCGATTTAGCGGATCTCCAAGCTAGGACATTGCCGCGAAAGATGGAGTCTTGCGCACCGCAACTTTGCTGGAGTATCATGCCCGTCCAAGATGCGCCGCGTTCAAGCTATTGTCGTGATTGTCGCCCTGCTCGCTACTCCGCTGGCTTTGCTGGCGCGTGGCGTGAACGGTGAAGCTTCCGAATGCACCAGCATGTGCTGTTTGCCCCATGCGCATCATGCCGCGCAGCACCATGCTATGGAGTGTCAACACGGCGCGACCGGGCACGTCTTTGAATGCACCATGACATCGAGCCACCACACGCACTACGGCTTGATCTCGCCAATTGTTCCGACTGTGCCTTCTGCGATCGCTTTCATCGCTGCTCCTGACGTTAACCGCGGCATCCTTGCTCAGTTCGGCGAAATTTCTGCTGCCGGTATTCTTTCTGCTCCGTTTGAACCTCCGCGAATCTAGCCGTTTGTTCTGCTGATTCCATAATCTGAAAATCTAGATTCCACGGAGAATTCCTATGCGTAAGCTCGTGTTCTTAGTTTTCGTCGTTGCATGCCTGTTTTCAGCATTCTCTGTGCACGCGACTATATTCGGAAAAATTCTAGGAGTCGTTCACGACCCACAGCACCGCCCGGTTGCAAACGCATCCGTAAAATTGCAGGCGGTCACGTCAGACTGGAATCAAACAACACAAACCGATCAAAACGGCGAGTTCTCATTTAGCGCCGTTCCAGTAGGAGACTATCGAATCACGGTTACCCTGGCCGGATTTGAAACTTCGGAGCAGACCCTCACGGTCACTTCCGGGTCGTCACCCGTTCTTCACTTTCAACTGACCATCGCGGCCGTGAATCAAACCACCGTGGTGAGCGGACAGGCAGACGTCGCCAACGTGGACTCGGTCACACCCACGACTCTGATCAATCGCCAGGACATCGCGCAAACGCCGGGCGCAGATCGCACAAATAGTTTGCAAATGATCACCGACTACGTTCCCGGTGCGTATTACACGCACGATCAGCTGCACATCCGGGGCGGACACCAGGTAAGCTGGCTCATAGACGGCGTCCCCATTCCCAACACAAACATAGCCAGCAACCTTGGGCCGCAAATCGATCCGAAGGACATCGACTATCTCGAAGTCCAGCGCGGGAGCTACGATGCTTCCTATGGCGATCGCACCTACGGAATCTTCAACATCGTGCCGCGCTCAGGTTTTGAGCGAGACAATGAAGCCGAGTTCGTCACCAGCTTTGGAAATTGGTATCAAACGAACGATCAACTAAGCTTTGGCGGTCACACGCAGCGGTTCGCATATTTCGTAAGTTTGAACGGAAATCGCAGCAACCTTGGCCTGCAAACTCCGATCGGCCAGGTGTTTCATGACGCCGAGAATGGCTACGGCGGCTTTGGAACTTTCATCTACAACCTCAACTCCAGAGACCAACTGCGCCTGGTGACCTCACTCCGTGCGGATTACTATCAGGTCCCTTTCGACCCGAACTCGGCAGGCTCCGCCTTCGATAGCAGTGGCCTTCGCGACGGCCAGCACGAAAATGACGGCTACGTATCATTTTCCTGGGTCCGCACTATTAATCCGAACATGCTGCTCACGGTTTCACCTTTCTTCCATCACAACACCGCGAATTATCAAGGCGCACCCAACGACACTCCTCAAAGTGCGACGGACAATCGAACCTCGGAATATGCCGGCCTTCAATCCACATTCACCGCGAACATCGCGAAAAACAATATTGAGGTCGGAGTTTACGGATTCGGGCAACATGACCACGAGTTCTTCGGACTTATTTTCAACGACGGCAGCGGCAACCCGCCGATCGCCAGCCCCGAATCATCGACGGGCGGCGTTGTCTCTGGATTCATTAGTGACAACTTCAAAGCCACATCTTGGCTGACTCTGATCGCCGGAATCCGGCCCACCCACTTTTCCGGCTCAGGTTCGGCTGCTCAAGCCGGAGTTTCCGAAACTACGATTAACCCGCGGTTCGGAGTCGCAGCCCAGATCCCGCACTGGAATTGGGTCTTCCGTGCGTTCTACGGCCACTATTATCAAGCCCCTCCGTTGACCGCGATTTCCGGACCCTTGCTGGACCTCATCGAAAGCGGATCGCAATTGTCGTTTCAGTCTCTGCACGGTGAGCGCGACGAGGAACATCAGTTTGGCGTCACAATTCCCTTTCGCGGCTGGACCCTGGATGCCGACAATTTCAAAACCCGTGCCAACAATTTCTTCGATCATAACAATGTCGGAGAATCAAATATCTTCATTCCCGTTACGATTGACGGTGCGCTCATCCGCGGTTGGGAGCTAACCCTCCGTTCTCCTCGTCTCTGGAATCGCGGACAGGTGCACCTTGCCTATTCCAATCAGGTCGCCGAAGCCCGTGGAGCCATCACTGGAGGATTAATTTGCTTCCCTCCGTCGAGCCCCGCGTGCCAGCCACCACCCGGTTACGCGCCGCTTGATCACGATCAGCGCAACACTCTGAATGTTGGTTTCGACGCGACTCTCCCCTGGCATGCTTTCGCCTCCACGAATGTGTACTACGGCTCGGGCTTTACGAATGGGATGCCTAACGCGCAGTTTCCGGGCGCTTACTTGCCGCAACACACTACCTTCGACGCTTCCGTGGGGAAAAATTTCGGCGAGAAGTACAGCGTGTCGGTCACCGCTCTAAACGTCGCGAATCGCCGCATTTTACTCGACAACAGCCTCACATTTGGAGGATTCCACTTCAACGATCCGCGAGAAATCTATGTCGAGTTTCGCTATCGGTTTCATTACTGAGGATCCTGCAGTCTACTTGTCGCTTTTGAGCTGAAGCAGGCTCGATCGCGGCTTGGGACTAATTCTCTCGGTCGAGGATAAAATCGGGGACGGCGAGTAGCGCGCGCCGATATTCCGTATCGGGTAATTCGCTCAGGCTTGCTTTCGCCCGGCTAACGTATTCACGCGCCAGCTTCGCCGAGCGCTCCAGCGCACCCGTTTCTTTCACCAGCCGCGTAATCTGCTCCGGGCGCACACTATGAAAATCCCGCTCTTCCAAAACCTTCGCCACCAACCGCCGCCCGTCGCCATTGGCATGCGAGTGCGCGTGGCCGGCGCCATCGCCGTTGCCTTCCGCTATAGTAGGCGCGGCCGCTTCCAAAGCAAAAATCAGCGGCAGCGTCACTTTCCCTTCTTTCAAATCGCTGAGCACCGGCTTCCCGAGTTTTTCAGGCGATGCTGTGAAATCCAACAAATCGTCCACCAACTGAAACGCCAGCCCCGCGTTGCGTCCATATTCAGCCAGCGCTTCTTCCACCGCTTTCGGCTGCTTGCCCAAAACAGCTCCCAGCCGCGAGCACCCGCTGAAAAGACAGGCCGTCTTGCGGTAAGCCAGTTCGGTGGCTTCCACTTCGTTCAGGTCAATTCGTCCCAGCCGCGTGAGCTGCAGCAGTTCGCCCTCAACCATGCTTTGCGTGAGGTCGATCAGGATATCGAGGATCGCGAAATTTCTTTCCCGCAGCGCCATCCCGAATGACTGCATGTAGAGCCAGTCGCCCGCGAGCACGCTCATGTGATTTCCCCAGCGCGCATTCGCGCTAGGACGCCCCCGCCGTGTATTCGCTCCGTCGATTACGTCATCGTGAATCAACGTGGCGCTGTGGATCATCTCGACAACTGCGCCCAACCGTATCGCGCTCTCGCCGCGGTACCCAGAAGCTCCCGCAGCCAGCAAAAGCAGCGCGGGACGCAGTCGCTTCCCGCCGCCTTCCCGCAAATAACTCGAAATCTCGCACACCGGCTCGATCGCCGCGCTATTCTGCGCTGCAATCTCCTGCTCAACGAGCGCCAGGTCTTCGCGCACCAAATCGAAGATCCCTTTTGCCATTTGAACGGCAAATGCCATCGCTCGTGTTTACCTTGGCTGCGCCGGAGAGGCCGGGGCGCCGAGCCTGAAAAACCGCCTAAAATTCGCAGCCGTCGTGGCCGCGATTTCTTCGATGGTTGAGTTTCTCACATTAGCCAACGCTTGCGCTACCTCCACGACATTCGCCGGCTCGTTTCGCTTTCCGCGCTTTCCCTGCGGCGGAAGAAACGGCGAATCCGTTTCCGTCAGCAAACGCTCCATCGGCAATTCTTTCGCCACATCGCGCAGATGCTGCATCTTTGGGTAAGTCACGTTTCCCGCGAACGAAACCATGAATCCCATATCCAGCCCGCGCTGCGCTTCCGCCAGCGTCCCCGTAAAGCAGTGGAGAATTCCGCCAAGCCCGGTGGGCTTCCAATCCCGCTCCATCATCGCGAGACAGTCGTCCCACGCATCGCGGCAATGAATCACGATAGGCAGCTTCGCCTCGCGCGCTTGCCCAAGCTGGCGGCGAAAAACTTTCTGCTGCACGTCGCGCGGCGAATGGTTGTAGTAGTAATCCAGCCCCATCTCGCCCCATGCGATCACGCGCGGATGCTTCGCCAGCTCGTCCAGCCGCGCGAAATGTTCTTCGGTCGCAAGCTGCGCTTCATGCGGATGGATTCCAATCGTCGCGTAAATCCAGTCGTACTCTTCCGCAAACGGAATCGCTGCATTCAGCCGGTCCGGCCCCGTTCCGCTGCCGATCGCGAGCAGCGTCGCCACGCCCGTGGCCCTGGCGCGCTCCAGCATCGCCGCCCGATCTTCATCGAACTGCGGAAACTCCAAATGCGCATGTGAGTCGATAATTTCCAATGTCGATGCTCACCCTTCGCGGACGTCCGCTTTCTATCTTCGCCGGATCTCAGGGGGTCGGAGCTTTAGCTCCGACATAAACCAGATCGCGCGAAGCGCGTCCCGATGCGCTGCCTCTCTCGCGGCAAGTCTTCGCTGTGCGCCTCTCGTTTGGTGGGTCGCGGCTTGCTACCCTCCGAAGCTGACGCGCGCGTTGCCCTTCGCTGGTTCTCAGGGGGTCGGAGCTTTAGCTCCGACAAAAGCAGTTCGCGCGAAGCGCGTTCCCATGCGCTGTTCTCTTGCGGCAAGTAGTCGCTGTGCGCCTCTCGTTTTGCGGGTCGCGGCTTTTTATCCTGAGTCAGCGAAGGGCAGCCGCGACATAAAAAGATGGCGCGAAGCGCTGGCCTTTCTGCAGGTTCACCGGCGGCATGTTTTCGAATTCTGCATCCCGAGCGCCGCTCCTACGGTCGAGCCTTCTATTTTACTTTCGCGCCAGCAGGAATGTCCTCAGCAAACGTGCACAGCACTGGCTTCCCGTCCGGCCCCGCCGACGCCGCCAGCAACATCCCATTCGACTCCACACCTCGCATTTTCCGCGGCGCGAGATTCGTCACCACGACGACTCTGCGTCCCACCAATTCCTCGGGCGCGTACGCAGGTGCAATCCCGGCCAGCACTTGCCGCACTTCGTCGCCAATATCCACCATCACTTTGAGCAGCTTGTCCGCCCCCGCGATTTTCTCCGCCGACTTCACCACGCCCACGCGCAGCTCGACCTTCGCGAAATCCTCGATCCCAATTTTCGCCGGTGCTGCAAGCGCGCTAGCGGGTCCTGCGGCGCTTGTCCCGAGCGTAGCCGAGGGGCCGCTTGCTCCAACCGTGGCCGAGCCCGCCCCCGGCGCTCCAGCAGGTATCGCCGCTGTTCCCGCCGCAGAAGTTCCAGTGCTGGCTCCCTCCGCCGGCTTTTTCGTTGTAGTCGTTGATGCATCCGGCTGCGTGCTCCCCGGCTTGTCCGCCCTGGCGGGATTCCGTATTTCGTTTTCCATGGTTTCAATCCTTTTGTAGATTTCCTGATAGTCCACTCGCGGGAAAAGAGAAGCTGGCTTTGAGACTTTGGTCCCCGCCTTCAATCCACCCCAGTAACATTCCTGCATGCCACTTGAGTCGAGCTGGCTTACTTGTCCTAGATGTTTCCATATTATGCCGGTTGCAGTTGGAAGCACTGGGTACGCCAAGATGCTTATTATCCGCAGTGCCTCAGCGGAATTGTAGAGAATTTCAGGGAGTCTCTCTTTGTTCGAGGGATCGTCGGCGATCTTCCAAGGCTTTTCGCGGACCAGATAGGCGTCAACTATTGATATCAATCGCCAGATCTCTTGGAGCGCATTCGAAAAATCGAACGCATCGTAATAATCCTTGGCTAGGGAAGGACCCGCGCCGTCCCCAAACCCCGCTAGCACATGCTTCGCGACCAATTCAGGTATGAGTCCTCCGAAATAATTCTCAATCATCGTGAGTACTCTACTTGCGAGGTTGCCCAATCCGTTTGCCAAATCCGCGATGTAACGAGTAATCAGCGCCTCCCGCGAAAAATTCCCATCCTGCCCGAAAACAGTTTCTCGCAGAAGGTAATACCGCAGCGCATCGTTGCCAACTTTCGCGCCGGCCAATTCATCGAAGGCCTTCACGATCGGCTCGGGATACGCCACGTTCCCTTTCGACTTGCTCATCTTTTCCTGCTCAAAAAGTAGCCACCCATGCGCGACGATCTGCTTCGGTAGTTCGATCCCCGCGGCCATCAGAAAGGCCGGCCAGTACACCGCGTGAAAGCGGATGATCTCCTTGCCCATCGCATGAATGTCGGCCGGCCAATATTTCTTAAACTCCGCGCCGTCCTTCTCGCCGTCCACAAAGCCAATCCCGCTTATGTAACTTGTCAGCGCGTCGTACCACACATAGAAAACGTGCTCGGGATCATCCGGCCAGGGAATTCCCCACTTGATGGATTTCCGGCTGATGGAAATATCTTTCAATCCGCTCTCGACGAAACTCTTCACCTCGTTGAAACGAAAGTCCGGGTATAGAAATTGAGGATTACTCTTGTAAAGGTCGAGCAACTTCTGCTGATAAGCCGAAAGTCGGAAAAAATAATTTTCCTCGGAGACAAGTTCTCCCGGTCGTCCGCAAATCTGGCAGTTCGCCGGTTCCGGCGTATCGCTCACGTAAAGATTGTCGTAGATGCAGTAGCGCCCTTCGTATTTCGCTTTGTAAATCGCGTCGGGCGAAACGCGCATCGTTCGCCGCACCAGATTCTGCACCGCGACCCCATGCCGCGGCTCAGTCGTACGAATAAAACCGGTGGTCGTAATCCCCAGCAGCTTCCACAAATCCCGAAAAATCTTCTCATTCTTATCCACAAGCTGCTGCGGCGTCACCCCCGCCTTTTCCGCCGCCCGCTCGATGTTCACGCCATGCTCGTCGGTCCCTGTAAGGTACGCCACGTCGTACCCGCACATCCGTTTGTAACGCGCGATGACGTCGCACACGATCGTGGTGTACGCAGAACCGACGTGCGGTCGCGAGTTCGCATAATAAATTGGCGTGGTAATGTAAAACTTAGGCTTCGTCATTCTACTCGTGTGCTTCTTTCTGCTTCTGGAACTCGAACGACGCCGCGGCGATCACCTGTTTCAGCGGAATGCCCTTCTCCGCCGCGAGACGCTGGCAATCTTCATACTCCGGCGTAGCATTCAGCACCGAACCATTCATCCGCGAAATCTTCATGCGCACTTCGCCAAACGGAGTCTCGACCGGCACCAGTTCCCGGTCCAGCACTTTTCGCCGCACATCATACGTCCGTACTCCAATCGTGGTCGTCTCGCGAAAAACCAAATCCATCAGCTTCGCCGTGTGCGCCGCATCGCAAAGAATCGTCAACAACACGCCCGGCCGGTTCTTCTTCATCTGCACCGCGGTCGAAAAGACGTCCAGCGCTCCCGCCGCCAGCGCACGCTCCACAAAGTAGCCGTAAATCTGCGGGCTCATATCATCAAGATTCGTTTCAATCACGCTCACCGGTGCGTCCCAGTGTTCCCCTGCTTCGCTCGTTGCGTTTTCTCCGATCAGTATCCGCAGGACGTTCGCCTTCTCCGTCAGATCGGCGCTTCCCGCTCCATAACCGACCGCCCGCAGAGTCATCTCCGGAATCTGCGCGTAACGCGTGGAAAGCGTAGCCGCAATCGCTGCACCCGTCGGCGTCACCAGCTCGCGCGAGATTCCGCTCGTGTACATCGGCGCGCCTCGCAACAATTCTGCCGTGGCAGGCGCCGGTACCGGCAGCAAACCGTGCGCCGTCTTCACCTGCCCGGCACCCACATCCAACGCTGAGCAAGCAAACTCGTCGATGCCCAGCAACTCGAACCCAATCGCCGCGCCGACGATGTCCACAATCGAATCCACCGCTCCCACTTCGTGGAAATGCACCTCTTCCACCGGCATGTTGTGAACTTTCGCTTCCGCCTCCGCAAGCCGCGTGAAAATTCTGCGCGCCCGCTCTGCCGCTCGCGGAGCAAGCCCAGCCTTGTCAATTCTTCCCAGGACGACGAACAATCCACGATGGTGATGCCCCTCGCTCGACTCAACCTTCACCTGCGTGGCAAAAATCGCTCCGCGTTTCACTTTCTCCGCTGAAATTGACCACCCTTCCAATCCCAGCTCGCGCAGGTCCGCCTCGATCGCGCGCAGGTCCGCCCCGGCGTCCACCAACGCACCGAGCACCATGTCGCCGCTTATCCCCGAAAAACAATCGAAATACGCAATCCGTGCGCTCTTCATATTCCCTTGGCCACTCGGCCGCAAATGATTGAAAAAACGATACTAGTCTGGCGTTGTATGACTGTCAAATCTTCACGCCAGACCTCACTGGGAGATACCTTGTGGTACGTCACTCGAAGGGGTATCATGGCTGGATGCTCGACCCCTTCGAACGGTCCGAAGATGACATCAGGTTTACGCCTCTTTGGTACATCGCCAGCGCGCTGATACTAGCTGGTGCCATCACACTTTTCTTTACCAGTCATAACTCGGTGGCCGGGTTCCTTAACATGTCGGGTTGCGGCATAGGGTTGTTTGCAAGTTACCGGAATAAGCGCGACACAACGAACCCGCTAACGTTGGGTTTGACTTCTTCTCGTAAGAAATCGTCTTCCATTTAAATGTGTCCCTAAATCGGCCATTCAGCGTTTTCCCAATCCTCCACGGACTCATTTCGCGAGAGGATGCTCGTGTTTAAAGTCGTCGAAAATCGAATCCGCAAAGCGCTGAAGCACCACATTCACGAGCGCTACAAAATCGACGTCCCCGTCGTGCTCGAGCGCCCGCCGAAGCTCGCCATGGGCGAAGCCGCTTCTCCCCTGTGCTTCGAACTCGCCAAGCAGATGCGAAAGCCGCCGCGCGCGCTGGCTCAGGAAATTGCGAATTCGCTGAAGCCGATCCAGGGCGTCGCGCGCATCGAAGTCGCCGGCGGGGGCTACCTTAATTTCTTTTTCGACCGCGCCCAATTTTTTCGCGCCGCTTGCGAAGAAGCCGGACACGAATCCGCTTCCCCCGTCGCGAACGCCCCCAAAACCGTCGTCGAGCACACCAGCATCAACCCGAACAAAGCGGCGCACATCGGCCACGTTCGCAACGCGGTCCTGGGCGACACCTTCGCGCGATTGCTCCGCCACATCGGCCGCCGCGTCGAAGTCCAGAATTACATCGACAACACCGGCGTACAAGTCGCAGACGTGGTTCTCGGCTTCCTCCATCTCGAAAAAAAATCGCTGGCCGAAGTGAAAGCTCTGGCCGTCGCGCCGAAATTTGACTACCTCTGCTGGGATCTTTACACCCGCGTGACGCAATGGCTCGCGGAAGACAAATCGCGCCTCGAACTTCGCAATCAAACCCTTAAAGAAATCGAAGAGGGCCTCGACGACACCGCGAAAGCGGGCGAAGTAATCGCAACCGCGATCGTGCATTGCCATCTGCGCACGCTCGACCGCCTGGGCATCGACTTCGACCTGCTCTCCCAGGAAAGCGAAATCCTGCGCCTGAAGTTCTGGGACGCCGCTTTCAAAATGCTGAAGGAGCGCAACGCAATTCAGCTCGCCACCTCAGGGAAAAATGCCGGCTGCTGGGTGATGCAGCTTCCTTCCCAGCGCGACGCTGCAGACGACGAATCAAAAACCGCTGGAGAAACTTCGGAAGCCTCGCCCGAGGAGCCCCCCGAGGAAGCCGAAGCCAAAATCATCGTCCGCTCTACCGGCACCGTCACCTACGTCGGCAAAGACATCGCACATCATCTTTGGAAGTTCGGGCTGCTTGACCGCGATTTTCATTACCAGCGCTTTCACAAACATCCCGACGGCCACGAAGCATGGGTTACTTCCAGTGATCGCGACGATCCGGGCGCGCCTTCTTTCGGCCACGCGCACGACGTCTTCAACGTGATCGACTCGCGCCAAGCTTATCCGCAGCAAGTAGTTGTCGCGGGTTTGCGTGCGCTCGGATATGACGAAGAAGCGGATCACCTAAAACATTTCGCTTACAACGTCGTCGCCCTCACGCCTCGTTGCGCGCAGGAAATGGGCTACGAAATGCCCGCGGAAGACGCCAAGAAGCAGTACGTTGATGTAAGCGGTCGTAAAGGCCAGGGCGTGAAGGCGGACGATCTGCTAGACCGCCTCGAAACCAGCGCCCGCGCGGAAGTGGATTCGCGTCACCCCGAAGCACCTGAGTCGGAGCGCGCCGCAATTGGCCATGCCATCGCAATCGGAGCGCTGCGATATTTTCTTCTGCGTTTCACGCGCTCGACTGTAATCGCATTCGATTTTGACGACGCCCTCAGCTTCGAAGGCGAGACCGGCCCTTACGTTCAATATGCCGTCGTACGCGTCAATGGGATTTTGCGCAAGGGCGCTGAGCTTGATCCGAGCGTGGGTGCCGAAAACTCAGAAAATATGGAGCGGCTCAAAAGTGGCGTGCTCGATGTCGCACGCTTTCTCAGCCCGCCGGAGGGTGACGACCTCTGGGACATTATATTGCTGGCAGGCTCGCTTGACTCGCGCATCGACTTCGCCATCGCGGCGCAAGAGCCCGCGATTCTCGCGCGTTTTGCCTTCGAGCTCGCGCAAGCCTTCAACGTCTTCTACCACAAGCATCACATTCTCTCGGAGAAAGACGCCGAGAAGCGCGCCTTCCTCTTGCTGATCACGGCGCTGGTGCGCGAACAATTGGTCACCACGCTAGGCATCATGGGCATCACTGCGCCAGAGAAAATGTAATGGCGAACTTTCTCTGGCTCGCAGCCGCTCGAATTCCGCCCCGCAAAAAAGTGGTTGTCATTCCGAGCGAAGCGAGGCCTGCCTGTCGGCACAGGAATCTGCTCTTGTATTTTCAGCCGCCGGCATGGGTTGCACACGGACTACATTTTCAAAGCAAAATCCACAATCGAGCGAATCGCTACGCCGGTCGGGCCTTTCGCAAGCCACGGACGCCCTTCGTCAACCCAGCACGTCGCCGCGATGTCGAGATGAACCCAAGGGGTGTCCTCGGCAAACTCCTTGATGAACCATGCCGCCGTGATCGCGCCGCCGCCTTTTCCGGTGCCGGTATTCCGAATGTCCGCGATGTTGCTCTTGATCATCTCCTGGTATTCATCGTCCATCGGCATGGGCCACATTTTTTCTCCGGCTGCCTTTGCGCTCTCTAAAAACTGGTCGAGGTATTCCCGCGGCGTGCCAAACGCGCCGACATGCACGTTCGCCAGCGCTACTTGGATGGCTCCGGTCAGCGTCGCGGCATCAATCAAATGAGTCGCACCCAATTTCCGCGCATACCAAACACCGTCCGCAAGAATCAGACGTCCTTCCGCGTCGGTATTGATCACCTCAATCGTTTTCCCCGACATGGCTACTTGCACGTCGCCTGGTTTCTGTGCGCGCCCGCCGGGCATATTCTCCGTCGCGGGGATCACGGCGATCACCGGCACCGCGGGTTTCAACGCAGCTATCGCGCGCATCGCTCCGAGCATCGTGGCTCCGCCGCCCATGTCGTACTTCATCTTCTCCATGTTGTCTGCGGGCTTGATGGAAATGCCCCCGGTGTCAAACGTCACCGCTTTGCCCACCAATCCAAGCACCGGCCCACCCGGTCGCACATTTTCCGGCGTATACCTCAGGACGATCACGCGCGGAGGCTCCACGCTGCCTTGCGCCACGCCGATGAGCGCCCCCATTTTCAAATCGGAGATTTTTCGCTCGTCCAGAATCTCGACCGCGAGTCCCGCCTCTTTCGCCATCGCCTCGGCGCGTGCGGCGAGCATGATGGGGGTCAGACGGTTGGAGGGCTCGTTGATCAGATCGCGGGCGAAATTCTGCGACTCCGCTAGCACGCGGCCGTGCAGGATTGCAGCCGCAAGGTTGGCTCCCAGACCGGCGTCAAAATTTGCCAGCGAAACAGATTGGATTTCGCGGTTGGGCTTTTTGTCCGTGTGGTATTTGTTCGATTCGAAATCGGCGGCAATCAATCCTTCCACCACCGCCTGCGCGGCGTTGGGGCCGCGTTCGCCTTCCCGGGTGAGGAACACGAACTTCTTCACTCCGTGTGATTTCAGATAGCGCAACGCCGTGCCGGCAATTTTTCGTAACTCCGCGGTGGAAAACTTGGCCGGTTTTCCCGCGCCCACCAGCAGCAGGCGCTGGGCGCCGAGTCCGGCGGGGAAATGGACGAACACGAGCTCGAGCGCCTTGCCGGTCAGTTCGCCGCTCTCCACCAGCGAGGCCAGCCGGCCGCTCATGGCGCGGTCAAGTTCGCCTGCCACTCCGTCGAGCTTGTTTTCCTGGTCGAATATATAAGTAACGAGCGCATCCGTGGAAATAGACGAAAACGGCTGAGTCTCCAGTTGTATCTGCATGTTCCCCTTTTTAATTTATCGCCGTCGCGAGCGGAAGATCGCTTCGCTGGCTTCTCGTTTAGCTTCTTTTTGTCGTTCGGATTCGCGGCGATCGTGAAACTTCTTTCCTTTCGCCACCGCTAATTCGCATTTCGCTATGCCGTCGCGAAAATAGATCTTCGTCGGCACTACAGTCATGCCCTTTTGCTGGGTTTGCACCAAAAGCCTATCGATCTCGCGCCGCTTGATCAGCAGCTTTCGTTTTCGAAGAGGATCGTGGTTGCGAAAGCCTCCGGGCAGATACTCGGGAATGTGGCAGTTTACCAGCCAAGCCTCGCCACCGCGAATTTCGGCGTAGGCGTCCCGCAAAGTTCCCTTGCCTTCGCGAAGCGTTTTCACTTCCGTGCCGACAAGCACCAGCCCAGCTTCCAGATTATCGAGCAGATGATAGTTATAGGAGGCAGCTCGATTCTGCGCAACAATCTTGACGCCTTCGTGTTGAGATTTACTGGCGTTCGATTTCACGCCAACCATGATAGCTGCCGTAAGCAACGCGCCGCAAGTCGCAGATTTGGCCCGGTTTCTCGGGCCTGCGCATGATTTTCACATTGCTTTAAGCGAATCCAACACTTGATCCGTCTAATTTACTTACGCAGCACAACGCGGACCATTTCTTGCTGCATCTTATAGCGGGTGTTAAACTTCTTGAAGCCACACAGAACCCGCGCGGAGGAACCTGTTTGCGTCGATTAGGATATTTTTTACTTTTGTTGGTTACGGCTTCTTTCTTGGCTGGTTGTCCCAAGTCGAGTTCGGACTATTCAGCCGGCCGCAAAGCTGAAAATATTGAGGATTACGATACCGCGCTGGTGCATTACGAACGAGCTCTCCGAGCGGACCCCAGCAACGTCGAATATAAGCTGCGTGCCCAGCGCATGCGCTATCAATCTGGCGTAACCCACGTGAAACAGGGCCAAGTCGCCCTTAAGAGGGGTGATCTTCAACTGGCCCTTGGCGAGTTCCAAAAAGCTCAATTAATAGACCCGTCTAACGCGGCGGCCGACCAAGAAGTCAAGCGCACCATGGACTTGATAGCGCAGAGTGCGGCGGAGAGCCAGAAGCCCGCCAATCCTGCCCCTCAAGAGGATGAGCAGCTACTCTCGGGACCTCCGGAGCTGAAGCCCCTTTCGCGCGAACCAATCAATTTGAAGATGACCAATGATGCACGCGTGGTGTACGAGACAATCGCGAAGCTTGCGGGCTTAAGCGTAGTCTTCGATCCGGATCTTACAGCGAAGCGGATCACGATTGAGTTGCCGAATGTGACTCTGGAACAAGCGCTCGACACACTGTCGCTCGCCAGCAAGACTTTCTGGAAGCCCGTGACTCCGAGCGTGATTTTCGTGGCGCCGGACCAACCGCAAAAACGCAAAGACCTCGACGACGAAGTTGTTAGAACGTTTTACCTGTCGAATACGATCACTCCACAGGACTTGACCGAAATCGTGAACGGATTGCGCCAACTGCTTGACCTGCACCGCTTGCAGCAGGTGAACGCCCAGAATGCGATCGTGATTCGCGACACTCCCGACAAACTGGCTCTTGCAGCGAAAATCATCCGTGACATTGACAAGTCAAAGCCTGAAGTTTTGATTCACGTTCAGGTCCTGACCGCGAGCATGGACCGTCTGCGCGACTTGGGCGTGCTTCCGGGCCAGAGCATCGCAGTGGCCTTCACCCCTCGCACGGGTTTTCAGCCGAACAGCACCTCGACTACTACCGGCGGCACGACTACAACAACGGGCACATCAACTACAGTCCCGCAAATTACCCTAAACTTCCTGAAACAAGTCGGGTTTCAAGACTGGAGCATCACGCTGCCCGGGGCCCAGGCAAATGCAATCTTGACGGACAACAAAACGAAAATTATCCAAGACCCCGAAATGCGCGTGACTGACGGACAAAAAGCTACGCTGAAAATCGGCTCGCGCGTTCCGGTTGCAACCGGCAGCTTTCAGGCAGGTGTGGGAGTCGGCGTCACCGGGTCGGCCGGCGTGGTGAACCCCTTGGTTAACACGCAATTCCAGTATATCGATGTGGGTGTAAACATTGACGTGACTCCCAGAGTGCATCCCGACGGCGACGTCAGCATGAAAATATCAGTGGATGTCTCTCAAATCACGGGCACCAGCAACATTGGGGGAATCAATCAGCCGGTCATCGGCCAGAAAAAAGGGGAGACTGACATTCGCCTGAAAGAGGGCGAGGTGAGCGTGCTGGGCGGATTGATTGAGCGAACGGATACGAAGCTCATCAACGGTATACCCGGGCTGGGCGAAATCCCCGCGTTGCGCTATCTATTTTCAGACAATAGCCATGAAGTCGAAGAGGACGAAACTCTAATCGTTTTGACGCCTCACGTGATTCGGCTACCTTCGTTTTCGGCTGAAAATCTTCGATCGATGGCCGCAGGCACGGACTCGAACGTCCGCGTTTTTCATGAGGACTCCCAAGTGATGCCGGAGGGAGGACCAGCGCAACCCGCAGCAGCGGTTGTCGCGCCGACCCCGGCAGTGGCGCCGGTTATGGTACCGGCCTCCGCGCCGCAAGCGGGAACTCCCGCGGCTCGGCTTCACTTCGAACCCGCGGCAACAACGATGAAGGTGGGTGAGACTACAACGTTGGGACTTGCGATTTCAAATGTGAACGACCTTTACTCAATTCCCCTTCTGCTGCACTACAACCCAGCCGTAATTCAAGTGGAAGAAGTACGCAACGGAGGATTTCTCTCCGGTGGAACGCAGGAGATTGCCATTGTGCAGGGAATCCATCCGGAGCGCGGTGAGGTCGTGGTCTCCGCCACGCGCCAACCCAATACGCCGGGCATCAATGGTACCGGGACGCTCCTGGGCTTCGTGATCCACGCAATTGCCCCGGGGAATTCGTCGCTGCAAATATTGCAGGTGAATGCGCATGACTCGCAGCAACGGACGATTCCGATGGTGTCCGGAGAAGCCACGATTCAGGTGCAGTGACCGAAATGAGCAGGATTTTCAGCCGTCAAGTTTTCCGCCGGTCCCCACGGCCGCGCTTATTAGCATCCGGAATGTTCCGGCGCGTGCGGCCAACCACCGCAGGCATGACGCTCATCGAACTTGTTCTTGCTTGCGCCATTCTCATGATCTTGGCAACAGCGGCGATACCTTTGGCGCGCGTGACGGTGAAAAGGCACAAAGAGGACGCGCTTCGATACGACCTGCGGCAAATGCGTGACGCCATCGATCGATATAAGGATGCGGCTGACAAGGGCCAAATTCAGGTTCAGGCCGGCACCGAGGGATATCCGCCCGATTTGCAAACGCTGGTTCACGGCGTCGCGTTAACCGGAGTTACGGGTAAGAATATCCGTTTTCTTCGCAGAATTCCGATCGATCCAATGACGGGAACCCAAGATTGGGGAATGCGAGCCGTTCAGGACGATACCGATTCCACTTCCTGGGGCGGCCAGGACGTCTTCGATGTATTCACTAAGTCATCGGGAACCGCGCTGAACGGCACCAAATACTCGGACTGGTAATCGCGGATAGGAGTTGGGCAATGACACTCTCAGATAAATGCGAGACGAATCGCGCCAGCGGCCGTTGGAGAACCCAACGCGGATTCACCCTGATTGAGTTGATGGTTGTGGTTGCGATTATCATGATTCTGGCCACGATAGCCGCGGGCAACTATCAAAAATCAGTCATACGCGCGAAAGAAACGACGTTGCGTACCGATCTGAAGGTCATGCGCGATGCAATTCAGCATTACACGGAAGACAAAGAAGCGGCGCCGACTTCGCTCGACGACCTTGTGAGCGCACACTACATCCAGCAAATTCCGAACGATCCAATGACGGGTACGAAAGACTGGGTCACGGCTTCAGAGGATTTAGAGGTGAGCCCGGAGCAAAGCAGTTCGGGGATCACTGACGTGCATTCTTCTTCAGACAAGATCTCGCCCTTCGAGAATAATCCGTACAGCTCCTGGTGAGCAGGCGATCGCACCGCGCACAGCCGCTATGACGTTTTCGCGGAGTGGAGCAGCCCGGTAGGTCGTCGCGCTCGTAACGCGCAGAACGTCAACCGGCGCTGCCGAATTCAAACGAGTTAGCCGTCTTCTCTGCCGCAAAACTCTCTGAAACCGCGATATTCGGGGCGCTCAACGGTCACCTATTGTGAAGGTTGGCGGACGCCTTCTCACCCATGCACGCGCTGGTTCTGTGGCAAAATGCGGTGGTGTTTCAACGACTGACCGAGCGCAAAGAATGGAAGTTCTTCGCGGTCCTTCCGAAGGCGGACCCTGGCTTGGCCGCCGCTTGGTGGGCGTCCCTCTTCCTAAGAGGCATTCTACCGGCGGCGTTCGCGATCGCGATGGGTGTGCTGGTGGGCGCGGTCCAACGCCGCAATCCTCTCGCCGGTCCGCTCGTGTTTGTCGGTGTTATTTTCGTGCTGCTTCAGGTGCTCAGCCCAATCCATCAGGCGGTCAGCGCCAATCTGGGCGACCGCACTGCCGCATGGCTCTATGACCGGCTAACTGAGGCCTGCGTGCGTCCTCCGGGTATGGGACACCTCGAAGATCCGAAGCTCACCGGCGACCTCACCGTCGCGCGCGACTTCGATCTCGGGATGACCGGGCCGCCGCTGTCTATCTCCATGGATTTCATCGCGAGCGGCATGGTGGAGATGATCGGAGGTATCGCCTCCGCGGTGATCCTCGCCCGATATGCATGGTGGGCGGCGCTCCTGCTAGCGGGTGCGTGGCTGGCGACGCATTGGATACTAAGCGATAGCGCGATCTGGCACGACCGCAATACCGAGGAGGTTCGCGGCGCACAACGGGATGCCGACTACGCCTACCGGCTGGCGGTAGACCCGCCCGCCAGCAAGGAGTTGAGGCTGTTCGGCCTCAGCGGCTGGACTATCGACCGTTTCATCGCCCGGCGCACTCGCTTGCACGAGCTGCAGTATGCGGCCACGCGTCTGCGCGAGCGTCCTGTCATCTGGAGCGTGCTCCTCGTTGTCTCCGCGAACGTCCTGGTGTTCTGGTTGCTGGCAAGCGCCGCTGCCGCTGGCCGCATCAGTCTTGGGGAAGTCGTCGTCTACATACAATGCGCCATCGGCGTTTCGATGATCGCGTTCGGCGGATTCAGTTGGGCGCTCGACGGTTCGGCAGCCCCGGTCGCTGCGGTGCTGCGACTCGAGGCGGCGATGCGTCCCGCGGGAGGATTGCGTTCCGGCAATCGTTCCGCTGATGCGACACCAGCGCGCGAGATTCGTCTCCGGGATGTTACGTTTCGGTATCCCGCGGGCGCGCCGGTGCTCGAACACTTCGATCTCACGATTCCCGCCGGCTCCTCGCTTGCCATTGTTGGACAGAACGGTGCCGGCAAGACGACGATCGCCAAGCTGCTGTGCCGGTTGTACGATCCGCAAGCGGGCACGATCGAGATTGACGGAGTCGACATTCGCGAGTTCGATCTCTCGTCGTGGCGCTCGCGCGTCGCGGCAGTCTTCCAGGACTTCATCCGCCTCGAACTGCCATTGCGCGACAATGTGGCGCCGGGGGGCGCACCGGACGACGTCGCGCGCGCCGCGCTGGAGTCGGCGGGAGCCGCGAATCTGGCCTCACTGGACACCGTGCTGGCCCGCGGATACGACGGGGGCACCGACTTGTCGGGGGGACAATGGCAGCGAATTGCGCTCGCCCGCGCGCTGGCGGCCGTCAAGCTCGGCGCAGGCGTGGTGCTGCTCGACGAGCCGACCGCGCAGCTCGACGTGCGGGGTGAAGCCGAGATTTTTAGCCGCCTGCTTGCTGCGACACGACACTGCACGACCATCCTGATCTCCCATCGCTTCTCTACCGTCCGCCATGCCGATCGTATCTGCGTGCTTGAGCACGGCCTAGTAATCGAACTCGGCACGCACGATGAACTGATGGCGCTCGGTGGCCGCTACCGAACGATGTTCGAACTGCAGGCGCAGCGATTCAATGTTCCCGACGAGGAGGGCACGACATATGACGTCCTCTCCTGAAGGAAATCGGGCCGTCGAGCAGACAATCGAGCCGCTGCCTCCGGCACTGTCGTCGATGTGGCGGTTGTGCAAGTTGGGATATCGCAACGAGCCGCGCTCGATGATCGCGGCGTTCGTGCTGTCGCAGCTCGCTGCACTACCCGATGCGCTCCTCGCATTGTGGCTGATGCTGCTCGGCAAGGGCGTCCTGGAGCACAGACCCAGCTTGGTGCAAGGCGCGGCGATTGGGCTGGGAGTGTCGGCCGCCGCGACCTGGTTTCTCCGCACGATCAGCACGCGCGTACAGCGCCGTTTCCGTGACAGAGTAACGATCGCGCTCGAGGCGCATGTTGCGCGGCTGCAGGCATCGATCGCGACGATCGCGCATCAGGAGCTCCCTGAGTATCTTGACCGGCTGTCGATGCTCCGCAATCAGGTGTTCGTGCTTGATCACATGTACATGTCGCTGTTTTCTACGCTTGGCTGGATCCTGCGGCTAGCGGTGACCATGGCGCTGTTGGCGTCGATCCACCCGGCGCTCATCCTGCTGGCGGTATTCGCGGTTCCGACGGTGTTGACGTCGACATGGCGGCCGGAAGTCGAGAAATCTGCGCAGGAGCGTGGGGCGCAAAGCAATCGGCTGGCGCGTCACTTGTTTACCATCGCCACGACCGCGCCGCCCGGCAAAGAAGTGCGAATCATCGGCATCGCGGAGCGCCTCATCACAGAACGCCGGGCGGCGTGGGAGCGCGGGTACCAGCCTGTGGCGGGTGCTCGTTGGGGTTCGGCGTTGTGGCATGCGCTGGCCTGGGCGATATTCGGCGTGGCATATGTTGGTGCAATCGTGTTTGTCTCGTCCGGCCTGCGCGCGCCGGCAAGCGCAGTATTGCTGGTGCTGGCAGCGGGGGCACGGCTGTCGGCATACATCGGAGCCACGGTCGGCGAGATTGGATTTCTGCGCGGATTCTGGATGGACGGCTCGCGAAGGCTGGCCTGGCTGGAGGACTACGCTGCTTCTGTTGCGGCGTCGGGCGAGCTGCCGGTCCCCGACGTGTTGCACCGGTGCGTTCGGCTCGACCGCGTGTCGTTCGCGTACCCCGGCACATCACGCGTCGTGCTGGACGATGTGTCGGTAACGCTGCCTGCGGGTGCGGTGGTCGCGATTGTCGGCGAGAACGGAGCGGGCAAAACCACTCTCGTCAAGCTGCTCTCGAAGATGTATGAGCCGTCCTCAGGTTCGATCTTCGTGGATGACACGCCGCTCGCGCGCGTGCCAGCCGGAGAGTGGCGGACGCGTCTCGCGGGAGCGTTCCAGGATTTTTTCCGCTTCGAGTTCCGGGCGGGACACACGGTTGGGTTGGGCGACCTCTCCCGACTGGACGACGAGCCCGCCGTA
>Ga0209330_1000091_pt1 | contig 43366 bp, 40 predicted proteins | sample JacPinW_OM2H0_O3_FD_187969 | JGI IMG/M metagenome (GOLD analysis project Ga0209330, IMG submission 187969) | Forest soil microbial communities from Algoma, Ontario, Canada - Jack Pine, Ontario site 1_JW_OM2H0_O3 (SPAdes) (version 2) | ecosystem: Environmental > Terrestrial > Soil > Boreal... | reverse complement strand
TTACGATCAACATCACGGCGGTCTCCACAATCACCTGTAGCGGGCCGCAGATGTTCAACGGGTCAACGCAGCAAGCGAACTTCGGGGCGGTTTACGCCTTCAACGTAGTCGATGGCTCGGATTCCGACGACCTGACATTTACTGCCACCTGGGGCGATGCCTACGACGTCGAAGAGAATGTGATTCGACACGTGGGCGGCACGAATATAACCTCCAACTGCCACAGCGTTCACGACAATTTGTATGAGTTCATCAACAACGGGAACGATGGCGTGGGGCATATGGACTTGCTGTTTTGTGTGGCGGAGGCCAACGTCGCCGGTGGAAATTTCAACTACAACAATTTACTTCGCTTCATCGGCACCAGGTACAACCAAGCGTCATTGTCCGCCGTGTTCTGGTTCGGAGGGGTGCCAACTGGTTCGCTGTGCGGCGGTGTGACCTGCGTGGACTATATTTTCAACAACGCATGGCACGACATCAATGCGCAAGGAAATTACATTAATATCGGCGGCAACGACACCGGTATTGGCCCTCCAGAAACCGGAGTGGTGAATTTCAAGGTGTACAACAACACTATTGAGATGCTTGAGTTTATCGGCGGCGGGGGATTCTCGCCAGCCTTTGAAAACGGCGCAGGCAACGCTCCCAACATGCTGTTCACTTCCCAGAATAACCACTGGATTATTCCAAATGGAGCCACGGGAAACTGCGCCGCAGCCTTTTCATCCACGACAAATGTGAACGGCGGCGTGACTTCGTGCAGCGGCGATGTGTTTCAGACTCTTTCAGCGGCAAACGCGCAAGGGTACACGTCCTCTAATGATTTCGCGATGATTTCCAACACGGGAGCAACCTTCGGAAGCGGCGCGAATGAGACGCCTCTTGTTTCTACTTTCGGCCCGGCATTTGCCCTTACCACCAGTGGCGGAGTGACAGAAGGTCCGAATCACACGTCAGTGTTTCCCGCGCGTTCTCTTTTCACGCGGCCCACCAGCGGTCCCTGCCCTGGCGTCGGATGCTGGAACGCGGGGGCGTTCAACTTTATTCCGTCCACCGTGACGCTGACGCCCGCTACTTACGCTTTTGCACCTACGGGCATAGGCAGCAACAGCGGCGATAGCCCTGTAGCTTTCACGCTGACGAACAACACCGGTGTGACAGTCACAGGCGTTGCAATTTCGTTCAGTGGCGTAAATGCCGGAGATTTCAGCAACACGACTTCGTGTGCCACAACGCTCGCCAGCAGCGCAAGGCTGCCAGATTTTCGTTACCTTCGGGCCGACGGCAACGGGAACGCGAACAGCGACATTGACAGTCTCGGATTCTGATGCGAGCAGCCCCCAAACTTCCAGTCTTTCCGGTACAGGAATTCCTTCGGTGATCAATCCGTCTCCGGCCAACCCCGTGACGTTTGGAGTTGTGGTCACGGATCCTTCCATTCCATCCTCGGTGAAAAATGAAAAACACAGCGAAAATGTTTCTGCTTACGATTTTGATCGCGTCGTTCTGGCTGGCTTCCTGTACTAAGACCATCCCTGTAATGCCGCCGGCGCCTCCGCCAGTCAATAAGGACTGGCTCATCACCGCCACCTTCAGCTACAACTTCACGAACTACATGCAGTGCAGCGCAAGTGTCACGTCCGGTTGCATTACGGGATTCACTTGGGGCTATCTGAACGCGCAAGGTGTGCAAGTGCCGCTGAAAACTAGCGTGGTCACGATATGTTCCGGAACAGCTCAGCCGCAGGCCTGCACCGACACCGCAAACAGCCAATTGCCCATTGGCTCGAACACTTTCACTGTCGTGGTGAACTACATCGACGCAGCAGGGAAGCCGCAAGTCACTTCGCCGGTGACGTCTGCGGCCCCCACGGTAATCGCCGCAGGCCTGCCACAAGGTTTCACCATCTCCGCCCAGTAGTCGCACGCGCTAGTCGAACATATCGTAAAGATATTTTGGATCTTCCTCAATGCACTTCCTCCGAGGTCGGTTTTGACTGGCGACCGATACTCGCTATCTTTCTGTTTGACCACATTCCAATCCACACCGGCAGGGAATTAACTCGCATTGCGAACGTTCGCCTCAATCTTGCCGTCACGGAGGCGCTCGCACAAAACAGTTGTTCAATCCAGGAGAAAATGGAAATGAAAACCTTAAGTAAAGCAGCACGCGCAGCAATGATTGGAATTCTTTGCGGCACGCTGACGATTAGCACTGTGACGCTTGGAGGGTGTAACGCGACACAGGCGGAAGCAGACATCCAGAAGGTGATTGCACTGCTTCCGACAGCCGTACAGATCGCCGGCAGCATTTTGAATATCGTTGCGGCCGCTGAAGGGTCGGCTGGGCCGAGTGCCGGGCTACTGGCGACGGTGAAAGCATCGAGCGGGCAGGTGCAGTCGGATCTGACGCTCGCAAATAGCTTGGTGGCGCAGTATCAGACGGATTTGGCATCGGCACCCGCCGGCGTGATCGGTCAGATTGACGCAGCCGTGGCGGACGCGCAGCAAAACATCACGGCCATATTGGGCGCGGTTCACGTGGCCAATCCGACGATAGTAGCGGCAGTGAACTCGGCAGTGGCCAGCATTCAGACTGTGATTCTGGCGCTGATTGCTATTCTTCCAGCGACGGTCGTGGCAGCGTCGTTACCTAAGTTGAATGCCTCGCTAAAAACAGCGGGAATCCAGACGGGAAGCGGTAAGCCGGCGGTGCCGAGCGCTCACGATTATGCCAAAGCGTTCAACGGAGACGCGAACGTGAACGCAGTGCAAAGAACCTATCCGAAAGCACACATTAAAGTGCCAGTGCCTCATGTGCGTGTGCTCGGCATCCCGATGCTGTGATCGGGTCGGGCAAGATCCCCTCCGAGACGGGACCCGCGCATGTCAACGGTTGAGTCGGACGCGGGGGAAAATATATTTGTGCCGGCGGCGACCTGCTCTGCGACCCGCACGCGGCCAAGCGATTCCAAATTCATCGCTGGGCCAATTGACTCTACACAGCGGCAATCTCCGACAAAGTAATTCCGGGCTCGCTCGGGCGTGCACCTAGCACGCTGCAACCGCGCCATTCTAAAACCTAGGATGGCGTTTTCGATCTTGGCTCTGCTTCGCGGCCTGGACGAATCAAGCGAATCTGGCTAGATGTCATCGTATCCAGGAATGGGCTGCCCAACTTCTCGGCCCGACGGGGGCCGGACCGCGTCGGCGCTTGAATCGAGTCCAAGGACAACACGCTCGGGGCGCAAGAAATGCCGATACGTTTACAGCTAGTTACGCAGCCGTGGGATCCCGTGTCGGCGGCGATTCGCTTTACGACCCGCAGCTGGTCCAGCCACGCGGAATTCGTGGATGTCGCGGCGGGCACAACTCTGGGATCTCGCAGCTTCGGAGGCGTAAAGGTGCGGCCGTGCGCAAACGACCATTACAGCAAAGTGGAGCAATTCACTGCGGCCTACATTGAGCAAGCGTACGAATGGGCGCTGACGCAGGTAGGAAAGGCATACGACTATTCCGCAATCGCAGGAATAGCTCTCGACCGAAACTGGCGGGACGGGTCACGATGGTTCTGTAGCGAATTGGTGGCTATGGCATTCGAGCAAGTGGGCAGCCCCATATTGAGCACCCGGCCATCGGTTTCCGTGTGGCGAATCACTCCCCGGGACCTCCTCCTATCGAGATCGCTGATCTATTTGATTCCGCAACTAGAGCCATAACAATCGCTCCGCCATTGCTAATAACTCTTGACATCTCTCCATCTCAGTAGCACAGTGTCTCGGTCATATCACAATGTTCGGGAATGGGTATTATGTTATTTTGAGGGCAGACTAGATCTTTGGGAGGTGTGTGCGCTTACACGCCGCTATTTTGGTGCGTTTTTTGCGGCGGGGCGGGCGAGTTCGTACTTGATGTATTGATCCAGCAGGGACTTATCTGCGCTATTTAACATGCGGCCGTTTACGAATACTGTGGGGGTGCTGTTGACGTTCAAGGCTTCGCCGTCTGCGCGATTGGCTTCTACCGCCTGTTTTGCCTCGGTTGATGACATACATGTTTTGAAAGCATCGGTGTCGAGCCCGGCAGTCGAGGCGAAGCCAAGGAGCTTTTCCCAGATGTTTTCTGTCGAGATGAGGTCCTGATTCTCGAACAGCGAGTCATGTAGCTTCCAAAAGGAGTCCGGCGATTGGATGTAGGCGCAACGGGCTCCGAGCGAGGCCGTTTCGGTCCAGGGGTGGATCTGGGTGAGCGGGAAATCCTTATAGACCACACGAACTTGAGGATACTGTGTTTCCAGTGTCTTCAAGTTCCTGAAGAGGTCGCGGCAATGGGGACACTCGAAATCGCTGAATTCCACGATAGTCACTCGAGCATTTGCAGGCCCTACCGACGGGTTCCCTTCGACGTTTAAGTGCGCAAGGTTCTCCGCAAAGGGATTGGAAGACATGTCATACATATCACCTCGCAGAAATGTTTTGCCATCCTTGCTCACGTAAACCGATCCGCTATCCGTTCGGCCATTCATGGTGACGTGGATTGGAACAAGGTAGAAATTCGGCGATGCGGACGGTGTCATAGGCCCTAACCGCACATCGAACTCCGGGCCCCATGCATATAGGTTGCGGACGAATGCTTCCGTGGAATGGAGGATTTGAGCTTGGTCAGGAGTTGATGGGGTTGCCGATGTTGTTTGCGCGAGAACTGGAAACGCCGAAATCAATAACGCGAGCGGAATTGCGAAGCAACGAAGACGAACAGAACGACTTGACGTGTTCATGCGTTTCCCCATAGTCGAAGCGCAAGGATTCGAGCAATATCTCTCAAACTTGCGCATAAATTAGGACGAGCGATTGTAGTTTGCCAGAGGCGAAGCCCAAAGAAAATTCCGCGGTAAATCTCCCCGTATCGAGAAGCTAAGGCAGGTAAGTAACTCCAAAGGCCAGGACAAACCGCACAAGAAAGTTGACATCACTTCCCTCTATAGAGGTGCCTAATGTTGCCTGCTCAGCTTTCCCAGCATCTGTTATTGATTATCCTTACGACGGCGGCTAGTGTTCTGACTTTCCTTCGCCGCCACCAAATCCTCGCCAAGGTTACGGCGAAGATTGCCTCGCTCGCAAGGAAGATCAAACGCACAAAAACGTGTGAAACACGTAGGGAAGAATTAATCGAGGCAGCGACCGAGCTAACCTTTGACCTTCAAAAACACTCGACTCGCATTTCATTTTCCAGACACTCGATCCGCAGGTCGGGGCACCCCCGAAGCCAGAGCTAAGGCATCGTGTCTGACCAGAGCCCGCTACGAGAAAGCCCTCCGTGTAAATCTAAACCGAGAACTTTTGTGCCAGAGGGAAACGGCGTCCGACGCTGAAGGCTTTTAAGGTAATTTTTAATCCTGGCGGGGCCTGTTTGCGTTTGTACTCGTTTTGATCCACACGCAGAGCGACCGAGCGAACCAGCTCGAGGGAGAATCCATAATGGTCCGCGATTTCTTCAGGGCTGCGCAAATCCTCTACGTAGGCTTTGAGAATCCGATCCAGAACATCGTAATCCGGCAGGGTGTCTGAATCCTTCTGATTGGGCCGGAGCTCGGCAGAGGGCGGCTTGGTGAGAGTCTCCTTAGGGATCAGTTCCCTTTTGCGGTTCACGAAATTCGAAAGCGCGTAGACCATCGACTTCGGAACGTCGGAAATTACCGCGAGACCGCCCGCCATGTCGCCGTACAGAGTGCAGTATCCAACAGCCATCTCCGATTTATTTCCCGTGCTCAGCACCATCGATCCAAACTTATTGGAAAGCGCCATTAACAAATTTCCGCGAATGCGTGCCTGGATGTTCTCTTCCGTTACGTCCTCGCGCGTTCCGGCGAACGCCGTCGCCAGAGTCTTGCGGTAACTGTCGAAAGTCTCGTTAATCGGCAGGGCGAGGAACTTGATGCCAAGATTCTGGGCGAGCTGGCGCGCGTCCCGCATGCTATTTTCGGACGAATACGGGCTGGGCATGGCAACGCCGAGCACGTTTTCGTGGCCCAGGGCTTCCGTGGCGATGGCGGCGACGAGGGCTGAATCCACGCCACCGCTCAAACCGACAACAACTTGCTTAAAACCACATTTGCGGACGTAGTCACGCGTACCGATTACGAGCGCGCGAAAAGCTGCTTCGAGCTCATCTTCCACTAGAGGGCGAACGTCTCCCTCACCAGTGACGCTGTTGAAGAGAACGAGATCTTCTTCGAACGATTTCGCGCGCGCCGCGACTCGGCCGTCAGGCATGAATGCTACGCTCGATCCGTCGAAAATAAGGCTATCGTTGCCGCCCACCTGATTTACGTACACCACGGGTATGCGATATTCCTTGGCGATGGCCTGCAACATGTCGTGGCGCAGAGAGCGCTTGTCAATTGTGTACGGCGAAGACGAGAGATTCAAAAGCAGGGTACTTCCCTTCCCGACTATTTCGGCAATCGGATCTCGATCGTAGAGACGCTGATTCCAGAAGCTTTTGTCGTTCCAAGCGTCCTCACAAATTGTGACGCCAAGCTTTTCTGTGTCGAAAGAAAAAATGTGCTGCGTATGAGCGGGCTGAAAATAACGCGATTCGTCAAACACGTCGTACGTGGGCAGCAACATTTTGCGCTGTTCGAAGAGGATTTTGCCGTTGGCGATGAGCGCGGCGCAATTTGCCACAGGTTTTCCCGTGTTGTCCTGTGCCCCACCGACGTAACCGACGAACGATGGCAGGGGGATTTTCTTCGCCAGGCGAACCAGTTCTTTCTGGTTGAGTTCATCGAAAGCGGGACGCTCGGTCAAATCCTGCGGCGGATAACCACAAAGGCAGAGCTCGGAGAAAACAGCGAGTTCAGCTCCACGAGATTGAGCCTCGTGCGCCAACTCAAGAATGCGGGCTGAATTGCCTTCGAAATCCCCTACGGTTGGATTGAACTGGGCCAGAGCGATAATCATATTTCGAGACTAAGCATACGAGGCGACAGCGGCCTTTTCAATGGCATGCAGTGAAGACAGTAATTTTCACGTTCTGGGGGCATTACAAGCGCGAGGAGAAGCGGACGCCCGGTAAAGTGAGACGTCCGCAATGCCGTTAGACGCTGAAGGAGCTGCCGCAGCCGCAAGTGCTCTTGACGTTCGGGTTGTTAAACTTGAAGCCCGAACCTTCGATCGTTTCGATGTAGTCGATTTGAACACCCTCGAGATACATTTCGCTCATTTGATCGACGAGAACCTTTAGTCCCTCGAACTCATAGACGTTGTCGCTGTTCTCGTTCACTTGATTCTCGAACGCCATGTGATAGCTGAAGCCAGAGCAGCCTCCGCCAACCACGGCTACGCGCAAACCAGCCGGTGCAGGAGTCTGCTGCTGAAGAATCTCTTTTACCTTTGTGACTGCAACTGGTGTAAGTTGAACCATTCGCCAAGCCTCCACAGATTTCGCATGACCCAATCATGCGTTACAATTCCAAGGGCATTATATCAGATTCGGGCGGCAGGCGATTGGATTCCGCCCATTGTTTGCTCAAGAGGCTAAAAGAGTTAACGGCCTCTCCGTTCGCCTTGGCGGTCGGGTCAAACCTGGGAACCGGCCAAACCGACGCTGTGGACTGCGAGCGCTTCCCCGCCTAAAATGAATGGCCTACCATGAAACATACCATCACGTTGATTCCCGGAGACGGTATCGGACCGGAAGTCTCCAAAGCGGTCAAACAAATACTGGCAGCGGCCGGAGTAGAGATTGAATGGGAAGAAATTGCCTCGCGCGCGGAAATCGAGCGGCGTGGTATCGACTTCATGCATGCGGGCGTCCTTGAATCCATCCGCAAGAACCGCGTCGCACTGAAAGGTCCCATGGAGACCGCTGTTGGTACGGGCGCGCCGAGTATCAATGTCGGATTGCGGAAAGCGCTCGATCTTTACGCGAATTTGCGCCCGGTGAAGAATCTCGAGGGCGTGCAGTCGCGCTTTCAAAACGTGGACATCGTTTTAATTCGAGAAAACACCGAGGATTTGTATGCCGGCCTGGAACACACGGTGGTCCCGGGAGTGGTAGAGAGCCTGAAGATTATTACCGAGCGCGCGTCCACGCGGGTGGCGCGGTTTGCGTTCGAATATGCGCAAAAGTTCGGCCGAAAGAAAATCCATGCCGTTCACAAAGCAAACATCATGAAACTTTCCGACGGGCTGTTTCTCACGTCGGTACGTAAAGTTGCCGCGGAATACCCGGCAGTCGACTACAAGGAAATCATCGTGGACAACGCTTGCATGCAAATGGTCCTGAATCCCAACCAGTTCGACATGCTTTTGCTGACAAATCTCTACGGGGACATCATGAGCGATCTGGCCGCGGGCCTAGTAGGAGGACTGGGCGTAGTGCCTAGTGGAAATATAGGCGAGACCGTGGCAGTTTTCGAGGCGGTGCACGGAACGGCCCCGGATATAGCCGGGAAGAACGCCGCGAACCCAACCGCGCTGCTGATGAGCTCGATCATGATGCTGCGGCATATCGACGAACTGCAGGCGGCGAAACGGGTGGAAGACGCACTCCACAAAGTTTATCGCGAAGGTCGAGTGCTTACGCGCGATGTCGGTGGTACGGCAAGCACCAACGAATTCACCGAGAACTTAATCAGGACTCTGGGGAATTAGCATGAATGCCGCTGTGCTGCATGCTCTCGGAAAGCCTCCTCGATTCGAGCAGTTCCCGGAACCAATTCCCGGCGAAGGCGAAGTGATCGTTCATGTGCGCGCTGCCGCGTTGAAACCCGTCGACAAGCAGATGGCTAGCGGTTCGCACTATGCTAGCCCTCGCGAACTGCCCGTCGTGTGTGGCATCGACGGAGTTGGCTCACTCGACGATGGCACCCGTGTGTTCTTCGGCGGACCCCGGCGGCCATACGGCGCGATGGCGGAGCGCACCGTCCTGCGTCGCGCGCAGTGCTTCCCAGTGCCCGAAGGACTCTCTGACGACATTGCCGCGGCGCTGCCCAACCCGGGCGTGTCGGCGTGGCTAACTCTGAAGTCTCGCGCGAAATTGGCCGCCGGGGAAACTGTCCTAATCCTCGGCGCGACCGGCGTCACCGGAAAACTTGCTGTGCAGATAGCTAAGCTCCTCGGTGCAGGCCGTGTGGTCGCTGCGGGACGCAATGAACAGGTACTGAGCACTCTGCGCAGCCTGGGCGCCGATGCAACCATTCAGATCGATAAGCGCGGTCAGGATCTCACCGCAGCGTTCGCTCACGAGGCTGGCGACACTGGCTTCCAGGTTGTCGTCGACTATCTCTGGGGCCACCCTACCGAAGCGCTACTTGCTGCTCTCACGCGCAACGAATTTGCCGCGGCGGAGTCTGAGACTCGGCTCGTTCAGGTGGGCGAGTCCGCTGGAGCGGCCATCTCACTGCCCGCTGCAGTGCTGCGCAGCACGCCCCTGACGATCGCTGGAACTGCCGGGGTGCCCTCGATTGACGCCCTAACGGACGCTCTTAAACAAGTGATGGCGCATGGTGCCAACGGCAAGCTGCAAATAGATACCGAGCGGGTTCCTCTTGCTGAGATCGCAAATGCCTGGCAACGAGAGCAACGCTCCCGGCTGGTTATCATCCCGTAGCTGCCAGTTCGTCTAAGCCTGCATTGCCTTCCCCAGTGCCAGCCCGGCACTCTCCGAATGATGCATTAACACGAAGCTTTCTTAGGTGATTGACTTCCCTGCCCTGTCCGACGAAAATGAGGGCAGCAACCAGTTAGCGGGAGGCTGAGTGCCTGACATAACTCCGGAAGTTGCGCCATTTCTGAAGGGCGAGATCGCGAAATATGAGCCGATTTCTGAAGGAACAAATACTCGCCGCAAACGCAAGCCGCACATCGTAGCTGTCATAAATGACATGTGTACCGGATGCTCAGGTTCTCCCGCCTGCGTGGAGTATTGTCCGGTAGCAGAATGCATGTTCTGGGTTCCGGACCCGGAGCACGAACCTTTCGGTAAGATCCTCGTCGATCCCCTGCTTTGTATTGGCTGCAAACTTTGCACCAGCAAAGGCCCCGATGGCGCATTCCTGGAAGGATGTCCCTGGGACGCGATCGATATGGTGCCTTTGGCGGAGTTTGAAGCGCAATACGGCTCGATGCCGTTTTAATTTTTCCGCGCAATGCTGTTTGAAGGTCTAAACGCGAAGAGGGCCGGTTCTGAGGGGGTTAGTTACGAACCGCGTTTCTTGCGACAGTCCGCGCATAGGCCGCCTACTTCAGTACGCGAAACCGTGATTTCGATGCCGCAGTCGTGGGAGATTTGGCGTTTCAATTCCTCGTACAGCTCGCTTTCGAACTCGCGAACTTTTCCACATCCCATACAAGCTACATGAATATGATCGCGCGGCCCGTGGCTCTCGTAAAAGTGGCGGTCGCCCCGCAAGTGAAGCAGGTCGAGCTCGTCTATCAAGCCCTGGCGCTTCAGCAGATCGAGGGTTCGATAGACGGTGACACGCGTGATTCCCGGATCAATTTTCTGTGCGCGCTCAAGGATTTCATCGGCGTCGAGGTGCCGCCGGGCGGTTTCCATCACCTGTAGAAGCACTTTTCGCTGACGGGTAAGGCGGATTCCACGCGCGCTCAATTCATGCTCGAGCCGTCCGGGCGCTTCATGATTGATGCGTTCTCCGCTCGATACGCGATGTGCTGGCGTGGCAGACATGGTATGCGCAGACATTATACCAAAATCGCATTCATGGGAATGGCACGAAGCGGAGCTAAATCACGACCTGCCATTTCGTGATTTCAACCGGACCCGCGAGGACTTCGCCAGCCACTTTTCGGAGGGACTGAATGTGCGGCGACTTTGAATGCGCTTCGAGGTGCGCTTCGCTGACCCAGTTCTCGTAAAAGACGAACAGCGCCGGATCCGTGTGCGATTGATGCAAATCGTAGTTGATGCAACCCGCTTCCGCTCGAGTAGGAGAGAGCAAACCTTGAAGGATTTCGCGAACGCGCGATTCGTGGCCCGGTTTCGCGCGGATGTGTGCGATCACTGTAAGAGATTCGTGCACGAAGACTCCCGCAACGGTTGAAGCGTCTCTAGTGAAATTGAATCAGCTTGAAGATGTCGCTGTACATCAAGAATGCGAAAACACCCAGCAGAAAGACCAGGCCGACTTGAACGAATCGCTCTTTCACCGCGATACTCAGATCCCGGCGAAGGGATCCTTCGATCGCCAACATCAAAAGGTGGCCACCATCGAGGATCGGAATCGGGAGCAGATTGACCAGGCCAAGATTGAGGCTGATAAACGCCAGCAGCGATATGAAATCCACCGGGCCTCGCTTAGCCGCCCGGCCCGATTCTCGCGCAATACCCACGACAGTCGACAGTTGACCCAGCTTCACGCGGCCCGTGAAGAGGCCTCCGAGGACGCCAAGAATCTGACGCATCCCATATACCGTTTGCAAAGCAGCTTCTTTTCCCGCCGGAATAAATTGTTGCCTCTCGAAATCCGCCTGAATCCTTGGGGAAATGCCCACCTGCCACACTGTGCTTCCGTCGGCGCCCATTCCCTGAAAGGGAGTAATGTCGACGGTTAGTTCTTTGCCCTCGCGCTCAACTGAAAATTGCACGGGATGGCCACCAGACCCGTGCACATATTCAACTAACTGTTCCCAAGTGACGATAGTTTTGCCGTTGATCGCGACGATCTTGTCTCCGGTTTTCATTCCGGCTTTTTCCGCCGGAGTGCCAATCCCAATTTCATCCGCGACAGCGGGCGAGGGCGGGTAGCCGATCACCGACTCAAGAGTGCCGGAAGCCGGAGGCATCTTCTCAGTAAGAGTTTGCTCTTGGCCCGCCCGCTCAACGCTAAGGCTGATTGATTGGCCAGGAAGCACATCCTTCAGTTGGGTAATTACCTTTTCCCAGGTGCCGGTCCTAACACCGTTCACCGCAACAATCTGATCGCCCGCTTGAACGCCGGAAGCGCCGATATCCTTCTGCGGTATCGCGGCAACTTGCGCCGGCAGCCGGAGATAGGGATCGGAAGGGAGACCGACAAGCCAGAAAATTCCCCAGAACACGACAAAGGCGAGAAGTATGTTCATCGTGGGGCCGGCCACGGCAATGATCATCCGAATCCAGCGGGGCTTTGAAAGGAATTCGTAATCAGCGCCCGAACGCTCTTCCATCGGATTGTCGCCCGCCATGCGCACGTAACCGCCGAAGGGCAGCGCGCTCAATCGATAGTCCGTATCCCCACGCTTGACGCCAAAGATACGCGGGCCGAAGCCGAAAGAAAAAACATCCACGCGAATTCCCGAAAGTTTCGCGGCAATAAAGTGCCCCCACTCGTGGACGAATATCACGATGCCCAGAACGATGGTCACCGAGACGATGGCAATCACTGCATTATGAAAGTTGGCGGCCATACTTCCCCTAGTTTAATTCTTTCTGCGCTCAACTTCCAGTTGAGCGAGCCGTCGCGCTTCGGCGTCGGCAGCGATTACGTCTTCTATTTTGTCAAATGCTGCTCGAGGCATACGCTCCAGCACGCGCTCGATCACCGCGGCAATTCCCGGGAAAGAAAGTTTGCCGTCGAGAAATGCAGCCACCGCGATTTCATCGGCTGCGTTTAACGCACACGGTAACGGGCCTCCCCGCTTTAGTGCTTCCTTGGCTAAAGCAAGACACGGAAATTTTCGCGCCGGAACTTCTTCGAACTCCAGCTTGCGCAAAGTGGACCAGTCGAGAGCACAATCTTTGGACGGCACCCGCTCCGGATAGGTTAGCGCATAAAGGATAGGCATGCGCATATCCGTTGCGCCAAGTTGTGCCAGGATTGAACCATCCACAAATTCCACCATGGAATGAATCGTGGACTGCGGATGAATGACAACCTGAATCCGGTCGAGCCCAACATCAAAAAGCCAGCGCGCCTCGATAACTTCAAATCCCTTATTCATCAGCGTGGCTGAATCAATCGTGATGCGCTGGCCCATCTTCCAGTTTGGATGCGCCAAGGCTTGTTTCGGGGTTGCTTTTGCAATTTTTGACAGAGGAGTAGTACGAAACGGACCGCCTGAAGCCGTGAGGATCAGGCGCTTGACCTCGTTTGCCTGGCCGGCTCGCAGGCATTGGTGGATCGCGTTATGCTCGCTATCCACTGGCAGGAGAACAGTGTTGTGCCGCTTCACTGCCGCCATTACAACTTCCCCCGCGGCTACTAGCACTTCCTTGTTCGCCAGCGCGATCTCTTTCCCCCGTTCGATCGCTTTGTAAGTGGCCGGAAGTCCAACTACGCCCACAGCGGCGGAAACAACCATCTCCGCGTCGGGATGCGTGGCGACACGCTCAATTCCTTCGGTGCCAAATAGTATTTCGAGGCCCGGCTGAGCCGCATCCTTGTGCCCGCGACTCTTCTTCAAAGCCGCGCAAAGTTCACGCGCGCCTGATTCCGTGCCAACAGAAACCACTTGGGGCCGGTACTTCGCAACTTGTTCCGCAACCAGTGCAATATTTGAACCGGCGGCCAACGCCACGACTTCAAATCTTCCGGGATGCGCGTCAATCACTTTGAAACATTGGCGGCCGATCGAACCCGTGGAGCCGAGTATCGCGATTTTTTTCATCTGCTCTAGTTTATCGGCGTTTGGACGAATATGCGAATGGCGAGCGACTGGTTTTCGGCCAGCCAGTTAACTAACAATCCGCAAGTCAGTGCGCAGATTTGTCCAGGAGCTGTTTCAGGTAAGACTGCCACACCACCGCCCACGTGTGCGTGCCGTGCCCATGCGTCTGCTCGCTGATGGGGATCAGAATAAACGTCCCGTTCCTCAGCCGTTTGCTTTCCTTTTCGGCAATGCCAAGTTCGGGCGGGTTGATGAAATCGTCGGCGGAATTGATCCACATCACAGGCGCGATGATCGTCTCCAGTTGAGGCGACGGATCATAATTACGCGACGCGTTCACCTGATAGATCAGATCGTTCGCGTCCAAAGTAACGGCCCGTTTCTCCGCATCCTCGGTGTATTTGTCAGCCGCATCGCGAGTCGGCAGCGTCTTCTGCATCAGGAGCGGAGCGCTTCCCGCAATCACCAGAAAATCTTCGGCGGTAAGCAAGCCGTCCTTCGGCTCTTCCTTGTATTCTCCGCCATTCCAGGTGGGATCGTTGCGGATCGCGTCCATTACCATTCTGCGCCAAACGCGGTTGCGCCCCGCGATTTGGACCGGCAGGCACGCCAGGGGCATCAATGCGTCCATGAAGTCCGGGTAGCTTTCTCCCCAAACAAACGAGTGCATGCAGCCCATGGAAGTCCCCAGGATCAATCGCAGATGCTGCACTCCCAGCCCCTCCGTAACGAGAAGATGCTGCGCGGCAACCATGTCGTCGTAGTCGTACGCCGGAAAGTGAGCGTGCATGCCGTCGCTCGGCTTTGAAGATTTTCCGTGGCCGATTCCGTCGGGCAAGATGATGAAGTACTTGTTGATGTCGAGCAGTTGTCCGGGGCCATAGAGTTCCCCGGCAAACTGCGGAGCCAGGAATTGTGCGCCAGAGCCGCCGGTTCCATGGAGGATGAGCACGGCGTTCTTTACGCGGCCCTGAGCATCGCGTTCCGGCTTTCCCAAAGTTCTGTAGTGTAAGCGCAGCTCTGGAAGCTCTTCGCCCGATTTGAACTTGAAGTTGCGGGTAGCGTAATCGCCCTCCGTCACCGGGTATTTAATAGGCGTTTGCGCTAGCGCCAATCCCGCCGCAATAAACGCAACGGCACTCAGCGAAACAAATCGTGCGAAGAAAGTCATAGCTTGCACCTCGTTACGCCTCATCGCTATCATCCGGCCAGCGAATTTACCACAGTTCAAGCCGTGCGGCGGGCATCACAAGCCGGTCGATGCTTCTTTCCAGACGACCAGTATTAGGGTTGACATATCAATGTAAGTAAGTTATCAAACGCTAATTTAATTTTCAGTTGCGGAAGGTTCAGATTCTCCACTCTTGAATGGGGGACTCCGTGCACAAAGCACTTTATCATCACGTCGGTCTGTTTCTTCTCTGCTTCGCCTTCATGGTTTGCGGAACTTACGCCGAACCGACTTCAACCGGTTCGGACACGGTGATCTTCAAGAATGGAGACCGCATTTCCGGCCAGCTTCTTCGGGCCGACAGCCAGATCGTGCAGCTGAAAAGCCGAGCCCTCGGCGAACTCAAAATTCATTGGTCAGACATTCAAGAAGTGCGTAGCCGAAATCGACGTTGGAGAATCGAGGAGCAAAGGTGGGGAAAACACCCTGATGTGGGGTTTCAGAACGCTGTGTTGCGCAACAACGATTCAGTAGTTGCCATGGAAGCAGACTCTCACATGGTTCTCGTTCCCAGCGGTGATTTCGTTCTATTTACCGACCAAGATCATCCAGCAGCGGGCGAGACACAAATCATAGGTGTGAAAAACCCTTCTCCGCCGCCTAACACTTCGTTCGCCATCAGCGTAAACGCTCCCGAAAGCGTCGTGATCGGTTCGCAGAGCCAGCTAGTTTTCGGCGGCAATTTCCGAGTTCTGCACAACGAAGCTGACTTGTGTGCCGCGCCAGAGTGGTTTTCCTCTTTGCTCGCGGAAGCGAATCACAACAGGACTTACAAGGTAGATACCGCGGCAATCGTGACGGACACCTACGACGGAACACTGTCGCTGGCGAATAGGCTCAGCTCTGGAAGCAAAATCGCCGGCTACGTCGTCGCTGATCTGTTCGGAAACTCGTCTTTGGGGATAGGTCTTCAGCAAAGTTATGGTTTCGGCGTATATGGCGCCCTTTATTCAAATAGCTGCCACGGCACGACGGCGTTCTTGCCGCAACACCATAGGCTGACGGTCAACGGCGATGCAAGCCTACGCTACATTCATCAGCGCCTCTACGCTCCCGGGATTTCCCAGGATCTGGCTGGTTTACGGCTTGCCGAAAATCTTGTTTACGTCTCGCTCAAAGATGGAACCCAGAATGAGCGGTTCACGATCCAGCAGTCGATGTGGGTGATTCCCATGCTCAATAGGGCTCAGTCCATCGAGGCAGGCGGTGAGTTGGGCATTTCTGTTCCACTCGGGAAGTCACTCTCGGTTGGTTTGTCGGAAGAAGAAGACTTCTTTAACGATGCACCGAAGGCTAAACGAAAAAACTATTTGAAGAGCGCACTGTCGGCAACCTACACGCTCCCGGCCCTGTCGCCCAAGTAGTGCAGGATTCTGGCCTTCGAATGAGGAGGCAACATGAAGAAGAAAAAGAAGCGGAAAATAAGCGCCAAGAAGAAGTCCGCAAAGCGTAGCGCGCCGAAGAAGAAAGTATCTCGCAAGAAGGCGCCTAAATCGAAGGCTGCCAGACTTGTGGTCGGCGCGATGGCGGCGATTGCGGCTCCTCCTGACGATCCCCTCGGAGCTTGTTACTGGGTGGACACGGACGGGCAAAACCACTGCCAGGTCACAACTCAGAGTGCGTGCAAAGCCCTTCCGCAATCGAGCTTTCGGCCGAACAAGCAGTGCCCAGGCGGCGTGTAATAAGGACCCGGTAATACACCGACAACGCCGCGTGTCCACGCGCTTAGAACCCTGGTGGGCGCTCGCTGGCTACGTTAAAAGCGCGCTCTAATGCGAGGCCGGCAGTCGCCATTGTGCCCTCGTCAAAGAGCCGTCCGATCAAGGTGACGCCGTGCGGAACGCGGCGCGGCGGAGAAAATTTCGGCAGCGGCCTGCTTGGGTCGGGCGCCCAGTCGCTACGTGCCTGAGAGACTTCGACAAAACCCGCGCGCAACGTGAGCGAGGGATGCCCGGTAAAATTTGTAATGGTCAGCATTTCATCTCGCAGCGAAGGTACGAGAAGAAGGTCTACCTCCGAGAAAACGCGCGCCATCTCTTCGGCCACTTTGCGGCGCAGCCGGTCAGCTTGAACGAAGTCGACCGCTGAAAGAAACCGGGATTGCCGGAAAAGATTCGGCCAGGCGTCATACGTTTGAATCTTAAGTTGATCCAGGCCGTGGCTCAAAGTGAGTTCCTCAAACGCCGCTGCGCCTTCCGCGAACAAAATCAGATCGAGTGAGTCATACGGCCAGTTAGGAATAGCCACCTCGACCGGAACCATGCCCACTTTCTTTACCGTCTCCAAAGCGGAGCGATCCACATCGGTCGCGGGATTCTCTTTCATCCACGCAGGGAAATAGCCGACACGCAGCCCTTGCACGGCAGCACCCGCGTCGAAATCAAGCTTGCTCGGAACGCTCGAAACATCTCCGGCGTCAGGACCGGAAATGGCATGTAACACCAGCATCGTGTCCTCGACACTGCGAGCCATCGGGCCAAGCTTGTCGAGCGACCAGCAGAGCGTCATCGCGCCGGTTCGTGGCACGCGTCCATAGGTCGGTCGCAATCCGGTCACGCCGCAGCGCATCGAAGGTGACACGATGCTCCCGCCAGTCTCGCTACCGATCGAAAAGCCCACCAGTCCAGCCGCAGTGGCCGCGCCAGGACCCGCACTTGAGCCGGACGACCCTTCCTCCAACAACCATGGATTCATCGTCTGGCCGCCGAACCAGATGTCGTTGAGCGCCAATGAGCCGAGACTCAGTTTAGCGACAAGCACCGCACCAGCTTCGTGTAGGCGCTGCACCACTGCGGCGTCCTTCGCAGGCACGCGGTTTCTAAAAGGCTCAGCTCCATACGTGGTAAGAATGCCGGCGGTATCCAGAAGATCTTTGCCGCCCCATGGGATGCCGTGCAGCGGCCCGCGGTATTTTCCCGCTGCGATTTCCTGGTCGGCCTGTTTCGCCTGGGCCAGCGCCAATTCTCGCGTGAGCGTGATCACGCAGCGAAGCTTGGGATTGAATTTCCCCAATCGATCCAGATAGAGATGCGTGAGCCGCTCAGAGCTCAACTTTCGTTGCTCGATCCAGCGCGAGAGCTGGGTCACCGAAGCGAAGGCAACATCTTCATCATTTGCCGGCACTGGGCCCGGATCGGTTTCGCTGCGGACAAATCGATCGCGCGTCGGAAGTGTCTTCTGTCCCGGCAACACTGGATCCCAGCGCGAGTACGGCGCGAGTCCCGGCTCCAGCGTCACTTTGTGAGGCCCCGTTCGCCGCTCGTAGAGCGGCGCCATGTTCACGCGCCAACTGGCAGCGGCTACGGCACGCTCCGACTCGCTCAATTCCACCTGTACCAGCTTTTCTGCTTCGGCGAAGGTGGACGGCGACACTATGGGTCCCATGGGATGCGCGGTACCGAACGCAGGAGGCGCTCCGGGAGGAAGACCAGGTTGCTGCTCTTGGCTGAGGCACGGAGCGGCCGCTGCCAACGGAGTCGCTGCTGCCAGCAGTCCGATAGATGTCTCGGCCAAGAATTCCCTTCGCGATTTTGACATGTATCCTCCGAACGGTTTTCTTAGTTGGTTCTAGAAACTCGAAGAGTAGCTAATAAGGATGTTGCGGCGAGAGCGCCCATGCCGCCGCCCACAGACATATTCCTTCAACCCGCTCGGCCAGTCATCGCGGCAGTGAGATCCACTGATACAACACCCATACGACCGGCGCCGCGAGAATGAGACTATCGACGCGATCGAGCACACCACCGTGCCCAGGCAGCAACTTGCCGGAGTCTTTCACAGAGGCGCCACGTTTATACGCAGATTCGATCAAATCACCCATTTGCCCGGCGATGTTCGCCAGTCCCGCGATGACCATCAAAGTGACAACGTCAATCTGCATCCAGCGGGCAAAAAACACAGCGACGAGCAGCGAGCCCAATATATTTCCCAACGCACCTTCCCAGGTTTTCTTCGGGCTCAGCGCAGGAGCCATCGGAACTCGCCCAAACCCGCGGCCTACGAAATATGCGAGCATATCTCCGGCCCACACGAGGCACAGCGTGAAAAGCACCAGTTGCCGCCCTGATCGTTCAATGTCGTTCAAGCGAACCAAATAGCTGAACGGCATGGCTATGAACAAAAGCCCCGCGGAGCTGACAGCGACAGAAGGAAATACCTCGTGCAGTGGACGGCGTGCAAGAAGTCCGATGCAAACACAGCCAAAAACGAAAATTAGAAGCATCGCCTCAATCGAGAACACGCCGCCCGCTGCGTTTCGAACGATGGAGACGCCCGCGCCAATCGTGCGGGTCTCGACATAGCCTTGCGAATACTGCGCGTTGAACAGGCCGGCGACGCACACGATCGTCCATTTTTGATATGCGCGCAGGCCCACGCGGTTTGCGAGGTCGAAAAATTCAATCAGCGCGAGTATGGCAACGACGCCGGCTAGAGCCGCCAGAAGCGCCGGGGGCCCCCACCACACCAGGGCAACGACGATTGGAATCAGGACGACCGCAGTCAAAATGCGCACGAGCATTCGGCGTTAGCCTCGTCCCTGACCTGCAAAACGTTTCGCGACCTTGCCTGAGCCGCCGGGCTCTGGAGGAGAGCTGAGCCCGCCATAGCGGCGTTCGCGCTTTTGAAAATCAACAAGCGCGTCCAGCAGGCGGGCTCGCGAAAAATCGGGCCAAAGCGTCTCTGTAACATAAATTTCCGCATAGGCAATCTGCCACAGCAGAAAATTACTCACGCGCATTTCCCCGCTGGTGCGAATGAGCAGGTCCGGATCAGGCAACCCGGCGGTATAAAGATGCTCGGAAATCGTTTGTTCGTCCGCCTGGAACGCCGAGAGGCCGTTCGAGCGCACGTGTTCAAGCATGGCGTTGAACGCATCCACCAATTCGGCGCGCCCGCCGTAATTCAACGCGACGACCAGCTTCATACCCGTATTCCGCGCGGTCATCTGCATTCCGTGCTCGATGTCCTTACGCACACCTTCGGGAAGCTGTTCGGGACGGCCGATGATCAACAGGCGAATGTTATTTTTGTGAATCGACGGGAGTTCGCGCTTCAAATATTCACGCAGCAGGCGCATCAGAAAATCCACTTCCGCTTGTGGGCGCCGCCAATTTTCCAGGGAGAAAGCGTAGAGAGTCAAATAGGGCAACTTCAAACGCGCGCACGATTCGATTATTTCTCGCGCAGCCTTAACGCCCGCGCGATGACCGGCTACACGCGGCAGGTGCCTGCGCCCCGCCCAGCGGCCGTTGCCATCCATTATGACGGCAAGGTGCTGCGGAAGGCGCTTCAAATCGAGTTTGCCGAGGAGATCAGCTTCCTCGGCGTTCGCAGGCTTCAACAGTTCGCTTGCTTTCACTAGGATTCACTCGAAGGAGACAGCCAGAAAAACTAGCACACGCGGAGGGCACGCGCAAGGCAACGTAAGGCGGAAAGCTAGAAGAAATGGTGATGAAGCAAGGCGCCGGATAGTCCGGTGGAGGCGGGCTCGAAGATCGAAGTGTAAATCAGGACCAGCGTTAGAATGATCATCACGACGCTGGCAGTCCATGCCACCACGTTGAAGCCCCATGAATTCGTATGCTCGCCCATTAAATCGCGGCGATTGATCAGTATCAAAATGAAAATCAAGACGATAGGCAGCCAAATGCCGTTGCCAACCTGCGAATAAATCAGAATTTTCCACAGGGGCGCCTTGGGGATCAAAACTATACCCGCGCCAACCACAATGAGTGTCGTGTACAGCGAATAAAATGCCGGAGCCTCTTTGAATTTGCGATCCAGCCCCGCTTCAAAACCCAGCCCTTCGCAGATAACGTGCGCCGTCGAAAGCGGGAGAATCGAAGCGGCGAATAAGGAAGCGTTTAGCAATCCGAAAGCGAAGAGGCCGCCTGCCCACTTCCCTGCCAGCGGGACCAACGCTTGCGCCGCGTCTTTGGCGCTGGAAATGTTGGTGAGTCCATGCACGTTCAGGGTCGCAGCACAGCAAACGATAATAAAAAACACGATCACCATGCAGGAAATGCTCCCTACCAGCACGTCCATGCGCGCGTGCTTGTACTGTCTCGGACCGACGCGCTTCTCCACGAACCCCGCTTGAAGATAGAAAAACTGCCATGGCGCAATGGTCGTCCCCACCAATCCAGTCAGCATCAGGAGATAAGGAGCATTCATGTGCAGAGAAGGCACCACAAGTTCGTGCGCCGCATACAGCCAATCCGGTTTCGCCAAGAATGCCGACAGCACGTAAGAAAGATAAAAGCCGCAAGCTACGAGAAATATTTTTTCCACGATGCGATAGCTTCCGTAAACCACCAGCAACCAGACAGCAATCGCCGCCAATGGAACTGAAACGTACCGGCTGACGTGCATCACTTCCGAAGCTTCCGCAACGCCCGAAAATTCCGCCACCGTGTTAAACAGATCCACGAACAATGCCGCAACCATAACGAAAAATGTAGATCGGAATCCGAATTCCTCGCGGATCAGATCGGAGAGACCTTTGCCCGTAACCACGCCCATGCGTGCGCACATTTCCTCGCTGACGTACAGCGCGATGGTCATGGGAATCAGCGACCACAGCAGCGTGTAGCCGAATTGCGCGCCCGCTTGCGAGTAAGTGCTTATCCCGCCCGCGTCATTGTCAACGTTGGAAGTGATAAGTCCAGGGCCGACCACCGCCAAAAACAGAGCGATGCGCTTGCGCCAGAAGTTCGAGCGGCGATTAAAATCCTTGCCGCGCTTCTTCCAAGCGCCCAGCGAGTTCGTCAATGTGGTCCAGTTGCTCATCGATCCGTCTCTCGTGCTGTACTTTGCTGCTTAATTTTTAAACCTTTGCCCGCAGCCTGCTCACCACGTCGTCCACAGTGATCGCGCCGATAGGATGTTTGCTCTCGTTAACGACAGTAAGACTCCGCAAATTATATTTGTCGAAAAGCTCAAAAACTTCCTTGTCCTTTGTGTCCGGAGCGACAGAAAGCAGAGGCTCAAAAATCAGCTCGACCATGCGCTGTTCGGCTCCCGCCAAGAGCAGCCTGCCGACTGGGACAGTCCCGGCGAGCGCGGAATCGCGATTGATCAGCACCACGTTGTCCACCTGGTCGATGCCGATTTCGTGGAAGCGAATATAATCCACCACCTCGCCGCGAGTGGCATCTTCGCCCACTACGATCATTTCCGTCGTCATCATTCCGCCGGCAGAATCTTCGCCAAACTTCATCAGCTGCTCGACTGCGCTCGCTTCGCGGTCTTCCATTTCATGCAAAAGCTCTTTCGATTTGTGAGGCTCAAGGCTCGCGATCAGATCAGCGGCCTCGTCCGGATTCATTTCCTCCATGATGTCCGCCGCGCGTTCCGGATCGAGCTTTTCCACCACCTGCGTTTGCAGCCGCTTGTCGAGTTCGGCAATCGTCTCGGCTGCGCTTTCTTCATCCAGGGAAGCGATGATCGTCTGCCGCTCGTCGGGAGACAACTGCTCCATAATGTCCGCGAGGTCCGCCGGATGCAGCGCGGCCAGTTTTTCGCTGGATAGGCGCAATTTGACGCGGCGTAGCGGATCCGGCTCGACGATATTGACGAACTCCCACTGAATCTTTCGCGGTGGCAGTTTGGCTTGGATCCTTCGAATCGCCATGGGCGGAACAATACCCTGCAACAAACGGCGCACCGCGCCGGCCAACCCTACGTCTACTTGAGTAATCCGCAGCTCGGTGTTTCCATTCGTTCGGTTATCGGCTAGGTCGATGTCGTTCACGCGCACTACTTTGCGGCCGTTGGTGTCGATGATTTGCTGATCGAGCAAATCCTTCCCCATCGCCAGATAGCTTTCGTTCGGCTGATACAGGTCGAGATGCGATTCATCCGTGGTGAGCGCGATACGCCCCGGGCTCACCAAACCGATCTGGTCGTAACGGGCTATCAGCGGCCGGTATTGGCCGCGGCTGAGCAAAAGCTTGGATACTCGATTAGGCTGATCGCCGGGTTCGACGAACATTTCCTTAACTCGACCCACAAAATTGCCGTGCGAGTCATAGGTTTCAGCCCCGAGCAACTCTGTTGCGTGAAGCATAATCACTCCTTCAGCGGCTTGCGTCTTACCGCGATGAGGGCGAAACCCTCGGGCAATAGCAAAAAAAATGCCCGAAGCCAGTATTCCGACCGGCTTCGGGCACAGAGAAAATCCCCTAAGCTAGTTTAGGCCTGGCTTCGCCTTCCTATTGGTGCGGGCTGCAGATCGTGCAAACACATCCGCCGTAGAGACGAAACTCGTCCTCTGCGTAATCAGCTGAAGCAAGCTGCAACTGAGCGGCTCCCATTCTGGGACTCCGATTAGGCAGCTACTCCATGGCTCCGAATTGGACTGTTGCCGTTCCATTCCGATGCGCGAGTGCTCGTTTCGACTACTAAATGCAGACGATAACTTTGTCAAGCGAAGAGTGAAGTTTTAACGATATTTGTTCGATTTGAATACCATATTTCGAGGGAGGCGCTTCAAACGGCGGCAGTCGGCGACGTAGAGATCCCAATATGTGGCGCGGAGATGGTCCTTCGGTTCGAAACCGAGCACCCGAGCGGTACGACGAATAGCTGCCGGCGTACCTTCCAGTTCAAGAAAGACGCCGATCGGGGTCTCGTCGAGGTCCAGGTGGAGACCTCTAAGCCGGAAGCTCGTGCGGTACTTTTCATATCGGAAACCGGCTCGAAGTCCGAGGCTTTCAAGCGCGCGAGGCCAAAAGGCTGGTTTTCTCACCGTCAATTCAGTCTCGAGACGCTCTTTGTATGGCATTCTCTTCGAGGAACTTGATCGAGCAGAAGGAGGTGCCTTCGCCGTCAAAATCGTACTTCGTGGACCGCCACGTGAACCATTACCCGGGGCTGGAGCTTGTTTGCGCAGACGTAATAAGCGGCCGTGGCGCCAAAAGCTGGAATCGGGCGTATCGAAGAGTGTGTTTCGTTCTAGGACTCTGCCGTGGGGTACGGCACCGAGATCGCTGAGGCGACCGAGAATCGCCTTAACGTCTGTCACGCGAAGTTTGATTTCGATTTCGCGCTTGCTGCTTACCTTGGTAGCCACGCCTGAGTATAAACGCTCTCTAGTTGTTTATTCCCATTTGCGTCAGAAAGTACGCGTAGTCAAAGGCCGTTTCATGCAGCCGATCATAGCGTCCCGATGCGCCGCCGTGGCCGGCCGGGCTCATATTTGTTTTCAGAATCAAGATATTGTGATCGGTGCGCAAAGCACGCATCTTGGCAACGTACTTAGCCGGCTCCCAGTACATCACCTGGCTGTCATTGAACGAAGTCCTCACAAGCATATTGGGATACGCTTTCGCCTCAATATTGTCGTACGGTGAATACGTCAACATGTAATCGAATGCCGGCTTTTCCTTTGGATTGCCCCACTCCTCGAATTCGCCGACGGTCAGAGGCAGAGATTCGTCCAACATGGTGTTCATCACATCCACAAAAGGAACGCCGACCAAAGCGGCATGGAACAAATCCGGCCGCATATTCAGAACCGCGCCCATCAACAGACCGCCGGCGCTTCGCCCTTCGATCACTAAGCGATCCTTCGAGCCATATCCCTGGGCCAGAAGGTATTCGGCAGAGGCAATGAAGTCGGTGAAAGTGTTTTTCTTGTGCATCATGCGGCCATCATCGTGCCACGCCTTTCCCATTTCTCCGCCGCCGCGAATATGCGCCACCGCGACGACCACGCCACGATCGACCATGCTGAAAATGCTCGAGTTGAAACTGATGTCATAGGACGAACCGTAGGAACCGTAGCCGGTCAGATAGATCGGTCCTTTGCCGTCCAGACTGGCACCTTTCAGATGGACCACCGAGATTGGTATCTTCACGCCATCAGACGCCGGGGCGTAAATCTGTTCTACTTGATATCGCGTGCGATCGTACCCGCCCGGCACTTCCTTCTGTTTCAGTAAAGCGGAGGTCCCTCCCGCCATGTCGTACTCAAAAATCGATTGCGGTGTAATAAACGATTGGTAGCTATACCGGAACTTGGGCGTGTCGTATTCGAAATTGGCATACGGAGAGCACACGTAAGCCGGTTCCGGAAACTCGATTCGCCGCGACTTCCCACTTTGGAGATCGGTAACGCTAATCTGCGGCAACCCTTTCTCGCGTTCGTACGAAATGTAGTAGTTTTTGAAGAAGTCCATGTCATCGAGCATCACGTCGGCGCGCTGTGGCACCACTTCCTGCCAATTCTTGCTACTGGGATCCGCGACCGGCACTTTGACCAGGCGAAAATTCCGTCCCGTGTCGTTCACTCGAATATAAAAGAAATTGCCATTGTGATCCGGATAGTACTCCACTCCCTGTTTACGAGGTTCGATCAGCTTCCATTCCGCCATAGGCTGATCAGCAGGGATGTAACGCGCCTCGCTAGTTGTGTGGCTCCCGGCGAATAGAAATAAAAAGGCTTTGCTGCGGCTCTTGCCGGTGTAGATGTCAAACCTTTCATCTTTTTCTTCATAGACGAGGGTGTCCGGGCCGCTCGTCCCCACCGCGTGCCGGTACATCTGATAGGATCGCTTCGAGACCGCATCTTCAACGGTGTAGAAGATGGTCTTGTTGTCATTCGCCCAAGCCAGGGAGTCGACCCGCTCAGCATGGTCCACTAGCATTTTCCCCGTACGCAAATCCTTCACCGCCAATGTGTACTGCCGGAACCCAGTGTTGTCCGTGCTGTAAGCCAGCAGATTCCCGTCGTCGCTGACATTGAAGGCTCCCAAAGACATGAACGCCTGACCTTTTGCCAATTCGTTCACATCCAGCAGGACTTCTTCGGGCGCATCAAGGTTGCCCTTTTTCCGGCAACGAATCGGGTACTGTTTTCCCGCTTCCGTTCGTGAATAGTAGAAATAGTCGCCTTCCTTGTAGGGGACTTCCACGTCGGTTTCCTTGATCCGGCTCAACATTTCACCATAGAGCTTGTTCTGCAGCGGCTCAGTCGGCTTCATGACAGCGTCGGTGTAGGCGTTTTCGGCTTCCAAATACGCTTTTACGGCTGGATTCTTCTTATCGCGCAGCCAATAGTAGTTATCCACGAGCTTTTGTCCATTGACGTCTGTGATTTTTGGCTCCTTCTTGGCGACTGGCGGTGCAGGGAGCGAAGAAGAAGTGTCGGCTGCCGACAGGGCGAACACGGAAATAAGGACCACAGACGCTAGAATTACAAGCGCGATAGGGCCGCGTCGGGAATGAACCTTGTTCATCGCAGTTTCCTTTTTGAACCTGAATTTCGCAGCATTGTACATCCTTTCGTCCGCCAATAACGATGAAGGATGACACAATGCGGATCGAGCTTGCAGGAACGTGTTGCCAAACTCACGCGTCAGCCAGATAATCGCTTACCTGCTCGGCCCTGCCACGTTCCGTCCGGGGTAAGGCCTGCGTTCATGACTGAACCGACGACTCCATTGATGCGGCAGTACCACGCGCTCAAAAAACAGCATCCGGCTGCCCTTCTGCTCTTCCGCCTGGGCGATTTCTACGAACTCTTCTTCGAAGACGCGGTTGTAGCCTCGCGCATTCTGCAAATCACTCTTACCTCGCGCAATAAAGAAAAGGGTGACGCGATTCCCATGTGCGGAGTGCCCTACCACGCTGCCGAAAATTACATCGCGCGTTTGATTCGTGCCGGACACAAAGTCGCCATCTGCGAACAGATGGAACAGCCCGGTCCAGGAAAAAATCTTGTGCGTCGCGAAGTCGTGCGCGTGCTGACGCCTGGAACGGCAAGTGGGTCAGGGTTAGTCGAGCCTAAAGAAAACAATTATCTCGCTGCGGTAGCGCGAGATGGATTCGTTGGAGCCGGGTACCTGGCTCTGGGAGCCGCGGCGTCTGGCTCGCCGCAACGCGCCGCCCAGAGCAAAGCTACACCGGAACCGTTGATCGGCCTCGCTTTCGTTGATCTTTCGACCGGCGAGTTTCGCACCACTGAATTTTCGGGCGAAAGGGCCGAAGCGCGGTTGCGAGACGAGCTCGGCATTCTGCGCCCCCGAGAAATCCTCCTGCCTCGCCCAGTCACTCTGTTCCCCACCACGGTTCCCATCGAAATGGACGGCCTAGGTGCAGTGGAGACTCGCCTTGATGAATGGGTTTTTAAAAGTGATTACGCGGAGCGTGTGCTTGAAGAGCATTTTCACGTTGTGGCGCTGCAAGGTTTTGGATTGGAGGGCCACTCTCAGGCCACCGCAGCGGCTGGGGCCATCGTCCACTACCTAAAGGAAACGTCAGCGATAGGTGGGCGCAAGCCCGAAGACCAGGCCGCGATTCCTTCCCAGCGCCCGTCCGGAACTGGGCTTGAACATCTGGATCGCCTTTCTTATTACGAGCAGCAGGACGCCATGATTTTGGATTCAGTCACCGTCCGAAACCTCGAATTGGTCGAGCCCACAGCAGGTGACGACGCTTCCGCCACGCTCCTCAAAACCATCGACCAGACGTGCACGGGAATGGGCGCGCGTCTTCTCCACAGATGGATTCTGCGTCCTGAAATTTCGCTCGACGAAATCACCTATCGCCTCGACGCTGTCGGCGAATTGAAATCCCATACCTTGGTCAGAGAAGAATTGCACAAACAGCTCGAAGGAATCCTCGACCTTGAGCGGCTTACCAGCCGAGTTACGCTCGGTGTCGCGACTCCGCGCGATTTGCTGGCGCTACGACAGTCGCTCGATAAGCTTCCCGCCCTGCGCTCTCTGCTCAGTTCGCCGGCCGCGCGCGATTCAAACGGTGGACAGCAAACTGGCCGACGAAGCGAGCGTCTGGTCGCGCTTCGCGACCAATTGGATGAACTTACTGACGTGCGCGAAAAAATCGGACGTGGCATCGCCGATGATCCCCCCGCCATCGCTGCTGATTCCGGGGTCATTCGCCGGGGCTTCAACGCTGAACTTGACGAATTGCGAGATATCACTACGCGAGGCCGTCAAATCATCGCGTCCATGGAAGAGCGCGAACGCAAGCGCACCGGAATCGCTTCGTTGAAGATCCGCTATAACCAGGTCTTCGGCTTTTATATTGAAATCTCCAAGGCCAATTTGCATTTGGCCCCGGCGGACTATGACCGGAAGCAAACACTCGTCAATGCCGAACGCTTCACTTCAACGGAATTGAAGGAGCACGAGCAAAAGGTGCTTTCGGCGGAAGAACGCATTCAGGAAATCGAGCGGCGCCTTTATAGTGAAATCCTCGAAGCTATCGCACGAGAAGCCGCGCGCCTGCGCGAAACTGCCTCCGCTACTGCGCAGCTCGACGTGCTCGTGAATTTTTCGCGTGTTGCTGCTATGCGAAATTACACGCGCCCGGAATTCACGGAAACCGTCGTGCCGCGTAACACCACGCGCAAGGACGCCGCGCCGCCCGCCGGGAAATCCTCGACCGAAACTCCACGCGGCATTCTGATGATTGCCGGCGGACGGCATCCCGTGATCGAGAATCTCCTTCAAGAGCGCGGCGAGCGCTTTGTCCCTAACGATTTGTATCTGGACGATCAAAAGCAGTTTCTGTTGGTGATTACCGGCCCGAACATGGGTGGTAAGTCCACCTATCTTCGTCAAGCCGCGCTGATTTCAATTCTCGCGCAGATGGGGTCGTTTGTCCCAGCCGCGCACGCGAAACTTCCGCTGCTGGACCGCATTTTTACCCGCATTGGAGCCTCTGATAATTTGTCGCGCGGCCGCTCCACTTTCCTCGTCGAAATGAGTGAGGTGGCCGCAATCCTTAACACGGCGACGCAGGCCAGCCTCGTTCTCCTCGACGAAGTTGGTCGCGGCACCTCGACCTTTGACGGCCTGTCCATTGCCTGGGCAGTGGTTGAAGCGCTTCATTCCGGCGCGCGCCCTCGGACTCTTTTCGCCACGCACTATCACGAATTGACGGAACTGGAGCAGTTGCTGGGCGGCGTGCAGAATGTCCACGTCTCCGTACAGGAAGCCGGAAGCGAAATTGTTTTTCTAAGGCGGGTCGAACCGGGCAGCGCCAACAAAAGCTACGGGATCGAAGTAGCGCGCCTGGCAGGATTGCCTTCCGATGTGATAGCTAGAGCGCGAGAGATTCTGCGCCGCCACGAACAAAAGGAAGACAAATTAACGGAGGAGCTTTCGCCCGGCGCAGTCGCGGACAAAGCCATGGCGCATCAAACTAGTTTTACGGCCATCGACGAGTCGGTGCTTGAGTCTCTGCGCCTCGCGGATTTGAATAAGCTTACTCCGCTGGAAGCGATGCTCCTGCTTGCCGCGCTGCAAAAACAGCTTTCATGACCACACGCAGAAACTCGATGCTGGTGATGGGCTTGATGTCCGGCACATCCGCTGACGGCATCGACGTGGCCCTCGCACGGATTTCCGGGATCCCTCCGAAGCTTTCGCTGAAGCTCGAAGGCCATTATCACGTTGCCTTCCCTGCCCTGGTACGCAAAGCGATTTTGAATTTGGCCAACGGAAGTCCCGCTACCGTGGCGGAAATCAGCCAATTGAATTTCTTACTCGGCGAAGAGTTTGCGCGCGCGGCTATCTCGGCCTGCAAATCCTGGCGCGTGCCGCTGCGAAAAGTTTCGCTGATTGGTTCGCACGGTCAGACAATCTATCATCAGGGTGCGCCGTCTCCCTTTCTCAACTATCCGCGGCTATCCTCGACGCTGCAGATCGGCGAGTCCAGCGTAATTGCCGAACGCACTGGCGTAACCACCATCGCGGATTTTCGTCCGGCGGATATGGCCGCGGGAGGACAGGGCGCACCGCTGGTTCCTTTCGTTGATTATCTGCTGTACCGGCATCCAAAGCGAAATCGCGCGGCGTTGAATATCGGTGGAATCGCCAACGTCACTGTTATCCCCGCGCGCGCGAAACCCGAAGACGTCGTTGCCTTTGACACCGGCCCCGGCAACATGATCGTGGACGCGTTAGTAGAAAAATTCACGCACGGTCGGTCGCATTATGACAAAGATTCGCAAATCGCCCTGCGCGGGCGCCTTCTTCCGAAGTTGCTGACCGAACTGATGGAGAATCCTTACTTACGACGACAGCCGCCTAAAACAGCCGGACGCGAACAGTTTGGCCAGTCGTGCGCGCAGAAAATCCTCTCTTGGGCCAAACAACGTCGCGCAAAGCCAGAAGACCTGGTGCGAACCGCGACAATCTTCACTTCTCTTTCCATCGCGAACGCATTTCAGCAATTTATTTTGCCGCTCGTGCGGATCGACGAATTAATCGTCTCAGGCGGAGGCGCGCGCAATCCCCTGATGATGGTCTATCTCTCCGCAATCCTGGGCTTCTCTATCACTTTCTCAGGCGAGCTCGGCATCAAGCCCGAGGCCAAGGAGGCTCTCGCGTTCGCCATCCTCGCGTACGAGTCCTATCACGGTCGCGCGAACAATTTACCTTCCGCGACTGGTGCAAATCATCCCGCTGTCCTCGGAAAGCTGGTGCATGGGCGCGCGCGCTAATTTTCGCCTCCACATATTTGCGCTCGCGCTAATTGTTCTCGGCATCGCAGCCGGCTGCTCATATTTTCGTCCTAAGGCCGACCCAAACACTGTCGTATTCCTGATTGAGTCTGCTCCTACAAACCTCGACCCTCGCATCGGCGCGGACGCTTACTCCGCGCATCTCGACGGCCTGATTTTTTCGAGCTTAGTGGCACACGACGCGCAAATGAATGTGATCCCGGATTTAGCCGAACGCTGGGAAACTCCTGACCCGCTCACCTACATTTTCCATCTTCGCCCGGGCGTAAGGTTTCACGACGGCCGCGCGCTCACTTCCGCCGACGTGAAATTCACTTTCGACTCCATCATCAGCGGCGCGGTGAAAACTCCCAAGCGCGGTGCATTTCGGCTGGTCACTTCCACCGAGGCCCCCGACGCTCATACTTTTGTTTTCCACTTGCGAGAGCCCTATGCGTCATTTCTTTTCGGACTCACGCGTCCCAGTGTTGGCATTGTCCCGCGCGATTCGGATGCAAGCATGTCTCAGCGCCCAATAGGCAGCGGGCCGTTTCGCTTCGTCAGTGCGATTCGAGACGAAGAAATTATGCTCGAACGTAATCCAGATTATTTTGGCGGAACGCCCAAAATCGAACGAGTGCGTTTTCGCATCGTTCCAGACGCCATCGTTCGCGCCCTCGAATTGCGCAAAGGTTCTGCGGACGTCGAAATTAATTCGTTAACGCCTGACATGTCTGCCTCGCTCGCGAAGCAGCCCGGTCTCGCGGTGGACGAACAGCCAGGCACCCCCCTCGCCTACATCTCATTCAATTTCGAAGACCCTATTCTCGCGCATCGCGAAGTGAGGCAGGCCCTCGCCTACGCCACCGATCGCGAATCGCTGGTCAAATATCTGCTTCACGGCCAAGCGCGTTTAGCTACCAGCCTCCTGCCGCCAAATCATTGGGCCTTTGACCCGGACGTCGCTCAATACACCTACGACCCCGGGCGCGCAGAAAAACTTCTCGATTCCGCCGGATTCCCCCGTGGCGCGGACGGCGTGCGTTTCCATCTCGCATTGAAAACGTCCACAGATGAGTCTACGCGCCTCACCAGTGCGGCAATTGCCGATCAGTGGAGGCACGTGGGAGTTGCGTTGGACTTGCGTCCGCTCGAATTTGCCACATTTTTCTCTGATATCTCGCGCGGGAGTTTTCAGCTTTACACCCTGCGCTGGGTCGGCGCCAACAACGATCCCGACATCTTCGAGTACGTTTTCGGTTCCAAGAAAATTCCGCCCGACGGCGCGAACCGCGGGCGATACCGTAATCCGACCCTCGACGCCTTGTTCGACAATGCCCGCGTGGAAATGGATCAGGAGAAGAGAAAAGAAATCCTGTGGCAGATTCAGAAAATCGTTGCGGAAGACGAGCCTTACATCAACCTGTGGTATCCGAACAACGTCTGCGTGCACCGGTCAAGACTTACCGATATCGTGATTCCACCTGCCGGCGACTACGAGTTCCTCAATACGGCTCGATTGCAGTAAGCTCTTTGCAAGTGGTCGTATTTATGCAGCAGGTCCGCTCTTTAGCGCCTTCAGAATTTCTTCTTCAGGCAGCGCGCCTTCCCTTGCAAGGGTCCAATTATTCCCATCGATCCGCACGATCGTCGACGCCATCACCGCCCCAGTGTCGCCCGCGTCGAGAATCAACGGCAACCGATTTCCCAGTTGCTTCACGATTTGTCCCGCGTTCGTGCAGGAAGGAAACCCCGAAAGATTCGCACTCGTGCCGGTAATCGGACCGCCTGATGCGTCGATGATCGCGGTGGGAATCGGTGAGTTCGCCCAGCGCAACGCCACGCGTCCGCTATTCCCTGTAACTTTCAGTGGCAGCCGATGCGTCGCTTCCACGACCAGAGTCAGCGCACCCGGCCAGAATTTGTGCGCCAGCACCAGAAAAATATCCGGCACGTCGCGCATCAGCGTCACGGCTTGCTCGATCGAGCTCACCAGGATCGGAAGCGCTTTTGTTTCCGGGCGTCCCTTTGCCCGAAATACAGCTTCGATCGCTGCAAGATTAAACGGATCGGCCGAAAGCCCGTAGAAAGTGTCCGTGGGAACGCCTACTACTTCGCCGCGCTTGATAAATCCGGCGGCATAGTCCACCACATCACTTTCCGGCGCTTTGGAAGATATTTTAAGAACTTCGACGGGCAATGTTCACTCGCGGGTTACGCCTTCATTCTTTGGCAAGCTACCACAGCCATGCCAGCGCAATCAAGCCGCTGCTAACCAGCATTCTCGACTCGTGTGAGTTTCCGGAAGCCGGTGCCGCGCTGTACAGAATGGGGCACTGAACCCGTCGAGCCGCTTCAGCCCCCCGCGATGGCGCCGACGATGAGAAGAGGCTCCGTTCCCGACGCGACTTCGTCCGGCAGCGGGGTGTCCAACTGCTGATGCGAAAGGTCCTCTCCGCAAGCGAAAAATCGCAAGAACGGTCGACGCTTTTGCGTGATGTGATCGCGAATCGCTCCGCGCAGCATCGGGTAGCGAGCTTCCAGCGCGTCGAGCACCGAGCGCTGGGTGGCCTGACCTTCGATCTCGAGCCTTACTTCGCCGCTGATCTGCGCCAGTCCGCGAAGGTGCGACGGAAGCTCAACTCGGATCATGGCAGTGTCTGGACCTCGACGGAAAGCACGCTCGGAAAATCGCGGACGATGGGTGCCCATGTGTCCCCGGCATCGGCCGATGCATACACCTGCCCGCCCGTAGTGCCGAAATACACGCCGCACTTATCGAGCGAGTCCACCGCCATCGCATCGCGCAGGACGTTAACATAGCAGTCGGCTTGCGGCAGTCCCTTGGTCAGCGCCTCCCACTCGTTTCCGCCCGAGCGGCTTCGATAAACGCGCAGTTTTCCATCAGGCGTAAAGTGTTCCGAGTCGCTTTTGATTGGGACGACGTAAATCGTTTCCGGCTCGTGTGCGTGAACGTCGATCACGAACCCGAAGTCGGTGGGCAAGTTTCCGCTGATCTCCCGCCACATCTCGCCGGCATCGTCAGTGCGAAGGACGTCCCAGTGCTTCTGCATGAACAGCACATTCGGGCGCGCCGGATTCATCGCGATATGGTGAACGCAGTGCCCGACCTCGGCCGTGGGGTCCGGTATGTACTCGGAGCGTAGCCCCCGGTTGATCGCTTTCCATGTTTCCCCGGCGTCATCGGTGCGGAACGCGCCCGCAGCCGAAATGGCTATGAACATCCGCTCGGGATTGTTCGGATCCGGAATGATTGAATGCAGACACATTCCGCCAGCGCCCGGCTGCCAATGTGGCCCCGAGCCGTGGCCGCGCAGTCCGGAAAGTTCCTGCCAATTCTGCCCTCCGTCCTTTGAAACGAATAAGGCCGCATCTTCAACGCCTGCATAAACCGTCTCCGGATCGGTCAGCGACGGTTCCAAATGCCACACCCGTTTGAATTCCCAGGGATGCGGCGTCCCGTCGTACCATTGGTGCGTGCCGGCGGCACCCTCGTATGCAAACTTGTTTCCCGCCGTCTCCCATGTCTTGCCGCCATCATTGGAGCGCTGAATGATCTGTCCGGACCAGCCGCTCGACTGCGACACATATATCCGATTCGGATCCACAGGTGATCCCTTCAAGTGGTAGATCTCCCACCCCGCGAAATGGGGGCCGCTCACATCCCAGCGTTCGCGCTTGCCGTCCGCTGTCAGGATGAACGCGCCTTTCCGTGTGCCCACCAGAACTCTTATCTTGCTCATCTCGCCCTCCTGCCTGGTTGCGCTGAGATCTTCGCATCATCCCCCATCGAATTGCAGCGCAATTGTTCCCTTTCATTGGGACGCACCCGACGGCCTACAATTCCGAAAGAATCTTCTTGCTCGAAAACTATACCAGCGAGCAGCCTTCGCAGATAATCAGAAACTGACGCATCAACACGGTGCCGCCCGAAGCTGGAAACGGCACTACTCGTTTGGATTGTGAGAGTTTGGCGGCGAGACGTCCTTTCGCGAAGCGCAAAAATCGCAGTTTCCCATTTTGGAATTGGCCTTCTAACCTCCACTCTCGAGAAGACTTGCAAAACGCACACACGAAATGTGATTTGCATCGTGTGTTAGGCTGGAAAATGGAGCTATGTACAGCATAGGAAATAGCGGCGCAGTAGGCAGTGCGGGGCGAGGGGACGTTCTGCGTCTGCTCACTCTCCAGAATCTCACTGCTCAGTTTGGATCTGACCAACCGTTCGCTCTAAGTGACTCCTGCGAACTGTCTCCATCGTTTTGCTTACGGCTCTCAATGAAGCCCTCCGAATTAAATCGCCAAACTCAAGTAAATAGAACGCACTCCAAGTCCCAGAAAACAAACACTCGCGATCTGCTCAAATCGCCAAAAAATGCGATTCTCCAACATCGCAAATTGCTTCCTTGTGGCAGGATTCACGGACCACGAATCGCGGATCACGGGTCGCGTCTTCCGCTAGCTACTAGCCACTCGTCACTAGCCGCCGAATTTCTACCCGGTTCTGCCCTACGAGTAGAAAGCGATGTAACTCACTCAAAACAAACGACGGAGACATTTCTACCCGGTTCTAGAATTGCGGATTTGCGTTTTGGACGAATCAGCGGGATGTCTCCTGAGATGCTTGCAGGAGGTGTCATGAGGCTGTCGCAACTCTTTTGTTCCAACCTAAAACCTGCCCCCAGCAAGATACCCCGGCGCGCTCGCGCAATATCCACACAGGTTTACGCAAGCTCAGCCGTTTGTTACGCTTGTTGCATGGCGCCACAGTTCCCTTCCGACAAGAGAGCGCAAGCCGCGCCGGAGAGCAATCAGGTACGCGCGCCGCAGAGCTATTCCGCAGCCAGTGTCCGCGCCGGAAACGCTGACTCCATTACCAGCCGCGACAACAAATGGCTAAAACAATTTCGCGCCGCTTTGCGTGGTACAGGTCCCGCCGCGGGGGAGCCAATCCCTGCGGAAGGACCAAAGCTCGTAGAAGAAGGCGTTCGTTCCGGACTTGAGACCGAAGCGCTGTTGGTAAGCGAAGCTGGCGAACGCCATTTGGAACGCATACTTCAAGTCGCCGGTGAGAGCGACTCCGGAATTCCGCGCTCGCGAATTTTCCGCACCACCGACAAGCTCTTCGAAGGCGTCGCCGGGACAGAAGCTCCGCAAGGCGTCGCTGCGCTATTTCGTCAGCGCGAATGGGGCTTTGACGACGTGATGCGCGGCCGGGCAAATCTCGCCGGAGCTTTCTCCAGTGACTCGCCGCTCATTGTAGTGATGGCCGCGGTTCAAGATCCCGGAAACGTCGGCACGATTGTGCGTTCAGCTGAAGCTTTCGGAGCTTCGGGAGTTGTCGCCACACGCGGCACGGCCGATCCGTGGTCTCCCAAAGCCCTACGAGCATCGGCGGGCTCCGCGCTGCGCTTGCCCCTCATTCGAGGAATGGCGATCCCCGTTTTTCTCGCGCAATTGCGCGTGGCAGGCGTGAGCATTCTGGCCGCTGGAACCAAGGCAGGCGCCGCGACGAGTGCAAGAGATGCTGCGGCTCCGATGTCCGACTTGCGCGGTCCTTGTGCAATTTTTATCGGCAACGAAGGCGCGGGTTTGCCTAACGAAGTGGAACACTCCGCCGACGATTGGATCTCAATCGCAATGAACAAAGATGTGGAATCGCTCAACGCAGGCGTGGCTGCCTCGGTAATTCTGTTCGAGGCAGCGCGGCAGAGGCGAGGCGCGTAAATCGCATGGGACTTTTTAAAACTCTCGAGCCCGAAGCGGAATCCCAGGCGGGACGCCCCCTCGCGGACCGCATGCGGCCTCGAACTCTGGATGAGTTTATCGGCCAGGAGGACCTCCTCGGCCCCGGCAAGCCGCTGCGCACCCAAATCGAGCGCGACGATCTCGGCTCGATGCTTCTATGGGGCCCCCCGGGCTGCGGCAAGACGACCCTGGCACGAATTATTGCCAAGAGCACGCGGTCGGACTTCATTCCTTTCAGCGCGGTGCTTGCCGGCATAAAAGAGATCAAGGAAGTGATGGCCAAAGCGGAAGGCGCGCGCCGCTATGGGATGCGCACAATTGTTTTCGTGGACGAAGTGCATCGTTTCAACCGGGCGCAACAGGACGCATTTCTGCCCCACGTCGAAGCCGGGAATATCTTGCTCATAGGCGCTACCACCGAAAATCCGTCGTTTGAAGTAATCGCCCCTCTGCTTTCGCGGATGCGAGTTTACGTAATGCGTGCCCTCACGAAAGACCAGATCGTCGGGCTTTTGCGGCGCGCGCTTGCAGATCCCGTTCGCGGCTTGGGCAAGGAACGCGTCACAGCGGCGGACGACATTCTCGACCGGATCGCCGTGCTCGCAAACGGCGATGCGCGCTCAGCGTACAACACTCTCGAAGCGCTGGTGATGGGCACAACTCCGGACGCGGATTCGCGGCGTGTTTTATCGCAAGCGCGCCTCGAAGATGTATTGCAGAAAAAACTTCTGCCTTATGACAAGTCCGGCGAAGAGCACTTCAATTTAATCTCCGCGCTCCATAAATCCGTGCGGAACTCAGACGCCGACGCTTCTCTTTACTGGCTGGCGCGCATGCTCGAATCTGGCGAAGACCCCCTTTACGTCGCGCGACGGCTGGTTCGCATGGCCAATGAAGACATTGGGCTCGCCGAGCCGCACGCGGTACAAGTGGCTCTTGCCGCCATGCAGGCATTCGAGTTTCTTGGCCCGCCGGAAGGCAATCTTGCGCTCGCGCAAGCGGCTGTTTATCTTGCGCTCGCGCCAAAATCAAATGCCGTGTACACCGCCTACGGCGATGTTCAGGAGGATTTGCAAAAAACGATGGCCGATCCTGTGCCGTTGCACTTGCGCAACGCCGTGACTGGCTTGATGAAGAACATCGGCTACGGCAAGGGCTATCAGTACGCGCACAACACGGAGGAAAAAGTAACGGACATGACTTGCCTGCCGGAAAGCCTGGCCGACCGCGTGTACTATCATCCGACCGATCAAGGATTTGAAGCGCGCATCCGCCAGCGGCTCGACGACATCCGCCGCATCAAGAGCAAGCCTTCGGAGAGCAAGGAACAATCATGAACGAGAGACGCAATCAGTGTACGCGCCCAGCAACGGGACTTCTGCCCGTTATGCTTGCACTAACGCTGTGTCTCCCGCTGCTTTTGCACGCGCAGGGAAAATCACTTGTTAAAGTTGACGAAGACGTTCAGGCCTTCGCCATCGCGCCTGACAATCGCATCGTCTACTCCGTTCAGCACATGCGCAGAGTGAAGAAAGTCAGGCTGGAGCGCGACGATCTGTGGATATCTTCACCGGATGGAAAGCAGAAAAAGATCGCAGACGGAGAAAAACTCTTTGCCGACCCCTTGCTGAATTACCAGGTGCAATCGTTCGCATGGTCACCGGACGGCCGTCGCATCGCCGTAATGATGCAAACCGCGGAAATGGTTCAGCCGAAAGGCACCGTGGACCAGCAATTGGACGAACAACAGACCATGCGCGGAGCCGTCGCTATTTATCTGATGGACACCGAAGGCCATCAGATTCCCATTCAAGGGATCAAGGACGGATTACTCAACGATGGATACAATGCCGCCTGGCTCGCAGACGGCGCCACCCTGGTGTACGTCACGAGGACGGGCGGAGACTTCTACGAGCTGAATTCACTGCGGCCCGCCGATGGAAAGAGCAAGCCTTTATTCCAGGGGCATACATTTGCAGCGCTGGCATGGGACACCAAGAACAATCAGGCCTTCGCAATCGAGGAAAGCATGAAAGTCTTGAGTTCTCCCATGCTCGTGCGGCTCGACCTCGTGAAGGAAACGCGGACGCCGGTCTTGCCGGTTGACGAATATGCAGGCGACTTTGCGCTTTCTCCGTCGGCAAACAAAGTCGGGTATTTCCGGGACGGTGACACACTCGAAGTCCGCGATTTGACCCAGCCCGCCGGCAAGCCAGTCCAGGTGAAAGTCGCCATCGGGCAGTTTCAATGGGCCCACGACGAAAAACGAGTATTACTGAAGCGAGGCGATCCGTTGAGATCCGCCAGGTTGACCTGGGTTGGCTTGTATGACGGGCAGTTCGAGCCTCTCTTGCACGATCTCGAATTTCACGACTACCAGATTTCACCCGATGGACGCTTCGTCGCGGTGACCGAGCCTGGAAAGCGAAGTCTCTTGGTTTACCCTCTAAACTAGGAAGATTTGGTTGGCTGCCGCAATTCGCGCGCTCGCCTGACATGTTCTTTCAAAATACACAAATTCATCACCACGAAGATTCCGGCACGCCGGGCGCGCTCTGCTGCCTCGGAGTGAATTACTCCCTCCTGCATCCAAATGCATCGCGCTCCAACCCCAATCACCGCGTCCACGATGTCCGGAACAAATTCCGAGCGGCGGAATACATCCACGATATCGACCGGTACCGGAACATCCTGCAGCCGGGCGTAGCTCTTCTCGCCCAGCACTTCGGTTTCGTTCGGGTTTACTGGAATGATCCGGTAGCCGGTGGATTGCAGATACTGGGCCACTCCATAACTTGGGCGCGCGCGCTTACTCGAAAGGCCGACAACCGCGATCGTTTTGCAGGACTTGAGGATTTGCGTGATGGCATCGGGCTCGGAGATGCCGGGGCGGTCGCGGCTTGGATCTGAACTGGACTGACGGGCGTGTTTGTCCGGGAGATCAGCCATTAAATTCCCTGCGTGTCTCCCTCGACGATCGTGCGCGTGTGGGCTGCCGACTGGCGCGGAGGAGACGCCTGCACAGCCGCAAGCGCGCGAAGGAATTTCTCGTTCTCTTCGTGGGTGCCGACACTCACGCGAAACGCGGTGGGAAAGCCCATCCAGCGCATGGGCCTCACGATCACGCCATGTTTCAGGAGCTCCTCCACCAGAGGTTCCGTATCTGTTCCGAATATTACGAGAAGGAAATTTGCCACCGAGGGGACGAACTTAACACCGAGGTTTTCCAACCCGGCCGTTAGCTGCTTAAGTCCCGCGCGATTCGATTCCAGCGAACGGCGAACATGTTGCGCATCGTGCAAAGCAGCCAGACCCGCTGCTTGCGCCACACCGGAGGTATTAAACGGGCCTCGAATCTTGTTCATTTCCGCCAGGAGCGCGGCGGGGCCGATGCCGTAACCAATGCGAAGCCCTGCCAGACCGTACACCTTAGAAAAGGTACGCAACACGAGAAGGTTGCGGCCACCGCGAACGAGGTCTATCGAGCGCGAGTAGTTCGGATCGTCAACGTAATCGCAATAAGCCTCGTCGAGTACGACCAGGATGTGTTCCGGAATTCGCTCGAGGAAGGCATCCAGGTTATCCGCGCTGAACATCGTGCCGGTAGGGTTATTCGGGTTGGCCAGAAAAATAAGCTTGGCTTCTTCGGGTAAATCACGGGCGATTGCTTCCAAATCGAAATGATAGTCGCGCATGGGAAAGTCGAGATAGCTGGCCCCGGTTGCGCGAATTGCGATGTAATAAAGTGGAAAAGATCCGTAAGAGGTGACCCCGCAATCTCCTGGAACCAACGCCATCCGCGCAGAAAGATCGATCAATTCTGTGGAGCCGCCTCCGAGGATTATCTGTTCCGCTGGAACACGATGTTTTTTCGACAACGCTTCGCGCAGATAGAAGCCACTGCCATCCGGATAGCGATTGGAAGAAGCGAGGGCTGCTTTCGCTGCATCGACCGCGAGAGGCGAAGGACCGAGCGGATTTTCATTGGACGCGAGCTTGATAGCGTGCATGTTCAATTCGCGCTCAACCTCCTCGATTGGTTTTCCCGGCACGTAAGGCGCAATTTCGCGTATGTACGGCGGGACGAGTTCGTGAGTGAAACCGGTCATGCGTGGGTAGGCCTCACCGGTTTCTCCGAGCGAGAATGCGGCCCCTGCCGAGGATATTTGTCGTGTCGGCTGCGTTCCATGCGATTTCGCACCGGCCGCGCGGGTGTCTGCCGCTTCGAGACGGCATGATCCGATGACAGCGGGCGACTTTTCGTTTCGTTACCACTTGCCTGCGCCGGAGAGAGCACAGCCCTGTGAGCGTGCTCGGGGCGCAAAGAGCCTTCATCCTGCGCTCCGACGAACGGCTTTTTCACTTTCCGAGACGGCTTTGGTTTCGGTGTGAAAGGGCGGCGCTTGACGCGCATGCGGCGCGGCGTTACAACGCCCGGCTTCGGCTGCACGGAGCGCAATAGGGTCGCGACTTCGGCGTCCGAAAGCGCGCGATGGTGACCGGGAGCGAGCGATTCAAGCGCGAGATTTCCGATTGCAACGCGTTTAATTTTTTCGACCGGGTGTCCAGTTTGAAAAAGACGATTGCGTAGCGCGTCGCTCCGCGTCTCGGAAAGAGTCACTTCGTACCATGGAGCGTCTTTGCCCTTGATGCGCGCGATATGTGCGCCGGTAGCGCGCGCGAGGTTTTCGATTTCTTCGAAGGTCAGGAGAGTTTTAAGTTTCAAGTTATAGGTCTGCGGTAGATTGGCCTTCAACATCAAGTTCGCCAAATCTCCATCGTTGGTCAAGAAAACAAGGCCCATGGCGTGATATTCGAGCCGCCCGACGGGAAATACGCGTTGGGTGACTCCATGGAGCAGATCGCTGAGCGCGCGTCGCCCTTCGGGGTCGCTCATGGTGGAAACAATTTCCGGAGGCTTGTTCAGGAGAAGATAAATACGCTCTTTTTCCGGCCGCAGCAGCCTTCCATTTACCTTGATATGGTCGCGCGACTCGTCCGCTTTCGTGCCCATTTCGGTTACGGTGCGCCCGTTGACCGTGACCATTCCGGAGGAGATGAGTTCTTCCGCGTGGCGCCTGGAGGCAATTCCCGCGCGTGCGATAATTTTTTGGAGTCTTTCGAGCATGAGATTCGACGTGAAACGACACTACAGATTAGCACGGAACAGGAAATTCCTTTTTTCGAGTTAGGCTCCCTGCTCGGATGAACCTTTGCCGGCGGATGCCACAGCTGCCCGCGCGTTGTCGGTTTCGTCTGGGAAAGCTTCGGCGCTGCTAGCATTCGGCTCGGATAGAGTCTCTGGCGCACCGTCGCTTGCTGATTCGGCGTGTGGCGCGGACTCGGCTGATGCTTCGGGGGCGATGGTGCGGTCTTCCGGCTCGGTTGGCGCAATTCCCGTGTCGTCTCCGAGGGCCGCTTGCGCGAGAGCTTCGAATTCCTTCAAGCTGGGAAGCTCGTCCAAATCGAAGAGGCCGAAGCGCATCAGGAATTGCTTCGAAGTGCGGTAAAGAATAGGCCGGCCGATAAGTTCTTTGCGGCCCGCCGTGGTGATTAAGCGCTTTTCGAGCAGCGTTTTAATCACGCCACCTACATTCACGCCGCGGATTTCGTTAATCTCGGGAATTGTGGCCGGCTGTTTGTAAGCGATGACTGCGAGAGTTTCGAGCGCAGGCATGGTGAGCCGCAAAGGCGGTTGCAGGCTCTTAATGAATTTCCGGACGGAGTCGTGATGCTGCGCTTTCGTGTAAAACTTCCAGCCGCCGGCGACTTTGCGGACTTCGATCCCGCGGTCGTCAGTTTGATATGCGGCGACCAGGAGATCGAGGCCGGCGCGGGCTTCGGATTTCTCCACTCCTAACGCTTTGGCGATCTGATCGAGTGTGGCGGGCTCGTCGGCTGCATAAATGATGGCTTCGAGTGAGGCTTGGAGTTCTTGTGGAGTCATGGTCACAGATATTGCTCCTCGATTTGTGACATGGCATCGGGTCCGGCGAATACGGCGTCGAACATTTTGTGTTTGCGCAAACGGATGTCGGAAAAGAGTTCGGATTGCACGAGCATAACGGCCTGCATGCGCACCATTTCGAGAACGGCCAGCAACGCAACGATCATGGCGTGGCGCGTCTCGCAAGTGTCGAAGAAATCGATCAACGAAATGGGCTCGTCGTTGCCGGTTAAGCGCTGGCGCAGGCGGTCCATCATTTGCGCGATGGTTACGGTTTCATGGTGCAATTCAAATTTTTTGATGTCTTTCTTGCGCTCGAGGATTTGCTGGAACGTCTTGACCAAATCCACCAGCGAAATGACCAATTCGCCCTGAACTTCGTCGCCGCTGTAGAGAGAGCGGTCGGGATGCGACCAGACGTGGTCCTCGACTTGCTGCTTCTGATAGAGAAGCTGGGCGGCATTCTTGAATTTTTCGTGCTCGAGGAGGCGGTGGACGAGTTCGTCGCGGGGATCTTGCTCTTCCGGCCCAGCAAGCGGATCGGGAGGCAGTAGCATTTTTGACTTGATATGAATCAGCGAAGCAGCCATGTAGATAAAATCGGCGGAGACGTTGACGTCGAGTTTTTCGAGCTGATGAAGGTAATCGAGATATTGTTCGGTGACTTTCGCGATGGGGATATTGTGGATGTCCATCTCCTGCTTGCGAATCAAATCGAGCAGAAGGTCGAGCGGGCCTTCGTACACCGGCAAATTAATGCGATAGGGTGACGCCATTCCACCTTCCACGGTCTGAAATCAAGATAACAGCAGATCCCTCGCTGCGTTCGGGATGACAGCGATTTTTAGCTACCGCCTGACGCATTCCCTGCTTCGGCCGAAGGACGCTCGCGCGCTTCATTCCACTTGAAAATGGCGTTGCGCACGCGCTTCATGGTGCGCTTGGCGGCTTTGCGCGCCTGGTCCGAGCCGGCATCGAGGATATCCCAAACCTGTTGCGGATGCGCTTCAAATTCTTTGCGGCGTGCCTGAATAGGCTCGATCCATTTGATGAGATTATCGGCCATGGCATTCTTGCATTCCACGCAGCCGATGCCGGCGGTGCGGCAGCCTTGGTCGGCCCAAGCGATTGTGTCGGGCGGAGAGAATAATTTGTGGTACGCGAAGACGGGGCAGACTTCCGGGCGGCCCGGGTCTGTGCGCCGGACGCGCTGCGGGTCCGTCATCATGTGTTTTAGAACTTTGGTGCGAATCTCGGCGGGCGGATCGCTCAGCCAGATGGCATTACCGTAGCTTTTCGCCATGCGGCGGCCGTCAAGGCCAGGAAGG